>ERZ761607.1237-NODE-1237-length-33402-cov-7.422917_pt1 | contig 33402 bp, 25 predicted proteins | sample MGYA00511164_ERZ761607 | MGnify/ENA primary metagenome ERZ761607 (study PRJEB28899, sample SAMN02445080) | bioreactor sludge metagenome | biome: EBPR sludge | place: Australia: Brisbane, Thorneside Wastewater Treatment Plant | collected 2011-06-22 ... | reverse complement strand
GGTATGGGGCGGGCGGGTCCTCCGAGTAGTCATAGCCGCTGGCAATCAACTCGACATGTAGTCTCCGAGGTTGACGAACTTGCGGCCGAAATTCGTCGTGATGATGTCGTTGCAGGGCATGGACTTGCACCTTCCACTCACTATGACGGGGATTCGTGGCGAACGTTTCGCGTCTTCTTTCAGCATCGCCTCACGAGCGTCCAGCACCGCGCGAACCTGACGCAACGTTCCGCGATGTACCCGAGTCTTGGAGCGACCCGCTACATCGGGTCCGGGCACTCACGGGCATGACGGAGCATGCCCCTCCAGGGGGGTCAAGGTCGAGGAATGCGAGGCGTTCATCCGAGGCTACGGCGAGCGGATGGGCTTGGAGAAGATGGGCCCCGTGGTGCATCCCGTGCGCGTCGCGCTTACGGGCAAGACGGTCGGACCGGGCCTGTTCGAACTCATGAGCCTCTGGGTCCGTCGCGCATGGTGCGGCGCCTGCGGCGCGTCCTGTCATCGGCCGCATAGGGCGTCCGCAACCCGCGCACTTTCGGTGGAGACTGGAACGACACAAGCGCTTTGCAGGCAATGCGTGATGATGTTCTGCGAACATGCCCGAAAGACGGTCGCAAGATGGTAGCAACCGATGAGCAAGAACGACTTGCTCAAGCACCTGCGGGCAAACGGCTGCCTGCTCATTCGGGAGGGCAAGCACGAGATTTGGCACAATCCCTCGACGGGAATGACGTCGCCGGTTCCCAGACACCAAACGATTGACCGGATTCTGGTCCGAAAGATTTGCCGTGAACTCGGCATTCCCGAACCCTAGAGATCACGCGTGAAGAGCCAGGCGTTCGACATCTTCGGGGTCGGGTCGATCGCGCATCGCCATCTCTCGGCGAGCGGCCATGAGCTCTTCCATGGCGGTAAGAACGTTCATCCTGGCCTCGGAACGCGTCGCGCCCTGCGAGAAGGCACCCGGTACCTCTGGAATCGTAGCGACCCAGAACCCATCCTCGCCTCGCTCCAAAATGATGGTCAGTTCGACGGCCATATACCCACCAGTATAGACGAGGACGTTCACATTCATCCGGCCTGCGAGGCTGCGGCTCCGATCGCTAGAGTGCCACCGGCGCACCGCCCTTTGCGACCGAAGCGTAGCCCGCCAAAGCCACTCGGGCGGCGGCGAGGCCGTCCCCGACCGAAGGGACTGCTGGGCCATCGCCCCGCACCGCCGCCAAGAACCCGTCCACGAGCAGGGCGTCCAGGTTCGAGCCGTAACCCGCATGGGTGTGCCGCATGTCGGCGTTGCGGTACAGGTCCGCGCCACAGCCGAACATGTCCATCTCGATCACGCCCGCCTCGCCCACAACGTTCATCGTGACGTCGCCCCACGTCTTGTAGCTCTTGGGGCGCGACCAACTCGAATCCAGCGTGGCGAACACGCCGCACGGATACTCCAGCGTGAGCATGGCCGTGTCTTCCCACGTTTCGCCATACATGTTGTGCCCCGTCTGCGCCTGCACCCGAACGGGCTCTTCGCCCAGCAAGTCGTGCAACAGGTCGGCGACGTGCACCACGTGGTCGATCATCGCGCCGCCCCCGGAGTGAGCGGCCTGCACGAACCAGCCGCCCGGGCACGAACCCCGGTTGGTGGCACACACGGCCCGCAGTGGGCCGATGTCGCCGTTGGCCACGCGTTCCTTGAGCTTGCGGTAAGCGGGCGAAAAGCGGCAAGGGAAGGCCGTCATCAGCAGCATCCCGCTCGCCTCCACGGCGGTCGCGATGCGGCGGGCGTGTTCGTCGTTCGGCGCCAGCGGCTTCTCGCAGAGGGTCGGCTTGCGCCGCGAGGCCGCCAGCTCGACGTACTCGGCGTGCCGCATGTTCTCGCTGCACACGATCAGGGCGTCGGCGGCATCCAGCAGGGCTTCGGGCGAGGCGCACCGCTCGACGCCGAAGTCGCTGGCGAATCGCTCGGCCATCGCCGGGTCGGCGTCGTACACGGCGACCGCTTGGGCATCGGTCCGCGACTTCAGCCCGTGGGCATAACCCCAAGCGTGCATGTGAGCGACTCCGAGAAACCCGATCCGCAAGGACATGGTCTCAGGTTCGCCGCCAATCGCGGACTTCCTGCCGGGCAGGCCTAGTTCGTCGAACCGAGGGCCGACCCGTCACCAGCGTCTCTCGCAGCCCTCAGGAACCTGTACTTCGAGCGTGCCTCAGACTTCGAATGAGCCCTCACCCCTAGCCCCTCTCCCACCGACGATACGCCTTGGCAAGCACAAGGTCTCTACGGTGGAAGAGGGGGATTCCGGGCGCGCTGCAACGCCTACTTCCGAGTCCACTCCAGATACGCCCGAATCTGCGCGTCCACCTGCTTGGCCAAGATGTCGAACTCCACGTTCACCGCATCGCCCGGGGCCAGGTGCAGCATCGCTGTCTCGCGCCGCGTATGGGGAATCACGGCCACATCGAACCGCGCCTCGCCCGATTCGCGTCGGGGGTTGACGATGGTGAGGCTGACGCCATCCACTGCGATTGAGCCCTTGGGGGCAAGCAGTACGCCTCGCTCTTCCGGGACGGCGAACGTATACGTCCACGACGACCTGTCTGGAGCGGCTTCGACGGCCACCACGGTTCCCACGGTGTCCACGTGGCCTTGGACGAGGTGTCCGTCCAGCCCCATCCCGTAGCGCAGGGCGTGCTCCACGTTCACTCGCCGCCCCGGGTTCCACGTGCCGAGCGTGGTCACGGCCAGCGTTTCGCCGCTCAGGTCGAACCCGACCTGCGAGAACTCGCCCGCATCGGCGGCATCGGTGACCGTCAGGCAGCACCCGTTGACGCTCAGGCTGTCGCCGACGCTGAGCGGCTGTTCGGGGTCGAACGCGACGATCAACCGGTGATCTCGGCGCGAGACCACCAGGCCCAGGCGACGGATGATGCCCGTGAACACGCCTTGATCGTACCGCTCAGGATGGGTCGAGAAAGGGATTGGGCCGGCCAGCGATGGCTTCGGCGGCCAGGTCTTCGAGCGATTCGTAGAGCGCCGGGTCGAGGTGCACCAAGCCGTAGATGCACTCCTCCGCACCGACGCGCACGGCCCAACCCGCGTCGCCATAGCTGTAATGCCACCACTCGTCGCGGCAGTTGGAGAAGCCCTCGGCGAGCATGGCTTCGATCAGCAGGTTGCGGTGGTACTGGGCTTCCTCGGTCAGGCCGAGCGTGTAGGTCGGGCTGGCCAAGAACCGCTCGTACGGCGCCCACACGTCGATGACTTCCCCGCTGTCGTCCACCAGATTGATGTCCAGCGCAGCCCCCGTGCAGTGTCCCGGCGGGGCCTTCTGGTCGGTGGGCGCAACCCATCGGTTGACCGTGCGCTTGAGCGACGAGTACTGGCGATCGGGGAAAGCCTCGAGGGCGCACTTCATCATGAAGTCGTAAATGCGTTGCTGGCGCTGGATCGGACGCCACGCCTCGGTCATCGCCATGTGGACGCCCTTGGGCATGCGCCGCGCCGCCCGCTCGGCCATCTCGGCCACGGTCTTGCGGCAATAGGGAATCGTGTGCGCGCGAAGGATGCGGATGCTCGGGGCGACTTCGCGCATGTCCACGAGCGGCTCGCCGCACTCGACTTCTCGGATGCGGTTCAGCAGGTGGACGGGTTCGGGACGGCCTTTCGTGCGGTCCCAGTTCATGCCTCGCGCCATCGGGTCTAGCCGCGGCCTCCCAATCGAGTCAACCGCCGGATGAGCAGGTCCACGTTCGCAGGCACGCTCTTGACGCCCTTGCCCGTGGGGACGTAGATGGCGTCGCCGGGCTTGAGCGGCACATCGGCTTTGAGGCCGCGCGAGATCGAAAGCAGGTCGTGGATCGTCCGCACTTGCCGGCCACCGTCCACGCGCAGGATCTGCACCTTCGAGAGGTCGGCTTGGTCGGCGGGTCCGCCCACGGCGTTCACGGCTTTGAGCAGAGTCATGCCCTCATCGAAGTCGAGGATGGCGGGATGCCGAACGGCCCCATCCACTCCAACGAAGAACCGCTCCTTCTTCAGCGCGATGCGCACCACGTCGCCCGGACGCAACACAAACGAGCCGGCTTCGGTGTTCCACTCGCTGGGCTGGTGGACCGCCTGATTGGCCCGGAGCACTTCGATGCCGTTGCGGTTGGCCGTGGGCGTCAGGCCGCCCGCCAACGCCACGGCGCGCTCCAACGTGAGTCCTGCGGTGTACGGGTACGAACCCGGCGCAGCCACGGCTCCCAACACGAACACCTCGCGGACGCGGTTCGAGAGCACGAAATGCAGGTGGTCGCCGGGAGCCAACCGCATGCCGAGCACGTCGGGCTTGTCGGTCTCGACAAGCTTCTTCGCGCCGAGTTGGTCCACCAAGACGAACGTGGCTTCGCTGCCCTCCTGCGGCTGGATGGCGCGCAAGGCTTCTTCCAGGGTCAGGTCTTCGCGATGCTCCATCATGCCCGGGTACGTGACTGCGCCCGTGAACCGGATCGGCAGATCGCCGCGCCAAAGAAGGCTGACCTTCACCGTCGAGCCATCGGCGGGCAGGGCCGCGCGCACGCTCTCGGCCAATCGGTCCTGTGCCTGAGTCACGGTCATTCCTGCCAGCGTCACCGGCGGGACCACGCCCAAATCGAGCCTGCCGTGGCTCTCGACCGAGTACTCGCGAGCCAACGTGGGGTCGGAGCACTCGACGCGGAAGCGGTCGCCCGGTTCGATGCGGCGGTCGGGTGCCGAGTCAAGCGACACCGTCGTCTGGGCGATGCCTGCGAGCGAGAGAAGAAGGAGCCAAACGCCTGCCAAGAAGCGCATGCCTTCAGTATGGCCGATGCGTCGGCAGGGTTGACCCCGTGTCTCGCCGAACACTCACCCCATGGTCTTGGCTTCTTTGTTGCTGGCGTCGGCGATGCGCGCGGACCTCGACGCCGTGTTGAACCACACCGATCTCGCCGGGGCGCTGGTCGGCGCGTGCGTGATGCGGCAGGATGGGACGGTGCTCTACGAGCGCAACCCCGACGCGAGGATGGTGCCAGCAAGCAACCAGAAGCTCTTGGCGTGCGCGTTCGCCCTCGACCGGCTCGGCCCCGATTGGAAGCCCAAGACCGAGTTCTGGAAGGAAGCCGACGCCGTCGTGGTGCGCACGACAGGCGACCCGATGGCGACCTATGCCGATTGGCGCGCAGTGGGGGCCAAACTAGGCGTACCCTCGGGCACGGCCTTTCGTGTGGCGCAACCGTTCGACCCCGCGGTCCCACCTTCGTGGGAGTGGGACGACTTGCCCAACAAGTACGCGGCTCGGGTGGCGTCTCTGACCGTAGATCGAGGCTCGTTCGAGTTGTGGGGCGGGCCGGCAGGGCTGGAACTCCGCCCGAGCGGCTACGGCGTGCGCATCGTCCATTTCGACCAGTCGGGCCCGGCACGGGTCCGCTACGAGCCGCACGTGGGCGTGTGCTTTGTGAGCGGTACCCTGCCCGACAAGGCCACGCGGCTCGACACGCTGGCGCTTCCCGACCCCACGCTGGCAGCGGTCAAGGCGATGGGCGGCGGGTCTTGGACGGCAACGGTCTCGGTTCCCGACCGCAAGCCCGACCTGGTGGTCGAAGGCCGTCCGATCCGCGAGATCGTGGCGGGCTGTCTGCCTCCCAGCGACAACAACTTGGCCGAGGCGTTGGTGCTGTTGGGTTCGGCGGGCGGCGCGAGCGGTGGCCGCGTAGGCTACGGCGACGTATCGCGCGAGATGCGCGCGTTCGTTCGCAAGGCGATCGGCGACGCCGCCTTTCGGCCCGACGACGGCTCGGGCATGAGCCGCCACAACATCGTGACCGCACGCGGCCTGGCCCAACTCCTGGTGTGGGCGGGAAAGCAACCGTGGGCCTCGGTGTACTTCGAGAACATGGCGGCCCCCGGCCGCGGGACGCTCGCATCCCGGTTGGCCGGCAGCACGTTTCGCGGCAAAACGGGCACGCTCGACATGGTCTCCAGCCTGTCGGGGATCGTGGACGTGAAGGGGGAGCGGCTGGCCGTGAGCCTGCTCATGAACCACTACGCGTGCCCTGCCGCGCGGGCCAGAGCCCTCCAAGATGCGTTCATCGGGACCCTCGAAAGAGGGACTTTGCCCGGTAACGATACGGGGATACCTTGGAACCGTGCGTATAGTCCTGCCGAGCAGCTTTTCCGTGCTCCTCTTCGTGGGGATCTCGGATCTCATTCTCACCTCGTGGCTGTCTTCTCGGGGACTGATCGTCGAGTTCAACCCATTGATGCGTCACTTGTTGCAGCAGGGCGAGGCCACCTTCGTGGCAGTCAAAGCCCTGAGCCTGCTGGTGGCGTGGTGCGTGTTGGCCGTGCACGCCCGCCGCGATCGGGAGACGGTGATGCGCTGCTGCAGCGTGACCGTTTTGGCGTACCTATGCTTCTGGTCGGCGGCCGTGGCGTTCGGCTAGGCCAAACCCACCCCGAGCCAGAAGCCCTGAGCCCGAAACACGGACGCGCCGCTACGCTCTGAGCGCTCGGTCGAGGTCTTCGATCAGGTCTTGCACGTCCTCGATGCCCACGCTTAGGCGGATCATCGTCGGCGGGATGCCCTTGCCCAGCCGCTGCTCCTCAGTCATCGAGCCGTGCGACATCAGGGGCGGGTAGCCCAGCAGCGATTCCACGCCCCCTAGGCTTTCGGCCAGAATGAACGTCTCCGTGTTCTCGGCCACGCGCCGCGCACGCTCCGCGCCACCCTTCACCTCGAACGACATCATGCCGCCGAAGCCGCGCATCTGACGCGCGGCAAGATCGTGGTCCTTGTGCGATTTCAGGCCGGGATAGTGGACGCGCTCGACGTTCGGGTGCCCCTCCAAGAACTCGGCCACGGCCAACGCGTTCGCGCAATGACGCTCCATGCGCACGGCCAGCGTCTTGACGCCGCGCAGCGTAAGCCAACAATCGAACGGGCTCGGCGCACCGCCTTCGGTCTTCAGGTGCTCGAAGAACCAGTGGCTCATGTCGGCATCGTTGGTGACCACCGCCCCGCCGATGATGTCGCTGTGCCCGGAAATGTACTTCGTGGTCGAATGCACCACGATGTCCACGCCGAGATCGAGCGGATTGGTCAGGGCCGGGGTGGCGAACGTGTTGTCGATGACCGTGGTGATGCCGAGCGCCTTGGCTTCCCGCGCGATCGCCGCGATGTCCATCACGCGCACGTTGGGGTTGGTGGGCGTCTCGAATATGAGCATCTTCGTGTTCGGCTTGGCCTGCTCGCGGATCGTTTCGGGTCGGGAGGCGTCGAACTCGTTGCCCCCGATGCCGCGCCGAGGCAACACGTTCTCGAACACGCGTTGCGTGCCCCCGTAGATGTCGCTCGCCATGAGCAGGTGGTCGCCGGCTTCGAGCAGGCTGAAAGCGGCCATCACGGCCGCCATGCCGCTGCTGAAGCATACGGCGTGCTTGCCGTTCTCAAGGCCCGCGATCACCTCTTCCAGCGCCGCGCGGTTGGGGTTGGCGACGCGCGTGTAATCGAACCGCGGGATGTCGTCCAGGTTCCTCCAGGCGAACGTGGCGGACTGAACGATGGGCGGGATCACCGCGAGGTTCTGATGGCCCGAGGGGTCTTGGCCGACGCGGAGTGCCTTGGTCGAGAAGCGCATGGCAGGGAGGATACTCGCTGGCTGCCCGCTCGTCTTGGCAGAAGCGCGCGAACGCTCGGAATCGCGGCCCGATACGCCCGAGCGGTTGCGATGCGCGTCGTCCGGCCCGCGCCAGACCTTCGATTCGACGGCCCACGGCGGGTAACATGGATGCTTCGGACGCGGGCGTAGCTTAATGGTAAAGCTCCAGCCTTCCAAGCTGGCCACGTGGGTTCGATTCCCATCGCCCGCTCCACCCGTCCCAAGCTTGGCCCCAAGGCCCATGCGTATTGGGCCCCGTGCAAGGTAACTTGAACCCACTCATGCAGTTTCCTCCCAACTTCCTTTGGGGCGCCGCTACCGCCTCTTTTCAGATCGAAGGTGCCGTCGCCACCGATGGGAAGGGCCCATCCGTCTGGGACATGCTTTGCCAACGTCCCGGTGCGGTTTTCGAAGGCCACACGGGAGACCCCGCGTGCGACCACTACCACCGGATGACCGACGATGTGGCGATGATGGCCGAACTCGGGTTGCAGGCCTACCGCTTCTCGATCTCGTGGCCTCGCGTCCTGCCCGAAGGCGTGGGCCGAGTAAACGCCCGTGGCCTGGAGTTCTACGATCGGCTGGTGGACACGCTGCTCGCCAAAGGCATCGCGCCGTATCCCACGCTGTTCCACTGGGACTACCCGCTCGCGCTCTACGCGCGGGGCGGCTGGTTGCATGAAGATTCTCCCGAGTGGTTCGCCGAGTACACCCAGGTGATGGTGGACAAGCTCTCCGACCGCGTCTCGAACTGGATGACGCAGAACGAGCCGCAGTGCTTCGTCGGCCTGGGACACTCGGTGGGCGTGCACGCGCCGGGGCTCAAGCTGCCTTGGCCCGAGTACCTCACGGTCCTCAAGAATTCGCTCCTCGCGCACGGCAAGTCGGTCCAAGTGATCCGCGCCAGCGCCAAGACCAAGCCCTCCGTCTCGTTCGCTCCGGTCGGCCACGGCTCGATTCCGGCCTCCGACAGCCCCGAGGACATCGCTGCCGCGCGGGCCCACGACGACAACATCAAGGTGCCGGGAGTCTGGCATCGCTCGCTCCACCTCGACCCTGCCATTCTGGGCGTTTGGCCCGAGGATGCCGATCGCGTGTTCGGCGCCTACGGCATGACGATGTCGGACAGCGACCTCAAGACGATTTGCCAGCCGCTGGACTGGCTGGGGCTCAACTTCTACAGCGCACCGACGGTGAAAGCCGGCCCCGATGGTCAGCCCGTGGTCGTCAAGTACCCGGCGGGCCACCCGCAGAACGCGATGGGTTGGCCGATCACGCCCGAAGGCATCTACTGGATGGTCAAGTTCCACTACGAGCGGTACGGTCTGCCGATCGTGATCACCGAGAACGGCATGGCCAACCTGGACGCCGTGGACGACGATGGCGGCGTGCACGACCCGCAGCGCATCGCCTACACGCGCAACTACCTCAAGCAACTGCACCGCGCCATCCAAGACGGGATCGACGTGCGCGGCTACTTCCACTGGTCGCTCATGGACAATTTCGAGTGGGCGGAAGGCTACAGCAAGCGGTTCGGCTTGGTGCACGTGGACTACGCCACCCAGAAGCGGACACCCAAGGACTCGGCCTATTGGTACCGGGAGGTCATTCGGTCCAACGGCGAGGCCCTCAAGCGAACGGATTCGCTGATCGGGGTGTAGAATAGTTGCATGAGCAACTTTCACGTTCTCGCGTTCGCGGGCTCGCTCCGCGCCAAGTCGTACAACCGTGCCCTTTTGGAGGCATCCAAGCGGCTGGCGCCGGAAGGCATGACCATCGAGATCTTCGACCTCGGTGACATCCCGATCTACAACATGGACTTGGAGCCCGACTTCCCTGCGTCGGTCGTGGCGTTCAAGGAGGCGATCAAGGCGGCCGACGGCTTGCTGATCGCCACACCCGAGCACAACTTCTCGTTCTCGGGCGTGCTCAAAAACGCACTGGACTGGGCCTCTCGGCCACCTTCGGAAGGCGTCCTCGAGGGCAAGCCGGTGGCCCTGCAAAGCGCCTCGCCGGGTTGGGCGGGCGGCGTGCGGTCGCAACTGCATCTGCGGCAGGTGCTCAACTTCTTCAGCGCGCGACAGCTCTACTTCCCTGAAGTCCACGTGGGAGCAGCGCACACCAAGTTCGACGCCGACCTGAACCTGACCGACGAGATGGCGACGACCGCGATCACGAAGCAACTCGCCGCATTCCAAGACCTGATCCGCCGCGCCAAGCCGTGAGCCCATAATCGTCGTGAGCGTTGGCTCGCAACGCACTTGCGATGGCTTCGTCTAGGCGATCTGATCAGATCAGGCACGTGTTGATGCACGAACCCTCCAGGCGGTCCGAGGTGGCGGCTTGGACGCTTGAACTGCCCGACGCGGAAGTGGAGCAGGACCCGGTGCTGTTGCGCGCTCGCTCGTTCGCCCAGGTCGAGGGTGGACGCTTCGATCTTGGCGTTTCCGATGCCGAACGGGCGTTCTCGTTGGCCCAGGCCCAGGGCGATCCTGTAGAGGCTGCCGACGCTGGAATGGACGTTGCTTACGCCCTTCGGGAACGGACCAATTGGCAAGCCAGCGGCGAGTGGCTCGCCAAGTTGGATCAGTTTCCGTTGACCCCTGCCCAGCGTCTTCGATGGCTGAACATGAAGGTCGTCGAAGCCGTAAGCCACCGCCGAGACTTCATGGCCGCAAGGGCCCTGCACTCCGAGGTGGAAGACCTCGCGTTGAAGGTGGGCGATACGATGGCCCTCCTCACGAGCGTCATCAATCGCGCGCTCGGTGTCGAGCGGCTGACCGGAAGGTACGACCGCATGGCCGAAGCCGCTGCCGCCATCGAGCGCACTCACGGTGGACAAGTGCCCGCCGAGGACGAGCACTTCAGGCGTCGCATCTTGGCCCTGATTGCCTTCGACACGGGGGAGCGTGTCGAAGACTCCCTGACTAGGCTGTCGGAACTTGGCGACCGGGCGTCGATCGCCTACGCCGACGCCATGCTGGCTCTTTGGCTCGCCTCCTCAGGTCGCTGCAAAGAAGCGCAAGAAGCCTCCGAACGTGCCCTGCGTTCCGCCTACCCGGGAAACGTGGTCCTGCTCATGGCCCGGTTGGCCAGGGCGCATGTCCATGCTCTTCAGGACCGAGGGAACGAGGCGGCCGTGACGATCGGCGAGATCGACTGGGCCGAGGAGGAACCAGCGTGGCGGATGGTGGGGCTGATCGAAGCGGCCAGGATTGAGCGCGCCGCGGGCCGTGCCGAACTGGCGCAAGAGCTAGCCGGACAAGCCATCGCGCTGGCCGTGGATCACCGTTCGCCCTTCCTCGAACTGCGCGGGCGAGCCGTCATGGACACCATGCGCGTTGAAGTCAAGAACCTAGCGAGGGTCGTCGAGTTGGCGGGCATGATGAACTACGGCGAGGCTCTGGCGCGACGCGATCCCGTTGAGGCGGCAACCAGTTTCGGTCACGCCATTGCCAGAGGCCTGGCGGTTGATCAAGCGAGCAAGTGGTCGAAGACTTCTGGAGTCACGGCGCGCGTCGTGCGCCTGATCGGCCCGATCTCCGTGGTCGTCGGCGGCAGGCTGCTGGAACGAAGCGATTGGGTGCGCCCGCGCGCGCGCACGCTGTTCGCCTATCTCGCTTACCACGACCGCCCAGTTCAAGTCCAGCGCGTGCTCGACGATCTTTGGACGGGCATGGAGGAGGGCGCCGCGAAGAAGTCGCTCAAGGTCGCCTGCAGCTACATTCGCCGAGCGTTTGGGGAGGACGTGGTCGAATGGTCCGCACAGACTCTCCGCTTGGTCCTCGAGGAGCCCTATTGGATCGACGTGCATGACCTGCGCCGCGCCAGCCGCTCCTCAGACCCCGACCTCCGCCGTCGCGTGCTGGCCGAGACCGGGGGGTGCAGGCCACTCGAAGACCTCAACGAGCCATGGGCCGAGGATGCACGAACAGAAGTCGCCGCGCTCATCGCCAGGCTCCAGAACCGGTAACCCTACGGTAACCGCGCTGCTGTAAGAGTTCCTGCATGCTGATCACCGCACTTCTGGCGCTGGTCCACGCCCAGAGCGTCTTGTCGGATCCGTTGTTCCCGGCCACTGGCACCGGGGCTGCGTCCGATCTTTCGCTGGGCCAAACCGCTGACTTGACCATCCTTGGTCGGCGCCTTCGACATGCCCGAGAAGAGCACTCTCAGGGCGCACGAGTGCCACGGCTTCGCTATCACGAGGCGATGGTCCACGACCTGACGCTTCGGTCGTATCCTTCGAAAGTCATCGGCGAAATGCCATACGCCAAGGCCGAGGCCGAGCGGGACGCGTTGCCGCCAGCCATCTTCCAATCCGGCAATGAAAACACCGTGCTGGGCTTTGGCGGTTGGGAGTCGGTCGGCCCCTACCGTGTGGCGCCCCCGTACCGCCGCTACTATGGTGTGGGTGAGAATCTGGGACGCGTCAACGGCATCGCGTTCAGCAACGACGGGTCGTTGGCGCTTGCCGCTGCAGCTCAGGGAGGCGTTTGGCGCAGCAGCGCACTCGGCGGCTTCACCCAATGGAATCCACTGTCGTGGGATTGGCCCGCATTGCACACGTCGTGCGTCGCCATCGACCCGAGCAATGAGAACCGCATCTACGTCGGGACTGGCGATCACCATGGACTCTCGGGTTCGGCATTCTATCTGGGCTTGGCGCGCGGATTCGGCATCATGCGGAGTCTAGATGGTGGAACAACCTGGCAGAACTTCGCGCGAAACTCGTTCGGCTCCTCACCCGTTGCCGAGATCGTGATCGTTCCAGAGAGTCCCAACATCGTGCTCGCAGCCGTCGGCGTCGGCGCTTCGAGTGCGACCGATGGCGTCTGGCGAAGCACCGACCATGGGGCGACTTGGACCCGAGTGCTGTCTCTGAGCGGCTCGGGGTTCTCAAGCATGGCCAAATCCGCCCAGTTCGGCAACGGCGAACGCTTCTACTACGCAGCCGCCTGCCCGGGCTCTTCGACCGCCAGCGGGCGCATCTATCGCTCGGGCAACCGAGGCGCCACTTGGGAGGTCGTCTCCAGCAATGCAGGCCTCACTTCGGCATCCGGTAGGTTGGCGCTGGCTTGTTCGCCGACTAGCGCCGATCGCGTCTACCTCCTTCGTGCGCAAACGCCGGGAGCGGTGCTGAAAAGCGAGAACTCGGGCGCCACTTGGGTCCGTATCGACAACGCCACGTTCCCCAACGGCAACGAGGTCGCGACCAACTTCAACTGGTCCCAAGCCAACTACGACTACGCCTTGGAGGTTGGATCCAAGGTCGGTGGCGGAGACGTCGTCTACGTGGGATTGATCGACGTGGCGATGACGCTGGACGGCGGGGCGAACTGGCGATCCATCGGCGGCCCGACCTGGAGCGCAACCAACGCTCGAACCCATAACGACCAGCACAGCATCCGCGTCAGCCCGGCCGACCCAAGGGTCGTCCTCGTGGGCAACGATGGCGGGATCATGCGACCCGTGTTCAACGACGCCCACGATCTGGTGGACTCCTACAATCCGGGGACGCTGAAGATCACCCAGTTCTATACCGGCGCATGGTCGTCCACCGACCCGAATCGTGCACTTGGGGGGTCGCAAGACAACGCAACACCCGCTTGGAAGGGGGATTACCGCCTTTGGCATGCGGTGGGTGGTGGCGACGGAGGCGGCGTGGCGATCAGCCCTCAGGATGGGCGCGTCCAATTCGCCTCGTCCCAGAGCGGAGCGGTCTACGCGACGAACGACGGATGGGCCAACTCGACCGTGCCCACGCCCTCAAGCTACGGCACAGACACCGTACCGTTCATCGTCGCCCTCGCCGCCGATCCAGGCAACGCCGAGACGTTGTACCTGGGCACCAACTATGTCTGGAAGCTCAACTATACGTCCTCTCCGTTCTGGAACGCGAGGTTGGGAGGACAGGTCATGCCGGGCACTGGAGGTTGGGTCAACGCCATCGCCGTCGCTCCCAGTAACACCTCGCACCTGTTCGGTGGCACGTCGGATGGCCGCCTCTGGTTCACGACCAACGGAGGCAATAACTGGACGCGCATCGACAGCGGTGGAACAGGTGCGCTCCCGAACCGAGCCGTTACCGCGGTCGAACCGCACCCTGGTAACTCGCGAGACGTCTTGGTGTCGCTCTCGGGATTCGGAGCGCCCCATCTTTGGCGCGGGGTCGCCGGCGCCGGAAGTACTGCTTTCACTTGGACAAACGTGTCGGGCAGCACGACGGCTCTGCCCGACGCTCCGGCGAACTGTGTCGAGCGAGACCCCAACGATCCCGCAAACACCTGGTATGTCGGAACCGATATCGGAGTATTCATGACGGCCGACGCCGGAGCAACGTGGACGAACGCAACGGCACCGCTCGGTCTGCCCAATGTACGGGTCAACGCTTTGCAAGCCAACCGCAGCACGGGTTACCTGAATGCGGCAACCTTCGGGCAGGGGATGTGGCGCATCCCCATCGAAGACCGCGAGAACATCGCGGGCGATGGAAGCTTCGAGTTCGAATACGCCGGTCAAGTCCAGACGTATGCAGGTGGGCAGACCATTTCCGATTGGACCACCTTCGGGGGCGGCGCTACGCTCTGGGGCTGGGACAAGGCGGCGGCCCAGGGTGGCCAATGTCTGGAACTGAATGGCTCCGGAGCGGGAGGCGTCTACCAAGACCTCGCCACGGAACCCGGGAAGCCCTACCGTCTCACGTTCTTCTTCACCGCTCACCGGGCGATCACGGCCGGGCGTTGCATCGTCGAGTGGAACGGCACGGTGGTCTATGACGCCAGCCGCATCGGCGCGCGGGACGATTGGGACATGGATTGGGTGCGTGTCGAGATCAACATCCCGGGTTCGAGCACGATTGGTGGCACGACGCGACTCCGTTTCCGCAGCGGAACCCCTGGAACGTTTGGGCCGATGATCGACCATGTCGTCGTCAGTGCCGAACCCGAGGGCTCCTTGGTCTCGGGCCGACTTCTCTTCGACGACATGCTGGCGCAAGGATGGCCCCGAGTTGTCCGCATCGGGTTCAGGATGCCCGGGGAAACTAGCGACTTCTTTGAGCGCTACGTCGCGCTGGGAGCCAATGGCGAGTTCGCTTGCCACGCACCGGGCCGAAGTTCGTTCGATGTCGCCATCCAACCGGCAGGGTTCCTCAGGCGAGTGTTTCGAGCGAACACCTCGGGAGGCATGCACGCGGGGAACCAGGTCTCCCTGATCGTCGGCGACATCAACGGCACCAACAGCATCAACGCCGCCGACTTCCTCCAGTTTAGGGCCGCGTTCGGCTCGACCCCGGCCTCGGCAAACTGGAACCCCCAAGCCGACCTCACCGGCGACGCGGTCGTAAACGCCATGGACTTTCTCATTCTGCGCAGGAACCTCGGGAAGGCCGGCGACCCGTAAAGGATTGGCTAGATCGGCACGGTGTCCAGGGTGGCGATGAACTGGATGCCGGGGACGTCGAGGCCCGAAAGGGCCCGGTCGTTGCTCACGAACAGATCGCACCCGTGGGTGGCCGCGCAGGCGAGTTGGATGGCGTCCGGCGGCTTGATGCCCCGGCTCCGGAGTTCGGCGAACGCCTGCGCCGCCCGAGCATCGAACGGAATCAACGTGATCCCCGGCCCGCAAAGCGAGGAGCGGTAGCGCGCCGCAAGGTCCTCCCGACCCTCCTTAACCGGCCGTACCAGCAACTCGCCCAGCGTCATGGCGCTGGTGAGCAGAACGTCGCCACGCGCGAACATCCGCTCGACCAAACGCCCGACGCGCATGCCGGCATCGCCTTCATCTTCAAACATTGCGATGAACATGTTCGTGTCGAAGAAGATTCTGCTCATGCCCAACCCTTGCGGACTTCGCGGACGAAGGCATCCGCTCCTTCGGGCCACAGACCCTTGCCGCTGCCCCGAAGCTGAGCCAAGCCGGCCAGCCCGGTTGGGGCGGTGTCTGCGGCCTCGTACCGTTCCATCGCCCAGCGGACGAGTTCGCCGTACTGCTGAGGCACTTCGTGCAGGTACGGGAACATCTTGCCCGTCCGCTCGGGGTGGACGTCGTCGCCCGGGCGCAGCAGGCGTCGGCGGCCGTGTTCGGTGGCGTACAGCATGCGGTATGCCCCCGGCTGAGGCGATTTGTTGGCCACGCAATGGCGGCTGAGGTGGGTGGCCACACCGGGCCGAACCTCGCCCGCCAGTTTCAGGGCGTGCGCCAAATCCAAGACCTCCTTCACTTCGAAGTCCTCGCGATCGGGATGTTGGCGATGCAGCATCGCCATCAGCAGGAACACCTCGTCGGCCACCTTGAGATCGTGGTGCACCGATGAATGAGCAATGGCTTGATGTGCCGTCATGATTGTGCAACTATACCATGCGGCTCATCTTATTGCAATAAGATGAAGAACATATTGGAAGATTCTTTAGATCGATTACTTCGGGCGCTCGACCTTCGACTCGCGCCGAATCCGCTCCACAACAGCCGGTCGAAACCGCGCGAGGTGGGCTTGGCGAAGCAACTCCAACTCGTCCGCCGTCGCCTCCGCACCCCGGACATCCAGCCGGAACACCTCGATTCCCCGCGCGGTCTGGGTCGGTCGAGTGTAGCCTCCCCGCGCGAGCGAAGCGAATTGCGTCTGCGCGGGCTGGGGAAACTCAGCAATCGGCATCCAATCCAGCAACCCCTGCCGCTCGGAGGGCAGCCCGTAACCCGCCATCACGTCCGCCCAAGACACCCCGGCGCCAAGCTTCTCGTATGCTTCGTTGGCGCGCGCCGTCGCCCGAGCCACTTCGGCACCCGAGGGCGCGTCCACGGGCACGACGATGGCCGAGACCCTCACCCAAGCCGTCGGTTGGAACGTCGCCAAAGCGATGCGGTCCAGCAACATCTCCGATTTCAGCCGCACGTAGAAGCGCGAACGCCCGAAGCCCTGCGCCTGAAGGGCGTCCTCCAAAGTCTGTCCTTGCTGCAGGCTCTGCCGGATCAAGCCGAGCCGCCGCTCGATGTCCTTTTCGATCTCTTCGTCCGAGACCGTGACCCCGAGTTTGGTAGCCTCCTGCAAGGCCATGTGGTACGCGATCAGGTCTTCGACGACCTCCTTGCCGCGCCACTCCCAGAGGAAAGGGGCAGCATCGGCGGCCGTGATGGCGACTCCGTTCACCCGCGCCAGCACGTGGTCGGGCTCGGGCACCTTGGGCACGATCTTGGCGGGAAAGACGGATTGGGCGGCGAGAAGCAGGGCGAGGGGCCAAGCCATGCCTCCAGTCTAACACTCGTTCACGCCGCTGGCGACACCATCCAACGAACAAGCGTGTCGCGATCCACGTCGGCGACCGGTGCCGTCGCCACCCAGCGACCGTCGCGCAGCACCGTCACGCGGTCGGCGATCGCGAACACCTCGTCCAAACGGTGGCTGACGAACAGAACGGCAACCCCCGACTCCCGAATGCGGCGCACGGCCTCGAAGAGGGCGTCCGCTTCGCGGACGGAGAGCGAAGCCGTGGGCTCGTCGAGGATGAGCAAGCGGCACCGCTGATCCAGCGCCCGCGCAATGGCGACCATCTGCCGCTGCGCGAGGCTCAGCCCGCCGACGGGGCGATCCAGTTCGAAGGCCTCGCCCACCGAACGCAACGATGCCTCCGTCCGCTCGCGCATGGCGCTGCGGTCGAGCAGCACGCCCCAACGGGTCGGCTCGCGCATCAGCTGGTGGTTCTCGGCGGCCGTGAGGTCGGGGAACGCGGCGGACTCCTGATGGACGATGGCCACCCCGGCCCGCTCGGCTTCGGCCACCGAACCGAACGGCAACGGCGCGCCGGCAAGCAGGACTTCCCCGGCATCGGGCGCGACCACGCCGCACAGCAGCTTGTTCAACGTGGACTTGCCCGCGCCGTTCTCGCCCATGATCGCGTGGACCTCGCCGGGCCAGACGTCGAGGTCAAGCGCTGCGAGCGCCCGCACGCCGCCGTACGACTTGCTCAGCCCACGGATTTGGAGCAGCGGATCAGCCACCGTTCGTCTCGAATCGGTACTCGCCCGAGCCCACCTCGTAGACCACCGCACCACTCTCTTCGCGCACGCCGCGCAAGCCGAACGGCGCCGCAGGCGCCGAGCCGTCCGAGGGCTTGGGCACGTGGATCTCCGCTGTCACGTTCGGCGGCACGACCACCCGCATCGCCAGCCGTCCCCCCGATCGAGACCACTCGGACACGATGGTGCCGCGCACCGACTTGTAGGAGGACTTCAACCACGTCAACCGAGGGTCCACCTGCGGCCCGACACGCACGCGTCCGAAGCCCGGTTCCAGGTTGTCGATGCCCGCCGGCTGGGCGAACATCCAGCCGACCACCGCGCCGAACGCGTAGTGCGCGAACGAGTTCATGCCTGCGTCTTGGAAGCCCTTCTCCGGCGTCCAGCCGTCCCACCGCTCCCAGATGCTCGTCGCGCCGTTCACGATGGTGAAGCCCCAACTGGGAAACGTCGTGTTGTGCAACAGCCGGAACGCCAGATCGTTGCGCCCGATCTTGCTCAACACGTGCATGATGTCCCGCGTGCCCACAAAGCCCGTCGAGAGGTGGTAGCCGCGCCCCACGATGTCGGCCACGAACCGCTCGATGGCCTTGCCTTCCAGGTGGTCGTCCAGCAGATCGAAGCCCAATGCCAGCACATAGCCGCATTGCGTGTCGCCCTTGACCACGCCCTCGGGCGAGACATACGCCTTCTGGAACGCGGCGCGCACCCGTCGGTAGAGGTCCTCGTACGTCTTGGCGTCCTCGGTCTTGCCGAGTTCGCGGGCAGCCTGGGCGACCAACCGCGCCGAACCTGCGAAGTAGGCCGTGTAGATGACCTCGTGCGGCGTCGGCGCGTTGATGTTCAGCCAATCGCCGAAGCAGTGGAACTGTGCGGGCGGCAGAAGGTCGGCCGTGCTGCGGTTGCGGCAGAACTCGACGAACCGCTTCATGTTCGGATAGTGCCGCTCCAACAGCCGCCGGTCCCCGTACACGTCGTAGATCGTCCACGGACAGATCACTCCGGCATCGGCCCAAGCGGGACCCCCGTCGTCGCCCGCGACCTTGACCGGGGCCACCATCGGGTACTGGCCGTCGGCTCGCTGGGCGTCGTCGAGCGAGATCAGCCACTTCTCGAAGAACGGCTGAACGTCGGAGAACATCGTCGACGTGCGGACGTAAGCCTGCGCGTCGCCCGTCCAACCCAACCGCTCGTCGCGTTGCGGGCAGTCGGTCGGGATGTCGATGAAGTTCATCCGCTGCGTCCACCACGCGTTGCTCACGAGCTTGTTGAGCATCGCGTCGCTGGTCTCCAGCGTCCCCACCGTGGGCGTATCGCTGCTGATGGCCACGCCGACCACTTCGTCGGGCTTCGGCGCCCGACCCATACCCGTGACCTCGATGTACTGGAACCCGTGGAACGTGAACTTGGGCTCCCAGACCTCGGGGCCGCCCTTGCAGATGAACGTGTCCACGCACCGCGCCGCGCGCAGGTTGGTCACGTAGAACGAGCCATCGGTGTTGAGCCGCTCGGCGAACCGCAGCGTGATCTTCTGTCCCGGCTTGCCGTTGACCTTCAGCCGCGCGAAGCCCGCCAGGTTCTGCCCCAGGTCCAAGATGTACGTGTCGGGCCCGCTCGCCTTGATCGTCTTGGGTTCGAGCACGTCGTAGCGAACGACGGGTTGGCCGATGAACGTCTCGACCAGCGGCGAGACCTCCGCGCCCGTGTCCACGGGCGACCAGCCTTCGTCCGAGGCCCCCGCGACGCACCAGTCGCCGAGTTCCAGCCGCGCATCGTAGACCTCGCCCATCAGGAAGTCGCTCTCCAGGATCGGCCCCGTGCGCGCGCGCCACGAATGGTCGCTGGCCACGGTCTCGCGCGAGCCGTCCGCGTATTCGATCTCGAGCTGCAATCCGGCGCGGATGTTCTTGCCGTAGTGCTCGCGCTGGCTGCCGAAGCCGACGTAGCCCGCGTACCAACCGTCGCCGATGATCGCGCCGAGAGCGTTCGCCCCTTGCTTCACGCGATCGGTCACGTCGTAGGCTCGGGCGTACACGCGCTTGGCGTAGTCGGTCCAGCCCGGCATGAACAACTCGTCGCTGACGCGAGCGCCGTTCAGGTGCAGTTCGATCAGGCCCAACGCCGAACCGTGCAGGACGGCACGCTTGATCGGCTTGCCCACTTGGAACCGCCCGCGCACATAGCGAGGCGGGGGCATGAACAGCTGATTCGGGCCGAGATTGCCCCAAGGCTGAACGCCGAACGCCCCGATCACGCGCACCGGCGACGAGGCCTCGGTCCACGTCCCGTCGCTGGCCACAACGACCTCGCGCCCGTCCGCGAGCACGACGTGCAGGCGCAGGAGCAACGCGCCCACCCCGCCCGTATTGGTGGCCTTGACCGAGACCGTGTTCGCACCGCGTCGAAGGGCGGCCTTCACGTCGGCGGAGACGGGTCGCCTCCATGCGTCGGTCTGTCCGTCGCTGGCCGCAACCCGCCTGCCGTTCAGGTCGAGTTCGAACTGATCGTCGGCGGTCGCGTGGAGCGTGGCGCTCGCGATGTCGCCTGGCAGCTCGAACGATTTGGCGAACGCCTTGGTCCCCGCGTCCGCGCCCGCCCAGATCCAATCGGCTCCGGCGAATGGGGAGGCCGGTTTCGGGCGTGTGCCCGGAGCGTCGAAGCCGACCCACTCGGCCTTCCAATCCCCCGCCGCGAGCAGGCCCATGCCGAACGAAGCCACCTTGCTCCAGTGGGATTCACGGCCCTCTTGGTCCAGGCACAGTACGCGCCACCAGCACTTCTGGCCCGTGCGCAGCGTCTTGCCCGCGTACTCGACGCCGAACGTGGCGGAGGAGCGCACTACCCCCGAATCCCACAGGTCGGCTTTGCCGGGGGCAAGAGCGTCGGGGTCGCTGGCGACGAGGATGCGGTAGCCCGTCTGCCTCAGGTCGCGGGCGGCTGGGTCGTCGGCTTCGAGAAGCCACGAGAACCGGGGCACGGCGGTGGCGACGGCGACCGGCTCTTCCATGGCCTCGCATCGCAAGGCGACGGGGCGAAGGCTTCCTGCGGCGACGACTCCGGCGACGAGGGTGGCGGTGATCATCGTGCGCTAGTCTACAGCGCAGCGGAGTCCCGTAGGTTGCCGATTCTCCACTCGCCGTCTGTTGGAGGGTAGCCCTCCGTGGCGACCAAAGACTTGCGGGGACCCGCAAGCGGGTCCCCCAAGCTGCCGCAAACGGGCGTCAAGCAGGTTTCGTCGCTCGGATGAACCCGCTCTGCACGCGACCGTCCAATCGCTCGCGCTCTTCGGGTGTAAGAGCGGCCATCGCCTGGCTCGAGCAGCACGATTCGCCGAGATCGGAGAACGTGTACCGGCGCGTCACCTCGATGGAGGCATCCACGAACCCGGCGGCGGACAAGCGGGCCAGATAGTCCTCCTTGTCCAGCGCACCTGCCACGCAGCCGACGTAGGACTCAATGTCTTTGCGCACGGCTTCGGGCAGGTCGCCCTCGGTCACCACGTCCGACACAGCGAAGCGGCCGCCGGGCTTGAGCACGCGGAACGCTTCCCGCAAAACGCGGTCTTTGTCGCCCGACAGATTGATCACGCAGTTGCTGATGATCACGTCAACCGAGGCGTCGGGAAGGGGGATCTCTTCGATGTGGCCGCGCAGGAACTTGACGTTTTCCGCGCCCGCTTTCTGGCGGTTGGACTCGGCCAGAGCCAGCATCTCGTCGGTCATGTCGAGGCCGTAGGCAAAGCCCGTAGGCCCGACGCGTTTGGCGCTGAGAAGGACGTCGATCCCGCCGCCGCTTCCCAGGTCGAGCACGGTGTCTCCGGGCTTGAGTTCGGCAAGGGCCGTCGGGTTGCCGCAACCGAGCGAGGCGAGCAGGGCCGATTCGGGCACGTCGCCGGTCTGGTCGGGGGCGTACAGGTCGCGGGTGATCCTGTCGTCGCCGCTCCCCGTGCCGCAGCAGGGCTTCCGTTGTTGGGTCGCGAGCAACGCCAGTTCGCCGTACTTGCGGCGGACGATGTCGCGAACGTCGTCGAGGGTGGAAGGGGTGTTCATGGTTTGTTGTCCTCCGAGCAACAGGGGCTGCTCGGATCGAAGAAGGCCGCCAGCCTGGCCAAGGCGTCGCGGCGGGCGGAAAGGATCATGTGCTTGCCTCGGCGTTCCACCTGGATCAGGCCCGCGTTCCGCAACTCCTTCAAGTGGAAGGAGATCGTGGAGGTGGGCCGCTCCAGACCGAAGACGCTGCAACACACCTCGCCCACCGTCGGCCCGTCGGCCGGTTGCGCCTGGCCTTCCTCGTCGAGAGCGACGGGTGCCGGGCAACAGCGGAGGAACTGGAAGATGCGCAACCGCGTCGGATCGCCGAGCGCTTTGAACATGACCGCAGTCTCATCGTGGTCCACAACGGCCATTATACACGACATATCGAGAAATATCGAACTGTCGAACAAAAGTCCCGCAGCTTCCTGTTCTTGGGCCTGGCCCGAACCTCCCTAAGAATCCAGTCCCAACTTCCGAGCCAGCCAAGCCAGCGTGGTGCCTTGCGCTAGAGACGAAAGCAGCACGACGAAGAACACCACGTTGAAAAGCTCCTGCGCGCGTGGAAGCCCAGCCAGCAGGGGATACGTGCCCAACACGATGGGGACGGCGCCGCGCAACCCGAACCAGCCGACCAAGACGGACTCCCGAGCCCCGAAACGGAACGGAAGCAGCGTCAGGCCCACCGCGATAGGCCGCGCCACGAACATCAGGAACAAGGCGATGAGCACGCCCTGAACGGCCACGCCGGGCAACTGGTGCGGGAACACCAGGAGGCCCAACGTCAGAAACATCGCGATCTGCATCAGCCATGCGATGCCGTCGTGGAAGCGGCGCAACCCCTTGCGCTGATGGAAGTCTCCGTTGCCATAGGCGATGCCGGCCACATACACGGCCAAGAACCCGTTGCCGCCCGCCAATGCCGCCCCGCTGAACGAGAGCAGCACGATGACGATGGACAAAACGTGATAGAGGGCCTCGAAGTCGAGCCGCAGCCGCCGCATCACGAGCACACCCCCGCGCCCCACGGCATAGCCCACCAACGCCCCGACGGGCATCTGAACCAAAAAGGGCATGACCAAGTCGCCCACCGACGAAGCCCCCGCGCTCAGCACCCCCACCAAACCGATCGTCAGGAAGATCGCCATGGGGTCGTTGCTGCCGGATTCCAGTTCCAGCAGGGCCCGCAACCTGGCATTGAGCCGCACGCTCCGTGCCCGAAGAATCCCAAAGACGGCGGCGGCATCCGTGGAGGCGATGATCGAGCCCAACAGCAGCCCCTCCAACCAGCCCAAGCCAAACGCGAACTTGACGAACGCCGCCGTAAGCAACGCCGTCGCCGCAACGCCCAACGTGCTCAGGGCCAGAGCCGGACGCACCACGCCCTGCACCTGCTCCCACTCGGTGTCCATCCCTCCGGCGAAAAGAATGAAGGCCAGCGCCACCACACCCAGCGATTGGGCCCAAGCGGCGTTGTCGAAGTAGATGCCACCCGGCCCGTCCGAGCCCGCCAGCATGCCGACTCCCATGAACAGAAGCATCGCGGGCACGCCCAGAAGCGACGAAGCCTTGCTCGCGAGCACGCCGAGTCCCAACAGGACCGCGCATCCGAACATGGCCGCTTCAAGGGTCACACCCATCCCGGACATTCTGGCAGGTGGACCCTCTCGCGGCCCGAGTCGCTTGGCCTCAGTCGCCGCTTCTTCCGAACGCGGCGCGCAGGATGAGGAAGTCGGCCAGACCCACCGAGCCGTCGCCGTTCAGGTCGGCGTTGGGGTTCCACGTACCCGAGCCCGTCGAAGAGCCATAGGCCGCCCGCAACTGCAGGAAGTCCGCGATGCTCACCGCGTTGTCGCCGTTCACGTCGCCGTTCGTCAGAGCGAACGAGACGCCTGTCGCGCCCGTCGCGGGGTCGATCGCGACCCCCGAGACCTTCCGACGCAGACTCGTCGGCAGCTTCAGCGCCAGATCGAACGTGCCCGATTGCGCCACCTGCACCGCAAACGTCCCGCCCGCGCCCAGCGTGGTCGGATACGTCGCCACCACCGCGCCCGTCCCGGGATCGCGCAGTTGCAGCACCGCAGCGACGCCTTCCAGGTTCGCGCGGCCGTTCATCGTCGCCGAGCCTTCCACCCAGGGGTCGCCCGAGACCACCACGACAGCCGTCGTCTGCTGGTTGATGGGTGGAGGCAGCGTGGCAGTGATCGTCGTCGGCCCCGTTCCCGCCCCGGCCGTGATCGGGAACGTCGCCGACGTCTGACCCGCGAGGATCGTCACCGAAGACGGGATCGTCAGGTTCGAATTGCTCGTCGAGAGGGCCGCTGTCACATCGGTGTCCAGAGGCTTCGAGACCACGACCGTTCCCGACGAAATCGCGTGGGGCGCGAGCGTGGGCGGTGCTTGGACGCTGAAGAACGATAGGTCCGCGCTCAGCGTGTCGCCGGGCCGGCTCACCGTGATGGTGACCACAGCACCGGGGTCTCCTGTGTGCGTCTGAATCGGGAACACGTACTGCGCATCTCCGGCCGGGATCGTGATCGTCGCGGGAACGGTGACCAAATCGGGATGGCTGGCCGTTACCGAGTACTGCCGTCCGCCGGCGGGCGCCGCGCCGTTCAATTCCACGATCCCCAGCGTGGATTGACCGGGCACGATGGGCAGCGGAGCGATCTGGAACGAGCCCAGCGAAGGTGGATTCACCGCGAGCACGGCCTGCTTCGAGTTGCCCAACGTCGCCGTGATCGTCACGTTCGTCGGCGAAGAAACGGCCGTCGTGGTCACCGTGAACGTGGCCGAAGACTGACCCTCGGGCACCGAGACCGCGGACGGCACGCCGCCCACAGGCTGGTTGTCGCTCGCAAGCGCCACCGAAACGCCTCCCGACGGAGCGGGCTGGTTCAGAGCGACCGTGCCCGTCGAGTTCTGGGCCACGCCCACCACCGAAGTCGGGTCCAGCGTTAGGGTGTCGACGCCGAGATTGGTCACCACGATCTGGAAAGTCTCGGAGTCCGACAGCGGCGGGAAGCCGTCGTCCGCGACCTTGACCGTGACGTTGTAGGTTCCCGGAGTAGAGGGCGTCCACGAGAATGCGCCGGTGTTGGGGTGGATGCCCGCGCCGCTGGGCGAGTTCTCCAGCGAGAAGGTCAGGCTCTGCCCGGCGTCGGGATCGGAGGCCGTGGCCGTGAACGTCACCGGATACCCCGTCGCCCCGGATTTGTTCCCGATCGGGTTCAACATCGGCGGGTTGTTGTCGCTGACCTCCCGCACCACCAGGGTGATCTCCTTGTACGCCGTCTCCGCGCCGTCGGTGGCCACGACCTCGAACGTGTACACGCCGGGACCCTGCTCTTCGGTCGGCGTCCAGCTGAACCAACCCGTCGTCGGATGGATCGTCGCTCCATCGGGTGCGAAATCGAGGCTGAACGCGATATCGCCGGGGTTCGCGGGGTCTCCGTCCACACGGGCTTGGAACCGGTGCTCGACCAACTCGTCGATCTCCGCCGAATCGAAGTTCCACAGGCGCAGGGGCTGGCGGACAATCGCAAGCGCCACCCAAGACATCCATCCAAAGTCGCTACCAGGGCCGAAAGTTCCAGTCCTCACAAATCCATTCCTGAACGTACTTCCTGAAATTGCGATGACACCCTCGCGCAATGCCACCCCACTATAATAGTCTCCGCCCTCCGTGTAGTTGCCCCCATAGGTTCCAAACTGAATCGCTTCTAAATCGGCAGAAAGACGACACACATAGCCATCGCTGGTGCCGCCCGCCCAGTTTTGCCATGCGTCCACAGTCAAAGGCAATCCGCCACCAGGACCCCTAACCTCCAAAGCGATCGCAACCGAGCCCTGACTCGTAGACGTCATCGCCCACGGTGACACATGGCCATTGTCGCCGAGAATAGCCACAGATCTAGGAATTGACCCGTCCAACCGCAATCTCGCCACTATGAGATTCATCGTACCTGCCGCTGGCGCTCCATGATGAAACATATGCGACGCCAACATATCCATGCTGTCACTTGAGAAACCAAGCAGAACATCGCCCGCAGCATCAATGTCGACGATAGCCCTAGCCCCCCCATAAAACGTCGGTGCCAAGCCAATCTCCTCTCCAGATCCTCCGTAGTATGTTGAATACACCATTTGAGTGGCAGATGAGTTCATCTCACAAACAAATGCATCACTGGCCCCACGCATCGTTGATTGTATCGCATTGCCAGTCACGGGCAAATCACCGGCAGCCACCAATCCGGAAACTATCACATTACCGTTAGGTCTTGCTTTGATTCCTGTGAGAATCGCGTCAGATCCACCGACTAAGGTCCTGAATCCAAACGTTGTGCCTGATTGATGAATACGCACTACAAAGCCGTTAACGGATCCCGAAAACGCTGGTTTGACCACCCCTATTGAAGCCGGGAAATTGGCGGATCTTGTTTCGCCAGCAACCAGCACCGCACGATTGGGCAACACGCACATGGCGAACGCAGCGTCCAAACCTCCGCCACCGATATAGGTTGACCAAGATCGTGAGCCATCTGGATTCAGCTTTAGTGCGATTCCATCTTCGAGAGCTCCGCCAAAACTCGCCTGCAGTCCAGCAGTCGTCGGAAAGTTGAAGGATCGACTTATCCCGCAAGCGTAGATTGCACCAAGGTCGTCGACATCAACGTCAAACAGCCAATCGTCATGGGAACCGCCGATCATCACGACCAACTGCAACCTCTGCCCATCGGGAGAAAACCGTGCAACGTAAGCATCATAGCGACCAGCTAACGTATAGCCTCCATTGTCGCCCGTCGGGAAGTCGCTGCGATCGTTCCAGCCCGCAAAAACGACACTCCCTTGGGGGGCAAATGTGACCCCGCCATGCGTAGACGAGCCAAAACCAGCTCCACCTACCGCATTAGCCCACAACAGGGGATCGATGACGAGTCCTCGGGTTGGGTCGTGATCGCCGACCGCAAATCCCACCGTGCCGTCGCCGTGCAAGCGGTACGAACCCTCCACCCGGCGCCGTCCGGACGGTAGGTCCTGATAGATCTCCAAGCCCCGCTCGTACACGGGACCCAGCGAGGTGTCCAGGCGCAGGTCGCCGTCCCGGGTGACGGACACCCGGTCCGCACCCAGGTGTCTGAGACGGATCTGCGACGGGTCGGCTCCGGGAGCGAGAAGAAGGTCGTACCGGATGTTGCCACCGTCGTCGTACCAGCGGGCGTCCACTCCCGGGTACAGGCCAGACACGTGGACTTCGCCATAGGCGGGTACGAACTCGGCGTGCCGCGAGGGGTCGTTGCCGAGGTAGTAGTGCCGGACCGTCTCCGACCTCGATTCGCCGACACCCGCCACCGACCCCGCCACCGGCTTGCCGTCCGAGCCCACAAACTCGGAACGCACAATGTGCCCCCGGCGCAGTCGCGTCGCGCGCCCGCCATCGGACCCCGTCAAAACGGGGGACACTTCCGACAGGGAGTGGACATCCATCACCGAACCACTCTCCGTGAGCCACAGGGTCATGCCGCCGAGTTCGGCCATGAAGCGGGCTTCCGAGGGCCATTGACCACGGTTCTCGACGAACTCGAGACGACTGGCCGGGACCATGGAACCAGGACTCGACACCGCTCCCGAACCGGAAGCCGGCACCCCACCGGACGGGGATGCCATAGCCATTGCCAAGAGTAAGTTTGTCAACATTGCTCGACCTCAGAACCTGACGAATCGTTTAGTTTACGCTCAAGACCGTTGTTCCTCGAACCCAACCGATCTGAATTCGCGAGCGTATGTGGTCATTGTCCCGCAATGAGCGTCATGGAATGTGATCCAGCCTCACACTTGGGGCCATTGACTCGCATAGCCCGCTGAATCAGACTGGCTCGGCCCGGATCACTCCTTCCAGCGAGAGCGACCGGCCGGATCGCTCGAAGGAAGCGGCCTGCGCGGTGGGCAACCTGCTGTGACTCGGGGACAGGCATGACCTCACCGTCTAGCAAGTCGCCCCGGGCATGAGTTAGAAGTCGTACTGCCCGATGTTCTCCTTCGTGAACACCAGGATCCCGCCGAGCATCACCTGGTCGCCGGAGACCTGTTTCTCGCCCAGCCGGCCCGCCTTCAGCCCCGTCGCGCCGGGCTTGAGCGTTCCATCCACCATAGCCTTCGCCGCGTGAATCGTCAGGTAGCCGAGGTCGCGGGTGTCCCACAGGATCACCGAGCGCACGACCCCTTCCTCGACGTACGAGCGCATGTCGTTCGGAGTGCTCAGGCCCGTGACCATCACCTGCCCCGTCTTGCCCGCCTGCTTCACCGCTTCCGCCGCGCCGGGAAACGCCACCGAACTGATGGCGAACACGCCCTTCAATCCGGGATAGGCCTTCATCAGGTCTTGCGTCACCGAGAACGCGAGCTTCTGGTCCTCGTTCGAGGGCTTCGTGGCCACCAGTATCAGGCCGGGGTACTTCTCGAGCCGGGTCTTGATGTGCTTGATCCACTCGTTCTGGTTGGCAGCGGTAAGGGCTGCGGTGACGATGGCCACCTCGCCCGTCGCGCCGTCCCCGCCCAAGTCCTTGGCCATCGCGTCCACCAAGCCAAAGCCGATCTCCTCGGGCGTCGCTTGGTTGACCAAAAACTCACGGGCATCCGGCGCAGCGTCGGCGTCCCAAGTCAGCACCTTGATGCCTTGGTCGCGGGCTCGCTTCATGGCCGGGCCAAGCACGTCGGGATCGTTGGGCGAAACGGCGATGGCGCTCACACCCTGCGCGGTCCATTGGTCCACCAGCTTCACGGCTTCGGCGGCGTCGCCGCTGGTCGGACCGTCGTAGATGAGTTCGATGCCGAGCTCTTTGGCCGCTTCGGCAGCCCCTTCAAAGCAGCTGGTGAAGTACGGCACGCCCTTCTTCTTGGGCAGCAGGGCAACGACCACCTTGGCGTCCGCCTTCGGTTCCGAACCACCGCCGCTCTCGCTCGGACCGCATCCCACGGCCCAAAGCAGCGCAACACCCAACGCGAGGACTTGAACGAGTTTCATGACGTTCTCCGAGAACCCTTGCCCGAGTCGAGCGCACGCTCCAACAACACGGCCGCGATCAGCAACGCGCCGATCACCACCAAGTTGAGTTCGGTCCGCTTCCAATGCCAGCTCACGAACTCGCGCGTGAAGTGGATGAGCGCCAACCCGAGCACCAGTCCAGAAACCTTACCCTTCCCGCCGTCGATGCTCGCGCCCCCCAGAACGACGGCCGTGATCGCTTCCAGCTCCAGCCCCATGCCCATGTCGGCTTTGGCCGTGTTGTTGCGGGCGACCAACAACACCGCCGCCAATCCGCAGCACGCCCCCGAGACCGTGTACAGTGCCAGCTTCAACCGGTCCACCGGGATGCCCGCGAACCTGGCGGCGCGCTCCTCGTAGCCGACGGCCACGATCCAGCGGCCCCAAACCGTCCGCGCCAGCACGAACGCCGCCGCCCCCGCCAGCAACAGAAACAGCGCCGTCGGCCAAGGAGCCTGACTCCAGCGGGCGATCGCCTCCGGGTAGCCCGAAATGGGTCTCGCCAGCGTCACGCCCTCGGCCAAACCTCGAAACGCGGCCATCGTCGCCAACGTCGCGATGAGCGGATGAACCCCCCACCGCGCCACGCACCAGCCGTTCAACGCCCCCGCGGCAGCCCCTACGCAGAGGGCCGCCAAGATCGCCAGTGCCGGTGGAGCGCCCCGCTCGTGCGCCAACCCCAGGCAAACCCCGGCAAGCGCCACCGTCGAGCCCACCGAGAGGTCAATCCCGCGCGAGAGCACGATCAGCAGCATCGGCACCGCCACGATGGCGAGTTCCCAAACGTGGGTGGCCAGCAGCATCTGCGCCCGGGGCTGCACGAACCGTGGATCGAGCCGCCACGCCGCCAGCAACATCGCGGCCAGAATCAGCGCCAACGCAAACTCCCGCGAGCGAAGGAAACTCAAGAAGCCCTCCGGCTGCGATCGAGCAGAACAGCCGCCAAGATCAACACGCCCTGCGCCATGCGCTCCCAATACGTCGCCGCCTCGCCCAAGCGCAGGAAGATGAGCACCGTGGACAGGCTGCCTAGAAGCCACGCCGCGAACACTGTCCCCAGCACGGTTCCCCGCCCACCCTGGATCGAGGTGCCGCCCACGATCACCGAGGCCACCGCCACCAGCTCGAATCCCGAGCCGAACCCCGATTCGACGACCCGCAACTGGGTCGCCGAGAACAAAGCAGCCACCCCGCACGCCAGCCCGGTCAATCCGAACAGCATCCAGCGAAGACGCGCCCCAGGCACACCGACCATCTCGGCCGAACGGGGCGCTGAGCCCAACGCCCGAACGCGCAGCCCGAACGGCGTGCGGTGCGCCAGCACGCCCATCGCCAACGCAAAGACCAGCGCCGCCAGCACCGAGTAAGGTACGCCGCCGAGGCCGCCGGTCCCAAACGCGCGCAAGCCCTCGGGCATCCGCTCGATCCACCGCCCGCCGAGCAGCAACTCCGTGGCTCCCCGGAAAACGGTCAGCGTGCCGAGCGTCGCGATGATCGAAGGCACGCGGCCCCAAGCCACGATCGCGCCGTTCAACAACCCGCCCAACACCCCGACGCCCAGGCACGCCGCCACGCCCACCCACGGAGGCAGCTCCATCCGGTCGGCAGACGTGGCGATCCCCATCACCGCTGCGCACAGGCCCATGAGCGAACCCACCGAAATGTCGATCTCGCGAGCCAAGACGACCAGAGTCAGAGCCGAACCGACGATGAGGGCGGGAGCGGTCTTGACCAGCAGGTCGCGCAGGTTGTCCAAAGAAGCAAACGCCGGATTCGCCAACGAGCAGGCTGCCAACAAGGCCAACAGCGCCCATCCGATGGTGGTCCGCGAGGCGCGCCAAGGGGTCGTGCGCTGGTCCTGAGCCGCACCATCGGGCAACGCCAAACCGAGAATCGCCTCGGGCGAGGCCGAGGCGCGGTCCAGTTCACCGGCGATGCGACCCTCGCGCATGACCAGCACTCGGTCGGCCAGCGCCAACACCTCCGGGATCTCCGAAGACACGACGAGCACGGCCGCGCCCGAGTCGGCCAGTTCGCGGATGCGGCGGTGGATCTGCGCTTTGGCCCCCACGTCCACGCCGCGCGTCGGCTCGTCGAGCAGCAGGATCGTCGGTTCGCCCGCCAACCACTTGCCGAGCAGCACCTTCTGCTGGTTGCCGCCCGAGAGCGAAGCCACGGGATCGGAGGCGGAGGCCATGCGGATGTCCAACCGCTCCCGGGCCTGGCGGGTGCGCTCGCGCTCGTCCGAAGACCGACGCAACAGGGGCTGACCCGAACGGGCCACCAGGCCGAGGTTGTCCTCGATGCTCATCGGCAGGACCAGGCCCTCGTGCTGCCGATCTTCGGGAACCAGAGCAACGCCGGCGGCGATGGCGTCCCGCACGCTGCCGACCGCGCGACCGTTGGCCCACACGCGCCCCCCGCGAGGGTCGAGCCCGAACACGACGCGCACGACCTCAGAACGCCCGGAACCCACCAGCCCAGCCAGTGCCACCACTTCGCCCGGCCGAACCCGAAAAGCCACGTCCTGGAACACGCCTTCCCGGGCCAGCCCTTCCACGCGCAAGCCGCCCTGGGTCTCGGCGGGATCTGGCGGGCGTGCGGTCATGGCTTGCCGAGGATGTTAGCGCAACGCGAACGCCGCCGACGCTCGGAAGGACGACACGCGTAGAATAGAACCGAATGTCCACGCTTCCCGATGCCCGCGGCCGGTTCGGCGCCTTTGGCGGGCGATACGTGCCCGAAACCCTCATCCCCGCCCTGGACGAGCTCGACGCCTCCTTTCGCGAGGCATGGGCCGATCCCGGCTTTCGGGGAGAGTTCGAGCGCCTCAGCCGCGAGTACGTGGGACGCCCGACCCCGCTCACCGAAGCCAAGCGGCTGAGCGAGGACACGGGACTGCACGTGGTGGTCAAGCGCGAAGACCTGTGCCACACGGGAGCGCACAAGATCAACAACGCGCTCGGGCAGGGCCTGCTGGCGCTGCGCATGGGCAAAAAACGTATCATCGCGGAGACGGGCGCTGGCCAGCACGGGGTCGCCACGGCCACGGTGTGCGCCCTCTTCGGACTGAAGTGCATCGTCTACATGGGCGAGGAAGACTGCGAGCGGCAGAAGATCAACGTCTTCCGCATGAAGCTGCTGGGCGCCGAAGTCGTGCCCGTCTCAAGCGGAACGCGCACGCTCAAAGACGCGCTCAACGAAGCCATGCGCGACTGGGTGACCAACGTTCGGGACACGCACTACATCATCGGCACCGCTGCCGGCCCGCACCCCTACCCCTACCTGGTGCGCGAACTGCAATCCGTCATCGGAATCGAGGCGCGGGCGCAGTATGTGGAGCGTTACGGCCGGTTGCCCGAGGCGGCGGTCGCCTGCGTGGGGGGCGGCTCCAACGCCATCGGATTCTTCCATGCGTTCGTGCCGGATTCAAAAGTGCGGCTGGTCGGCGTGGAAGCGGGCGGCTTGGGCATCGAAACGGGCCAGCACGCCGCCCCGCTCACCGCCGGTTCGCCCGGCGTGCTGCACGGCTCGTTCAGCTACCTGATGCAGGACGAACATGGCCAGGTGATTGGGACGCACTCGGTCTCGGCGGGTCTGGACTATCCGGGCGTCGGCGCGGAACACTCGCACCTGAAGGATTCGGGGCGGGCCGAATACACGTCGGTGACCGACGACGAGGCCCTGTCGGCGTTCCGCTGGGTGGCCGAGCGCGAAGGCCTGATCCCCGCGTTCGAATCGGCCCACGCGTTCGCCCTGCTCCGCACCCCCGCCTTCCGCCCCGGCGAGCGGGTGCTGGTGAACATGAGCGGCCGAGGCGACAAGGACATGGAATCCGCCTCTCGGCTGCTGCGGCTGTAAACCTGGAGCGTCTGGCTCGGCGTTCGTCCCCGTGGGTCTGGTTCACCATGCGGGCTCGGCCGCGCCACCTTGGCACTCTCCGGAATTCCCCTCCTTTGGAGGGGTGGCCGCAGGCCGGGGTGGTCCCATTGGGTCGGCAGGCTGCCTTCGGGTTCACGATTCACGATTCACATTCAGGTCCCCCCGCGAGCGTCGGCAGTGGTCGGCAAGTCTGCTCTCGCCGATTCTCCCACTCGAAGAGCTGTTTCACTGTCGGGGATCATCCTTGTCTTTTCGCCGCGAGCGAGGGGTTTGTCAACCCCGAGTCGGTTTTCTGGACGTTGTCCGATGGTTCTCCAACAGGCGTTCGATGGAGCGGAGCGCCGACGTCGTCCGCGCCGTCGCCCGCGATTGCCCCCGCGTGAGCCTCGCCGCCAACGGAACCAACCGCTTCTACGCCAAGGCCGCCAACCAAGCCGCGTCGCTGGCCCAGGGCGAGGCGTTCCTCTTCCTGAACCCCGACGCGCGGCTGTACCCCGGCTGGCGGGAGCGGTTCGAGAGTCTGGTCCTCGACCCGCCGACGCGTCGTCCGGTGGGCGCGGGGCTTGGGGTGAGGGCTCATTGGGTGTGTGAGGAACGCTCGACGCACAGGTTCCTGACGGCGGCGAGATGCGCCTCCAGCCGGTCTGGATCTGCAAGGTCTGCAGACGGCACCCGATGGGTGAGCACGCCTAGACCGGCCAGGTAGTCGTCCCAAGCCAGGTCGCGATCGGCATCGTGGATCTCGCCGTCCACTTCCACGCAAAGCATGGCAGC
>ERZ761607.1236-NODE-1236-length-33429-cov-15.540810_pt1 | contig 33429 bp, 22 predicted proteins | sample MGYA00511164_ERZ761607 | MGnify/ENA primary metagenome ERZ761607 (study PRJEB28899, sample SAMN02445080) | bioreactor sludge metagenome | biome: EBPR sludge | place: Australia: Brisbane, Thorneside Wastewater Treatment Plant | collected 2011-06-22 ... | reverse complement strand
TGTTTTGAGGAACAAGCAAGAAAAAGGAAGGTTCATCTACCATTACTCAATTTTAAGAAAATCCTTGAATAAATTCATTTTTTGTCAAGATATCAGCTTCACAGCTTTATCAAAACAAACTAAAATAAAATTGGCCCATCAGTATTTAAGCCTGCGACAAAAATATTTTACCCTCTAAATCACTTTAACTGAAATCACTTTATTTATTGATTTTCAACATTTTTACTTTAAATATCTGTGGACATTCATTGCTTAAGAAGATAGCTTATAAGGATCTCCGGCATTTATTGGGTCGGTAAAAATTGATTTAGAGTCAACTAAATCTGTATTGCCAAAGTAAACTTAATATTTTAATGAATATCACTAAAATTCTTTGAATCCTATTACATTAAAAAATATTATCTGTAACTTAGTATAAAAAAGTGATCGTGAAAAATAAAGCTTTTTACTTATTTTGGGCAATTGTGTTTTTAAATGCCTCCGTGTCAGCACAAATTGATATTGATTTATCAGTTCAGAGGCCTTCATACCATGACTGGGACAGATTATTGACCGAAACAAGCAATTCTGAGCAGAACATTTTTGACTGGAAAGCAGGTATTGGATTCGCCTACAGGGTTTTTCCGTATCAGGTTAGAATTGGCTATCGTCCGGGGTTGCATTTTCTGTTTGGGCAAAAGGGATTGGAGTTTTCAGAAGCTATTCCGCAAAAGAATTACTCGATTCTTCAATCCTATCTAAGCATTCCTGTTCATATCTATCCATTTGATCTATGGGGTGACTGCAATTGCCCGACATTTGGAAAGCAACATGATTTTTTTAAAAAGGCATTTTATTTAGAATTTATACCCGCCCTTTCGGTAAAGCAACTTAAGCTTGCTGATCAATTGGTTACTGAGCAGGTTTGGAATGCAGCATTTCATATAGGGCTGGGAACAGGAATTAACATTGCAGTTAGTGATCATCTGACCATTTCACCCATGCTCAGTTATCATTTGGGTTTTGCAGAAAAATGGAACGGACTCGGACTTTTTCATGGAGAAATTGATCACTATGACCAAACAACCAGTTCCATTTGGCAATTTACAATCAAAACATCCATTTATTCCAAAAAGAGGTGAGTCAATCCTTGTTTGGGTGATTCAATCAAACACCTTCGTGTAAGCTTTACGTGTATACCTTTTCAGGTTGAGCCAAAAAGCTGCGATAATATAAAAAACCAAGGGTGATCCCAGTGTTAGAAAACTTATATAAATAAAATAAAGTCTTAATTTACCTACAGGAAGTGCAAATTTTTCTCCGATGTAAGCAAAAACACCAAAAAAAGTTCTTTCAACGAACGATTTGAAATTTAAATCCATAGCTATCCCTGTTTTTGGTTAATATTGAATTGGTTAAAAAATGCCTTTATTAAGTTTTCATTTTTCAGTCTATCATATTGGCATCCAGGCCTATTTTCTCATCCACCAGGTATTGATTTCTTGTAGGAGCTTGTCTCAATGCCATTTCGGCTAAAAAACCAGTCGTAAAAAACTGAGTTCCAACTATAAAGGTCAAAATACCAAAATAAAACAAAGGTCTGGAAGCTATCCCGCTCACATCAAAAAATAGTTTTTGAAAGCTTAATATAAACAAGATGACAAACCCCAAAAAAATGAATAACGAACCGAACAAACCAAAAAAATGCATTGGCTTTTTGCTGAACCTGGATACAAAAATAATAGACAACAAATCGAGCGGTCCATTGATAAACCTTCCCAATCCGAATTTCGTAACCCCGTATTTTCTTTCCCTGTGCTGTACAACTTTTTCCCCTATTCGCCTGAATCCGGCCCATTTGGCCATTACCGGTATATAACGGTGCATCTCTCCGATCACTTCAATACTTTTGACCACCTTGCGGTCATACGCTTTCAGTCCGCAATTAAAATCATGTAACTTAATACCTGATATTCTGCGAGTTACAGCATTGTACAATTTGGTAGGAATGGTCTTTGAAATCGGATCATATCTTTTCTTTTTCCAACCTGACACAAGGTCATATTTATCTTCAACGATCATCCTGTATAATTCAGGAATTTCATCCGGGCTATCCTGAAGATCCGCATCCATAGTGATGACAACGTCACCTGAAGCTGCGATAAATCCCTCATTGAGTGCGGCAGATTTTCCATAATTTCTTTTGAACCTGATGGCTTTGATCGAAATATAACTTTGCCTGAGTTGCCTGATCACCTGCCAGGAATCATCCGTACTGCCATCATCTACCAAGACCATTTCATAAGTAAACTGATTTCTTTTCATAACGATGTCAATCCAGCTAACCAATTCGGGCAGGGATTCAGCTTCATTAAACAATGGAATTACCACGGATATTTGCATGCAATCTTTTTGTTTGAACAAAATTAAAAAATAAGTCGAATACCGTCAAATGTAACAGACATTAAAGCATTGTACAAGACAAAAATACCGGAAGCCACAAAATGAACCCAATCGGATAAAATAATTCAGGTAGTTGATCAATAATATACTTTTTTGTGAAATTTATGCCTATATTCGCCAATATAATTTGGTGCAAATTTTGTGAATTTAATGGTTTCTAAAGTATTATTTTAAAATAATCAGAAATTTAGCTTTTTATTTTTAATACAGCCATTTTATTTACAGGATTAGCATTATTCTTTTTCAAACAAAAGAATATAGAAACAATCCTTTTAAACGTAAAAAACTAATCATGGAAGATATCCGCCGGACTTTTGACATCCTCAGATATATTGAAAAATATAATCATGAGAAAGCTTTATCCTTTAAAAAAAACGGGATTTGGCAATCCTACAGTGCATCAGAATATATAGAGAAGGTCAATCAATTTAGTCTTGGACTGATTTTCAAGGGTTTTAAAAAAGGTGAGAAAATTGCCACAGTCATTGAAAACAGACCTGAATGGAATTTTATTGATTTTGGTATGTCTCAGGTAGGGTGTGTTCATGTAAGTATTTATCCTACTATCAGTCAACGGGAATACGAACACATCTTATCACATTCAGATGCCAGGATACTCATCATTTCTTCAAAAGAATTGTTTGATAAGATTGCTCCTATCGCAAAAGAAATATCCAACATAGAAGAGATATACACTATTGACCAGGTTTATGGTGTAAAAAACTGGCATGAAATCCTTGACCTCGGACAGAAAACAGAAAATCCTGTCTTAACTTTAAACCATCGCATGCAGGAAGTTGAACCTGATGACTTGCTGACGTTGATTTATACTTCTGGAACCACCGGGTTGTCCAAGGGGGTTATGCTTTCACACAATAACGTTGTATCGAACATCAAAATCGCGAGAGGTTTTGTTCCGGACCTGCATCCGGGAGAAAGAGCCCTGAGTTTTTTACCTTTGTGCCACATACTTGAACGCGTAGGTAATTATTTATGGCAATACATCGGTTTGCAGATTTTTTATCCAGAAAGTATTGAAACCCTTGGCGACAACATGCGGGAAATAAAAGTCAATACCTTTATTACGGTTCCTAGAATTTTTGAAAAAGTTTATGACAAGATCATCAATAAAGGAAGGACTTTAAAGGGGATAAAAAAAGTACTGTTTTTCTGGGCTGTGAAATTGGGTGACAGGTTTGATCCTGATCCAGCTAAAAGGAGTTGGTGGTATAATTTCAGGTTAAAAATTGCCAGAAAGCTTATTTTCAGCAAATGGCAGGAAGCTTTGGGCGGTGAACTGAAAGCTGTGATATCGGGAGGTGCAGCGCTTCAGCCCAGGCTCGCAAGAATATTCTGGGCTGCAGGGATTGTGGTTCAGGAAGGCTATGGTTTGACCGAAACATCTCCACTCATTTCAGCAAACCGGGGTAGCTTTCCTGGTGTAAAATTTGGTTCTGTCGGAATTATTCCAGAAGGTGTGGAAGTAAAAATAGCTGAAGACGGTGAGATCCTCGCAAGAGGTGAAAACGTGATGATCGGTTATTATAAAGATCCTGAACTGACCATGAAAGCCATTGACCGGGAAGGCTGGTTTTATACCGGCGACATAGGCCATGTTGATAATGACAATATCCTTTTTATTACCGATCGGAAAAAGGAAATTTTCAAACTTTCAGGCGGCAAATATGTTGCACCTCAAAAAGTTGAGAACTTTCTGAAAGAAAGCCAATTTATAGATCAGGCAATGGTTGTTGGTGAAAACCAAAAATATGCAGCTGCTATCATCATCCCTGACTTTGAATTCCTGACTAAATGGTGTGAATTGCACGAGGTTAAATTTACTGACAATGATGATCTTATTAAAAATCACCAGGTCATTGATCGCATTGAAAAAGAAGTTGAGAAACAAAACAGCCATATGGATCAGGTGGAAAAAGTAAAAGTATTTAAACTGGTCAATGATAACTGGAATCCTGACAATGGCTTACTCACTCCGACACAAAAGTTGAAACGTAAGCAATTAGTGGAAAAATATCGTGCTTCAATTTCCGAACTCTACCCTGCCACATGATAAGTTAAAGTATAATTGAGACAGAACAGCTTGTATCTCAAATGTATTTTACCAATGAGTAAAACTTTGATAAAATCGCAAGCAGTCGTATTTTCTTGAATTGAGTAGATCCTTCCATACTGCCCCGAATTGCAGAATTAACAAAGTATTAAGAATATAAAACTCCATTAAAATTAAACATATACTTAATATTGCAGTCCAATGAAGGTATTTTGTTGACGTGAATTTCTTAAGCCTTTCCTGAAAAACTTTTTAAGTTTTTTTTCAGGTCTGAAGCAGAATTTTGTTTTAGCAATACTAAGTATTTAGGGTGATTACAGATGTTACTTTTGCTATAATTGGCATTTATGGAATTATTTTTTTGAATAGTGTTCATACACCATTTACCTGCAAATTAAAAGTTTGAACCTGCTCCGAACAGTATAAATCGCCATGAATGCCTTTAGATTTTCAGACTAAAATCTTTTAGCAATACACCAATAGAAATGAGTAATTGCAATACTTTTAGTCTGCAATTTAGTATGTTATAAATTTTAATATTATAAATATGTTATAAAACATTGAAGATTTGCCTTTGAGGAGCAGACTCAGGTTTTAACCTTTTAGTGTTTGGTTCCTGTTTTCAAATTCAGAAATATTTTATCAGAAAAAATTTAATTATCAGCAATGAAGAAAATAGCAAATATAATTTTCTTGATCCTGTTGGTGCAAACCGTTTTCGGACAACAAAGGGGACAAGGACGTGGAGAACAATCCAGCATAACCGGAACAATTGACGGGATAGTTATTGACTCGGTGTCCGGCTCACCGGTGGAATTTGCCTCAGTGGAATTGATGGACAAAAGTGGACAAAAGCTGTTGGATGGTTCTTTATCGGACGATCACGGGAAATTTAAGTTCACAGAAAAAACTTTAGGTCAATATACCATCCGGATCTCATTTTTAGGCTATCAGACCAGGACGGTTTCATCCGTTACCCTTACAGGCTTGAAACCTGACAATCATTTAGGAAAAATCCTGCTTGGCTCAAGCGAGGTAATACTTGAAGAAGTGCAGATCACAGATCAACGCTCGCTGGTTGAAAATCAGGTAGATAAACTTGTTTACAACGTTGCCAATGACAGATCGCTGGTTGGTGGTGATGCGGTGGATGTGTTGAGAAAAGTCCCGATGCTCACAGTTGATCTGGATGGGAATGTGTCTCTGAGAGGATCAGAAAGAGTTAAGATTTTATTGAACGGCAAGCCTTCAGGAATGTTTTCTGATAATGTGGCTGACGCATTGAAAATGTTTCCGGCTGATGAAATTGAAAATGTTGAAGTGATCACTGCACCAGGAGCCCGATATGATGGAGAAGGAACAGCCGGTATCGTGAATATTGTTACAAAGAAAAAGAGGATTGAAGGGTTTTCAGGAAGAGTTGGAGGATTTGTAGGAGATAAGGCAGCGAATGGAAATGCTAATATTTCTCTCAATAAAGGCAGGTTCGGTATTTCAGCAAGGGGTGGTTTGCACAGTAGATTCCCTGTTGAAGGTACAAGTTTGTTGATCAGAGAAGTCTATTCCAATGAAGATTTAACACAATTAACCACTCAGAATGGCGTGAATTCAAGTTCAATGCTTGGTTTCAGATCCGGTGTTGAACTTTATTATGACTTCAATGCATTCAATAGTATCAACTCATCTTTTGGCTATAGAGGCAGAGGCGGTTCAAGAGATGGGACAGTGGATGGTTCTTTTGAAAACTATCTTTTAAACAGCCTATATGAGTATTCAAGAGAAAATGAATCTTCTAATTTCAATAAAGGGTTAGACTGGTCGATCGATTACACCAAAAAATTTGCAAAATCGAAAGAAAGAGAATTTTCAATTGCATTACAGATTGATACTGATATCAATACAAATAACAATTTTGCTTCATATTCAGATAAAACCTATCTTGAAAACAATGATAACTTTGGGATAAACGATGAATACACTTTCCAAATGGATTATATTCATCCGTTTTCGCAGATGATAAAACTTGAAACTGGAGCTAAAGCGATCTACAGAGATATGTCATCTGATTATAAGAAAATCCTGACTGATAAAGCCACCGATGAACAGACCATTGATGAAAAAAGGACCGATATTTTCAATTACAACCAAATGGTTTATGGTGCATATTCAAGTCTTACCTTAAACCTTCCGGCAATGATCAGCGTAAAAGCAGGTTTGAGATATGAACATACGGACCTCAACGGTTATTTTGATTCCGGCAGATTTGATGAGTTTGATAATTTGTATGACAATTTTTTCCCAAGTTTGATGTTACAAAAAAGATTTAAAGATTTCTCTTCTGTAAAACTCAGCTATAGCAAAAGGATACAAAGACCAGGATTGAACCAGATCAATCCATTTATCAATGATGATGACCCGAGAAATATTTCTTATGGTAATCCATCCCTTTTACCAGAAAGAATGCAACAAATAGATCTTGGCTACAGCAAGTTTTTTGGCAGCGCCTCAGTAAATGTATCGCTTTACTACAAGTTTACTGATCAGGTAATTGAAAACTTCCTCCTGGTCAATGAATCTGACACTTCTGAAACGACTTACCTGAACCTTGGCATCAGGAATTCGATCGGAATGAATCTATTCGGATCAGTCACAATATTTAAAAATCTTGAATTGCGTGGAAATGTGGATATTTACACTTATGATGCAACGATATCGAACAACGGGGAAGACCTGAGCAATTTTGGTATACAATACAGAGGCTCATTGAATGCAAACTACAAATTGCCGGCTGAATGGACGATCAATGGGGGTGGGCACTACAATTCACCAAGGCTGAACATTCAGGGAACCCAATCCTCCTGGTGGATGTACAATATCGGCATTGACAAACAATTCTGGAATAAAAAAGCGACTCTGGGTATCCGGGCAGTGGCACCATTTCACAAAACCAGAGACATGGAAAATATTGCAGAAGGAAATGATTTCTACCAGATTTCAACCAATACCTTTCCATTCAGGAGCATTGGCATCAGTTTCAGCTACCAGTTTGGAAAGCTCAACTTCAAGGAAAGAAAAACTAAAATCTCCAATGACGATTTGAAAACAAATGGTGGTGGTGAACAGGAAGGATAAAAAATACTAAAAAGAGCCTGCATCGTCAGGCTCTTTTTTTTAACAAGAAACTTACTTTTTAATTGGAATCAAATTCTATTCAGGAGTCATGCAGGTTTATCATTATCGTATCAAATACAATCTGGCATTAGTTTTTTCGTATTGATCCTCAACACTTATTATGTACATACCAGGACTCCATCCATCTGTTTGATGCTGTTTATAAAGTTCATGCCCTTTCTTTTGCATCACCACCCTTCCATACAGGTCATAAACCTTCATCACTGCATTTTCAGTATTGAAATCTTCGGGAAGATCGAGTGAGAAATTGTTGGAAGTGGGATTGGGGAAAATAGTTATCAGACCATATTCCTTTTCAGATTCAAAGGTGTTACTTGTGGAACACTGGAAAATCAATACTTCTTTGTGTATATCTAATCCTGATGGATGTATTGAAGCTCCACCTGCCACAATCAGATTGTTGCCAACTCCTGCAACCGAATGATTAAACAAATTATAAGGCAGGAACTCTTGATCCCATGTATTTGTCACAGGGTCATAAATATCAACTACATTGTGATCGTCAATAGCATAAGTCGGAAATCGAAAGACCCCACCAACGAAAAATGCCTTACCACAAACAACTGCAGCATTCTGATCATTGTCCTGAAATCCTCTTGCTACTGAAAGTGAATCAATACTCCATTCATTTGTTGTTGCATTATAAATATCAACTCTGTCCAAAGTTTGATCTAAATTCTGTCCTCCTGCAAACAAAACTTTGTCGCCAACTGTTACTCCGGCTGCAAAAAGTCTTGGAATGGAAAGTTTTGCTGTGCTCCATTGTTTGGTTTTTACATTGTAAATATCTATTACATCAGAAATCACTTCAGTTCCAACTGCTCCATCCAGACTACTACCTCCTGCAAACATTATTAGATCTCCAATGGAAGCTGAAGCAGCCCCGAACCTGGAAACAGACAATTCATCAGTTGACCAAACTCCTGTTTCTGCATTGTATATATCTATCCTTGTTGATGTGATCAAATTGTTGTACCCTCCGGCAAACATTACAAGATTACCAATTTTGCCTGTAGTCATTTCAAACCTGGCAGTCGAAAGATTGGAAACAGTCCAATTTTTAGTCAAAGTATCATAAATATCTACCGTTTTTTGAAAAGTGCCATTATCATCCCATCCTCCTGCGAATATCACTTTACTTCCGGCACTTGCACCTTCCAGCCAGTCCCTGCCTTTGGACAATTTATCATAGGTCCATTTGCCAGTTTTAGTGTCGTAAATTTCAACCTTATCCGTGGAAAATTGCCCTGAAAAGTCAGGTTTAACGGCAAAACCACCGGCAAAATACACTTTGTCGCCTAAAACGGCAGAAGCCATATGTTCTTTGTATTGCGAAAGTTCTGTTTGTGACCAGTTTCCGGATCCTGCGTTATAAATATCTACCGTTTTAATCGCTCCATTGTCTGTAAAGCCACCTGCGCTGTACAGTTTGTTTTCATATCCGATAACAACATTTGAATTGACGGCATGGCTTAAATGCTCTGCTGTCCAGTTACCAGTTTTTGAGTCAAAAATATCAACCATTTCGAAAGCGCCATCTATTACATCAGTCGTAAAATCAACCAAAATACCACCTGCAAAATATACTTTCCCATTCATGGATGCCGCATTGCTGAAAAAAGCTCTCGGAACAGAAAGGGCTGAAACAGTCCATGTTTTAGTTTCCGTATCATAGATATCCACCCGGTCAGTTGGCAGATTTTGCTCCGTAATGCCTCCGGCGAAAAGTAGCTTTTTCCCTACGGCGGCTGCGGCCAGAAAACCACGTGCTAAAGGCAATGTAGCTTGTTCCCATGTCCCGGTTGTGAAATCATAGATATCGATCCTGTCACTGCATAAGCCATTGAGCATATAACCGCCACCGAAATAGGCTTTGGAACCCACGGTAGCTGTTCCCATTGCAGCCCGGGCGACAGACAAGGTATCCGTTGTCCAGACATTGGTGGTAGTATTATAGATATCAACATGATTATAAACCTCATATTTTATCACATCTGCACCTCCTGCAAATAATATTTTACTCCCATGCACTGCCGTTCCCATTACAAATCGGGCTTTTGATAAATTTGTCGTACTCCAGGTTTGCGTACCCGTGTCAAAAATATCAACCCTTGCAGTTGCATTTGGATTCATTCCTCCGGCAAAGACGACTTTATTACCCAGACTGGCAGCAGCAGGAAATGACCTGGCTAAAGACAGGTTTGCTGTTGACCATTGGCCGGAAACCACATTGTATATATCAACTTTGGGTGTCCATCCCGAATTCGACTGTCCTCCGGCAAAATAGATATTTGGTCCGTTGACGGCAGCTTCCATCTGTCCTCTTGCAAGAGAAAGATTCGTTTGTGTCCAGGTACCCTGGGCATGGATTGAAATCTGAATTAAAATCAATAAGACGATCAAGAACAATTTTGTTTTCATGATATTATTTTTTATGCAAAATAACGCCTTTTCCATATGTCGATGTTAGGACTATTGTTTCAACTAATGCAGTATTGTGTCAGTTTTATAATTCTTTTCAGGACTGGATTTCCTATATTGTAAAACCAAAATATGTCACCGATTTCTCTGACAATTCAGCAATAATTTTTGAAAAATGAAGAGATCAGAAAACCATGGTCCTTCAGCGTTTTCATCAAAATTTACATTAAGGAAAAGTATTGATAAATATCTTGATCTCCATGGAGTTAATGCAGATTAAGTTTTCATTATTAAAGGTCAACCAGGTGACATTTAATTAATTAAAATCAAGGCGAACCATTTCTGCCCGCCTTGATTTATGCATTATTTTAAAACTTGTAAGTGGCCTGACCTTCGATAATCGAAATCGTGATGGCCCCATTCGGATTGGCAACAAGAGAAGTGTTCAACCATCCTGTAATTCCTTCATATTTCCCGGTACCTCCGGAAATTTGTTGCCATGAGATACCTGTCCCATTGTCGTAATTTTGAGCAGAGCCTTTATAACTCACCTGGTCACCGGATTTATTGAAATATGAAATTGTATAAGTGACATCAAATGAATTTGTTAGCTGATTAATAACTACAGAATTCACAACCAGTTCACTCTTTGTTGTATCAATCTCACCAACAAGGTTGTCAGACCCTCCAACTTTATACTTCTTTGGTACCATAAAAGTGTCGCCTGTTGGTAAAGGAATACTGAGAAATCCTCCTGAAGGATCAGGGGTGTTGGTATATCCACCTGTGATATTTACAGTTTGCCATTCTTCTTTGGTACATGATAAAAAACTCAGAAAAATAAAAACGAAAATCAAATGAAATGTTTTCATGGTAATAAATTTAAATGAATGATAAATAATTTTAACGATACAAAACTACCGTTACAGCTAAGCTCATACCAAGGATTATTGTACCAAAACAATGACTTAATAATGGCGCAACTGGACTATTGTTTCTGCAAAAGGACTATTGTTTCTGCTTTCGGTAATCACCGGGCGAAACGCTGTAAATTTTTGTAAATATCCTGGAAAAATAATTTGCATCATGAAAACCTACTTCAAATGCGATCTCTGACACCGTCATTCTGGTACTTAGAAGCAATTTAACGGCTTTATCTGCTCTGAATTGGTTAATAAAATGCGATGCAGACATCCCTGATAGGGCAACGAGTTTACGATGTAATTGTATCCTACTGATCTTCATCCCTTTACAAGCTTCCTCTATTCCAAAATCTTCATCGGTGTAATGTTTCCCCAGCAACTCATTCAATTCATCCATAAAAAGTTTATCCAGACCTGTATATACTTCCTTTTCAATCAATTCTCCCGATTGAATCCTACTGTATTTTTGTTTCAGTTTTTCTCTTATCTCAATCAGGTTTTTGATCCTGACAAATAATTCGTCAGAATCAAAAGGTTTTGCCAGGTAATCATCGGCTCCTTTTTTAAGACCCGTCAGCCTTGAATCTGCATCCACTTTTGCCGTCAGTAAAATGATGGGAATATGATTGGTTTTGAAGTCATTTTTTAACTGATCGCATAATTCGAATCCATCCATGACCGGCATCATGACATCACTGATGATCAGGTCGGGAATGTTTTCAAGCGCTTTTTGCACGCCTTCCTGACCATCGAATGCAGTTTCAACCCTGAAAAACGGATTCAACATCGAACTGAGAAAATAGGCCAATTCTTTGTTGTCCTCTACAATCAGTACCAATGGAGATTTATCAACATCCTCATTTTGAGTCCTTTTTAACAAATCATCGTTGAGTGTTGGGTCAAAACTATCACTATACGTCGTTTTGACCAGCTCTTCAACAGAGATCAGCTGCGCTTCATTTTTTATTGGTAAAGCTACAGAGAAAGTGCTTCCTTCGTTCAATTTGGTTTGAATGGTCAACTCACCACCCAGTAATTGCACATATTCCTTAGTCAGGGTCAAGCCTATTCCACTGCCCTCAGGAGAATCCTGATTTACCTGATAAAACCGGTCAAAAATCTTTTCAATATGTTCTTCCGCAATCCCTATACCGGTATCTTTTATCTCAATCAGTAATTTTTGTCCATCCTTTTCAATGACAAATAATGAAACAATGACCTCTCCATGTTCCGGTGTAAATTTTATTGCATTATGCATTAAATTAAGCAGGATATCCTCCACCTTTTCAAAATCGATATCCATGAACAACTGATTCCGGTCTGGATGAAAACTGAGTTTAACTTTTTTTTGATCCGCAAAGCTTCTACGTGATTCAACCAAATAAGATAGCAGAGGTATTACCTCAGTCTGAACATATTTTAAATGCAAATTCCCCGTCTCCAGCCTGGACAGGTCAAGCATTTGATTGACCAGCCTTAACAATCTCGTGGAATTAGAGGAGATCATTTCCAGCCTGCCACCTTTTCCAAAAAATGGAATTAAACTTTTCTGATCTGGTTCAGGTAAAGATGCAGCCCCCCGGATCAAAGTCAATGGCGTCCTGAATTCATGTGAAATATTGCTGAAAAGTTTAGTTTTTAATTGATCCAGTTCGCGCAGCTTTTGATTTTTTTCCTGTTCTTCTTTATTTCTTTTCTCAAAAATACTAAGGACTATGGAAAGAATATAAATAGTCTGCCAAAAAGCATTCAAGGTAGTAAATACCAGATTTTTATATGGATGCAACATTTCGGGTGCTATCGTAAGCCAGGGTTGGCCAATAGTTAGTACAATAATACCGGTTAAACTCATTACTGAGGTTATGATAGCCAGCTTTTTTTCAGGAAAAGTGAATGTAAATAATGAAACGGTCAGACAGGAATAAACTAAACCGGCAGAGTATAAAATGCCTCCCAGTCTGGCGATCGTGATCAGGGTAATGATCAAAGAATAAATTTGGCCAATATAAAAATACCTCCTGTATAATTTCTTACTATACAAAAAGTAAGGAAAATTGATCAGATAATATCCTAACAATAACAATCCATATTGCATCAGTACCGGCAATTCCCACAGATAGCAGATCAATGTCAGAATGGCAATGGGTATAATACTGTTGACTGAAAAAATATAAAAAGTTTTTTTCAGGTCCCTGGTCTGTTCATCATCCCCGGGCAGGAATAATGACTGTATGATGCGGGTATTGATTTCTTTGATTGACTTCATTCTTTGGAACTACATTAGCCTGTTCAAAGCTAATGAACAATTTTCTATTTAGAAACAAATTGAAAAATAATTCAACATCTAACGAATGAATTTTTGGGAAACAAAAAAAGCTTCCCTGAAAAGGAAAGCTCTTTTGACAAATTTTCGTTTATATTATTCTTCTATGGCTGCAATACCTGGCAACACTTTCCCTTCAAAAAATTCAAGCATGGCGCCGCCCCCAGTACTGATATAACTAACCTGATCATCCAATCCTGATTTATTGATCGCTGAAACAGAATCTCCGCCACCAATTAATGAAAAAGCCCCGTTCTGTGTAGCTTCAGCAATAGCAGCAGCTATCTCAAATGTGCCTTTGGCGAATTTTTCCATTTCAAAAACTCCAAGCGGTCCATTCCAAAGAATTCCTTTGGATTGTTTGATCACTTCCCTATATTCATCAATCGCTACATTTCCAATATCCAAACCAAGCCATTCGTCCGGAATCTGATAGGAATCAACTGTTTTGATCTCACCATCTTCCGAGAATTTATCAGAAATCACAGAATCTTTTGGCAGGTAAATCTGAACACCTCTGGCTTTGGCTTTTTCCAAAAGTTCGAGAGCCAATGTCAAATAATCTGCTTCAAGCAGTGAATTCCCGATTTTACCGCCCAAAGCCCTGATAAAAGTAAAGGCCATGCCTCCGCCGATCAATATGTTGTCCGCTTTTTGAATCAATGTATCTAGCAACTGAATTTTATCGGATACTTTGGCTCCCCCTATGATCGCAGTAAAAGGATGTGGGGTATCGTGCATCAATTTTTCAGCATTCATTACTTCTTTACCCATCAACAATCCTAATGCTTTTTGGTCCTTTGAAAAGTATTTCGCTACAATGGTGGTTGAAGCATGCGCACGGTGCGCAGTGCCGAAAGCATCATTCACGAACATATCTGCCAAAGAAGCCAGCTTTTTAGCAAAATCAGCATTTCCAGATTCTTCTTCCTTATAAAATCTGGTATTTTCAAGCAAGAGTACTTGCCCTGGCTGTAAATTGCCCGACTTTTCCACTGCTTCCTCACCGATGCAATCTGCTGCAAAATCCACCTGCACTCCAAGTAACGCTGACAAACTCGGGATAATATGCCTCAAAGTGAACTTTTGGACATTGATACTTCCATCTTCATTAAGCTTTTTCAACGGTCTGCTCAAATGTGACATTAAAATCAATGAACCACCCTGATCTAAAACATAATTCAAGGTGGGCAATGCACCTCTGATCCTTGTATCATCTGTTACTTCATAGTTTTTACCAAGCGGAACATTGAAATCAACCCTCACCAAAACTTTTTTATTCTTAAAATTCAAATTTCTCATATTGATAATTTTTAGTGTTATAAACTTTAGAAAGAACAAATATACTGACTAATCCAAATAATTTTTGGATATTAACCCATTACAATGATAAAAAAATTGATCCTGATCATCCACTTTAACCAACACCATAACCCATAATTTTTGATTTGAAAATGCGGGTGACAATTTCCAAATCAAGAACTAAACCATTGATTCTGTTCCTGAATGTCTTTGCCACTTAAATCCCCACGAACGTATTCAGTCAGTGCAGTCCTAAAAAGGGACTTTTAATTCATTGATTATCGTTCGTTTACGTTTGGACTTGTGCTGAACTATGACGTCAGAAGGTTGGGCATATATCAATTGAGAATCAACAAATTAGACTTTTCGGGCAGAATAAACCTTTGATAGTCGTTTATTTTAGAAAAAAAAAGGTGCAACTGAACGAGTTACACCTTTGTAAAACTAAACTTAAAAACTATACCTTATCAATTAAATCAACTAATCTTGAAGCGTATCCCATTTCATTGTCATACCAGCTTAGAACTTTCATCATCTTACCATTGACTGCGGTCAATTTGGCATCGAAAACGGAAGAATATGGGTTAGAAACGATATCAGCAGAAACGATAGGATCTTCAGTGTATTGTAAAATACCTTTCATCGGTCCTTCACTGGCTGCTTTAAAAGCTGCATTCACTTCTTCTGCGGTACAATCTTTTTCAATGATACAATTGAGTTCAACCAGTGAACCTGTAATGGTAGGAACTCTCAATGCAATTGCACTGAATTTTCCTTTAACTTCAGGAATGACCAAACCGACTGCATTAGCTGCTCCTGTACTGGTCGGAATAATACTGAAAGCCGCAGCACGAGCCCTCCTAAGGTCGCTGTGAGGCGCATCCTGGAGGTTTTGATCCTGTGTATATGCATGTGTTGTCGTCATGGCAGCCTGCACAAATCCCCAATTGTCATTGATCACTTTCACAAGTGGAGCAAGACAGTTGGTCGTACAAGAAGCATTTGACAGGATGTTATCATCCGGACTGATATCACCGTCATTGACTCCAAGAACAACTGTTTTTACGTCAGATCCTTTGGCTGGAGCAGATAATAAAACTTTCTTTGCCCCTGCTTCAAGATGCCATTCCAACTTTTCTTTTGAGCGGAATACCCCGGTACATTCCAGTACGATATCCACATTCAATTCTTTCCATGGCAATTGTAGGGGATCTTTGATTGCGCTAGCCAGAATTTCCTTACCATCTATCGTAATATGAGTATCAGTATAACTAACCTCTTTACAGAAAACTCCATGTGCGCTGTCATACTTGAACAGGTGTGCCAAAGTTTTGTTGTCAGTCAGATCATTTATGGCAACTACCTCAACATCTTTTCTTTCCAATAATTTTCTCATCGCAAGACGTCCAATCCTGCCAAATCCATTGATTGCTATTCTTTTCATTGTAACAGATTTTATTTTTAGTATTATTCAATTCCGGTGTTTCTAAATGAGACAAACAAAGGTACAAAAAAATACAATATTTCAAAATAATATTATTAATAAAATGTAAAATTGCTGATTTTCAAAACTTTTATTTTGAATAAAAAACCAGCAATTATTAGCTATACTCATCAAAATGTGACTGGTTAAAAAAAAAGGACACCCAGATGGATGTCCTTCCTCACAATTAAGTCAAATCTTATTCTTTTGAGCTACATTTCTGTGGGTGTTTGGATTTGCTGCAGCAGCTCTTTGATGAAGAGCATTCTTTTTTTGCACCAACACCGTCTTTGGATACAGATTTCAAATCGCTGGTCATTTTACCTTTATTTTCTTCTTTCAAAGAAACAAATTTTCCAAGACCTTCCTGATATTCAACCTGGGTGTAGCTTACTTTTCCACTTTCTTCACAAACATCTTTTTTGTAAAAACTCACTTTCCCGCTATCTTCACATGTTCTTACTTCAATGCTTTTATCAGCTTTAGCGGCAACCATTGCAGGATCTGAAGATTCCATAACGGAAGCACTGGTTTTGTGTCCTGTGCAGGATTTGCTGCAGGATTTCTGTGCTGATAAGGACAAAGTAGCAAAAATCATCAAAACAAATAATACGCTAATTCTTTTCATGATAACTTAAATTTAATTTTACTTTTAATTACAAAAATCAATAACAATAGTTTTAACAACTTTAGCGCCCAAAATTAGAAATAATTATCGTTTCCTTACATTAGCCTTCAATAATTGTCGCCAATCGACATATTTTAGTGTTAAAATTTGCAACTTGTTTACAAAAATCAGCCTCTTATCATATAATTTTATATTTTTATAGAAAAAATAGTGTAACAGGAACATAATACATGTCTGTTTTGCTATTAAATATTATAATTTTTTGTCATGCAAGCCCATTTAATAATTTTCATCCTGGCAATTTTTAGTATGAGCTCCTGCAAATCCAAACAGGTGCTGACTCAAAATATTCAGGAAGAAATGCTTATCATAGGTCATGGTGGCGGATTTTCCGGTCATTCCGTTGAATACCGAATTTTTCCGGATGGGCACATAATCCGTCAAAATTCACTGGATAATTCAACTGAAAAAATGAAGTCTGTTACTAAAGAAGTATATGCTCAGATTATCAGTAATTATCACAGTTTAGGACTTGGCAACCTTGAAATGAACCAACCGGATAATATGTATTATTACACGATTTATCATACAGAAGGGAAAACTCAAAAATTGGTTTGGAATACAAATGATACTTCTGAATCCCAGGCAAAATTGCAATTGTTTTTCAATACAGTTTTGCATAGAGTTAAAAGCTGAAACAATCAACTAAAAAAATGAATTGATAGGTTCTTTTGTAATCATAAATGATAATTTGAAATCTATATAATTAACTTTTTGGGTAAAACTCATCAATCATGAAAGTTTTTATTTAAGATTCCAATATACCAGAATAACATAAAAAAATTGGTATGAAAAAAAATCTGATTGTCTTCTGTTTTATATTACTGCAAGTCAGTTTATTTGGCCAATTTAAAACCCAGAACAGTATTCAGGCAGGAAACTCTTTCACTTTTTCAGATGTAGTGGATGATGTATTCAACATCAGGGAAAATTCCATTTCTGGCACCAATTATAAAGAATCAGCTGATTTTCATTTTAATTCATTGGCAAGCAATAAAGCAGAATTGATCAATATTCCCAGTCTGAAAGCTTTCTACACCAGTGGCAGAACCATACCGATGGCGCTCTACGGTTCTGTTCATTTTGAAAATGTTGAAGAAAATGATTTTGTTGAAAAAGCTTTTCAATATCTGGAAAAAGCTTCTTATTTCATGGGTATCAACGATGTCAGATACAAATTCATAGTTACAGATATCATCGAAGACACCGAATATAATTTGACTCATGTGAAAATGAAACAACATTATTTTGGCATTCCCTTCTATGGTGGAGAGGTTATTATCCACTTCAAAAATGGGGAGTCCTATATGATGAATGGATTTTGGTACGCAGAAACTCCCAGGAATGAACCGGGATCTTCCTCCAGGAACGAAAACTCTGTTTATCAGATAATAGAACGGGATTTAAATTCCATGGGCTTCAAAACTTCAAGAACAATAGAAAAAACTCTTGGCGGTTTGATCGACCCGGATACATGGAAGAGCGAATTGATTTATTTTAAACTCAATCCGGATGATGAACTTCGTTTGGTTTATCATGTAACGGCCTATGCCAATCTTGCTGAAAAATGGCAATATTTTGTTGAAGCCGACACCGATAAAATCCTGCATAAATTTCCCGCCAATTGCAAATTACTGCATGCTCATGAATGCAATCACACCTGTGAATCACACTTAAGCATCAGCGGTGCTGAAAAAGCTTATGCAACTGACCTGGCAAATGTTACGCGGGAACTTAATGTTTACAAACACAATAATACATATTATCTGACCGATGCATCCAGACCTATGTTCGATGCTGCTGGAAGCCAGATGCCCAACCAGCCAAAGGGAGTTATCTGGACTTTGGATGCAAAAAACACAAATCCCGGGAATGATGACTTCGATGTGGAACACATCACTTCCACGAATAACAACTGGACCAACAAAGTAGCTGTTTCTGCTCATTATAATGCTCAAAAATCTTTTGATTATTATTCCACAACTTTCGGCAGAAACAGTTTTGATAACAACGGTGGCAATATTATTTCAATCATCAATGTGATAGAAAGTGATGGATCACAAATGGACAATGCCTTCTGGAGTGGCAAAGCAATGTTTTACGGAAATGGAAACGAAGCATTTTATCCATTGGCAAGGGCTTTGGATGTTGCGGGCCACGAAATTACTCATGGTGTGATCCAATCTACTGCGGATCTCGAATATTATGGTGAATCGGGAGCGATCAATGAATCATTTGCAGATATTTTCGGCTGCATGATAGAAGGTGAAAACTGGCAACTTGGGGAAAGCATTGTAAAACCGGGTGTATTCCCTTCAGGAGCACTCAGGGATATGAGCAATCCAAATAATGGTGCAGGCAATTCCAACTCACCGGGCTGGCAGCCTGCTCACGTAAATCAGCAATATAAAGGATCCCTGGACAATGCAGGTGTCCACATCAATAGCGGCATTCCTAATTTTGCATTTTACAAATTCGCAAATTCAGTGGGAAACGACAAAGCTCAGAGAGTTTTTTATAAAGCGTTGACATCTTATCTCACTAAATCTTCCAAATTTGTAGATCTGCGAATGGCAGTTGAACAGGCAGCCTATGATTTATTCGGTGCAGACACTAAACAAGCAGCAGCCAATGCCTTTGAAGCAGTTGGCATTAAAGGAACCAATACGGGTCAACCAAATAACTATGAGCATGATCTTGCCGTTAATCCCGGAGATGATCTGATCTTATATTATGAAGAAGGCATTTTTGAAAACAATCTCGTAATTGTCGCGAATGACGGATCGACCATAGCAAATTCAATATACAAAGGAGAAATCATCAGCAAACCCAGTGTTACAGATAATGGAAGCGAAATTGTATTTGTCGGGTCCGATTATAAAATTCACTACATATTTATCAATTGGGATTCCGGTCAATATCAACATTCCATCATCCAGAATGATCCCATATGGAGAAATGTGGCTATTTCTAAAGACGGGTGGAGATTAGCTGCGATAACTCAGGAATTGGGACCTGAAATAATGATTTATGACTTTAATCTGGAAAAATGGAAAACTTTCGAAGTTTATATTCCGTCCACAGTAGAAGGCGTTACGGCAGGGAAAATTGAATACATCGATGTAATGGAATTCAATTATTCTGGAGAATGGATCCTGTTTGATGCAAAAAACGTTATTAAATCACAATTTGGTAGCGATATTGAATACTGGGACATCGGATTTATTCAGGTTTATGATCACAATCAGGAAAATTTCGCCTCTGGTCTGATCCAGAGATTGTTTTCAGGTCTCCCGGATAATACCAGCATCGGGAATCCGGCATTCAGCAAAAACTCCCCATATATCATAGCTTTTGATTATCTTGCTGAAGAAAGTTATCTGATTTTAGGCAGCAATCTTGAAACAGGAACAATCAATCAGATCTTTGAAACCAACACACTTGGCTATCCGGGATTTTCCAGGTCAGACAACCAATTATTGTTCAATTATGAAGATTTCTGGGGATCCAATGTTGCCATCCTGGACCTCGCATCCAACAAAATTGAATACATGCCAAATACAGCCAGAATATTGATTGAAGGTGGTTTTTGGGGAACCTGGTTTTCTAATGGCAACAGATCACTGTCATTGTCTGAAGAAGATTGGTCTGACTCAAAAACCGAACTGAGTATTTGGCCTAATCCTGCTTTTGATAAAATCAATATTTCAGGTGAAGCAATGAACGGACATATAGAGTGCAAAGTTACAAATCTGCTAGGTCAGGTCTATGCGACGGAATCCTTTGAAACTGATGGAAATCCACATCAACTGTCTATCAGCGGTATTCCATCAGGATCGTACATCATTCAACTCAGAAATAAGGAAAAATTGATTTGTAAAAAACTGATTATCAGTCAATAGCAAACATTATCTCTTCTGCCTATTCTAAAAATCAACGGAATCTTTTGATGGCCTTTTAAGGTAGCTGTGGATGGCTTATATCTTGATATCCTTATAATAATTCTTAAATTGCAAAATTTGCAGTTTTTAGGGGTTAGTTGGCTGATGATTTGTTTACCGTCGCATACCATGTCAATCATTTTCATTATAATGGTAGAAAATAAATTTGCCAAATTGAACTTTTTTGGGTTGAATCATTGTTAAACATTCAATAAAATCAACGATAATTTCCTCAAGAAATACACAAAACGATTATTATGGGATCAATTTATCGTTACAAATTGATCCCATTCAGCTTATGTTGTATTTACAGATTTTCATACATTGATAATTTTAAACTTTAAAACTAAACGTTATGGATCCTAAAAAACTGACCAGAAATTTGATTATAGCTTTCGTGTTACTATTACTGGTCATCATTTTATTCAATTCAGCTTTTCTCACGATAGAACCAGGTGAAAAAGGTGTGCTGTTCAAAAGATTTTCAGGAGGAGTGGATAAAGAAAAAATTTATGAACAAGGTTTCCATGTGATCATGCCGTGGAATAAAATGTTTATTTATGATACCAGACTCAATGAATCATTGGAAAAAATGGAAGTCCTGTCCAAAAACGGTTTGACCATTTCTACAGAATTATCATACAGATACAAACCTATGGATGATAAAATCGGCTACCTGCACAATGAGATCGGATCAGATTATCTGGAAAGAATTATCAAACCAGAGATCAGATCATCTACAAGAAAAGTGATTGGTAAATATTTACCCGAAGAACTATATTCCACAAAACGGGAAGCCATTCAGGATGAAATATTTAATGCGACTAAAATAGCCATAGAGAAGAAACACCTGGTGCTTGACGCCGTGCTTATAAGGGAGGTTTCGCTACCAACAACCCTACAAACTGCCATAGAAAGGAAGCTTAAAGAAGAGCAGGAAGCATTGGAATATGAATACAGGCTGGATAAAGAACGCAAAGAAGCAGAAAGAAAGGTCATTGAAGCAAAAGCGAAAGCAGAATCCAATCGTATCCTGAACGCAAGCCTATCAGAAAACATCTTGAAAGACAAAGGAATAGAAGCCACCATCAAACTGGCAGAATCCCAAAACAGTAAAATTATAGTTATTGGTGGAGGTAAAGATGGTTTGCCATTGATCCTAAATCAATAAAACATGTATTGAGAGAATGAAGAAAAGGTTGGGATCAACCTTTTCTTCATTCATCATTGCATTTATGCTTCTTCTGCCCCATTTTCCTGACCCGGAACCCGATTGTTAATTTTTTGTACCTCAGTATCAATAAAGTACAAACTTTGAGGACCGTCACCAATCAGTTTAACTTTATCCAAAACTTCTTTAAAAAGCACTTCTTCTTCTGCCTGTTCACTCACGAACCATTGCAGAAAATTCAATGTTGCAAAATCCTGCTCTTTACTGCTAAGCTCCACTAAAATGCTGATCAAATTGGTCACTTTTTTCTCGTGTTGATATGCTTCCGCAAAAACCGTCTGAATATTTAACCATTCTGAGGGAGGCATTGGAACTTCCGGTACTATAGCATGACCATCCATCATATTGATGTATTTAAAAAATTTCATCATATGGATTCTTTCTTCTACTGCATGTTCGTACATGAATGCAGCACAACCACTCAATCCATTCACTTCACACCATGATGCCATTGATAAATATAAATTTGAGGCATAGTATTCTTCCTTTACCTGCCTGTTCAAAGCTTCGATCATTTTTGCACTTAACATAATTCCATTTTTTTTGTAAAACTACTGAATTTCAGGTTTTCATCGAAAGAAAATCATTGTTTTATAAAACATTAACAATCACTTCATATTTCAGGAAAGCCAAAAAAACAGGGGTTTTGCTGTGCAAAACCCCTGTTATATTTCTATTAATCAATACTTTATCAGAGCTTGATCATTTTTTGCGTAACTGAACCTGTTTCAGTTTCCAATCTGATAAAATAAATTCCCTGTGTGTATTGACTGATATCCAGTTTTGTTTCAGATTCCATGGTACCAATTGTCTTGATATCAATTTTTTGCCCCAGTTGGTTAAGAATATATAATCTGGCACCCAGATTTTTTTCCATACTCACTTTGATACTGACCTCTGTGATGGCTGGATTTGGCATTACCATAAACATATTAACAAATTTAGGATTTTCTGTATTCGTTTTGGAATCGACTGTAAAGACGGTTTCAAATATACAACCGTTGGCATCTGTAACATACAACACATACTCTCCTGCAGCCAGACCGGCAAGATCTTCAACCACAGCACCGTTTGACCAGGAATATGTATAAGGTGGAGTACCTCCATGCACAGTGATATCTAATCCACCATCCAGCTGACCATTTGTTTCATCTGTAATGACAACGGTTACTTCAAGTGGTGCCGGTTCAGTTATATTGATCACCTCAGTGAAAGTGCTTCCTGCATTGTCTGTAATGGTGTAAGTGTATGATCCGGCTTGTAATCCTGTTAAGCTAAATTCAGTTGAGCTAAAACCTTCAGGTCCTTCCCAACTCACTGAATAGCCCGGAATTCCACCGGTCGGAACCAATGTGATTGATCCTGACTGATCTGCATTACACAACAGATTTTCAACCGCCTGATTTACACCCAAAGGTAAAATCACAACAGTCACAGTCTGACATACAACTGCCGAACCGCATTCATTTGTGTATGTATGGCAGATTTCATAATTACCTGAAACATTAAAAACAAAGGTAGCTACATTTCCGGCAACTTGTTGACCATCGCTGGCTGTCCAAACAGATGTACCATTCTGACTACCGTTGGCAGCAAATACAGAAACCATATTATAAGCCACTTCGTTGGTAAATGCTGCATCCGGAGTGTTGATAAACTCTTCTATGATCACCTGAGCTGCATTGGTACAACCATTCGTAGTATTTGTAACGGATAAAACATATGTACCAGGTGCATCGACAGTGATGATCAGCTGATCAGGATCTGAAACAATATTTCCTGTTTCTGTAGTCCATAGATAAGTAAAGTCATCTCCCTGGCTTGATGCTGAACCATCCAGTGTCAATGTTTGGATCAAACAAGTCAAAGTTTGGCCATCACCTGCTGAGGCAGTTGGCAAAGAAGCGTCAGCAACAACTTCAATAAATCCGGTTGTTTCACAACCATTATTCCCAACGGCAGTAAAGTTAAATTGTCCACTTTGACTGACAACTCTGCAGAACCCTTCTTCGTTGTCTTCCCAAATAATATTTTGGACATTTGAAACAGGGACAACACAAATTTCTACTTCGCTCACAGAACAAGTCAACGTCTGTGATGGCGTATTGAAAACAGGTAAATTCGCATTGGATGTTACGACGAAATCCATAGATGTACTACATCCTGAATTTATATTATTGATAGTCAGCGTATATGTCCCAGGTTGGTCTACCGTAGGTGTTAAAGTATTTGCGCCGCTTACGATATTCCCATCATTTGTTGACCATGATATTTCGAAATTGGCACCACTGTCAGAGCCAGTCGCATCCAAGGTAACTTCAACAATATCACAGGTAAGACTTTCAGGAGCATCGCCGGTTACAACAGGTGCTACACCTTCCAGTGTGACCACCACTTCATCTGTAACAATACAACCATCCAGGCCGTTTTCAACAGTCAATAAATAGTTTCCAGGTTCGTTTACTACAGGAGTTAATGTGTTTTCTCCGCTGACTATGTTCCCATTAATAGTTTCCCAGGTATAGATCATGTGGCTTCCCTGAGTTGACCCGGATCCGTCAAGAATCACTTCCGGATTTTCACAATCAAGTGCTGCATTCGGACCTGCATCAGCAACAGGGTTAGGTCCGAATTCAATATACACAAACTCACTATTCAGGCAATCATTTCCATCTATGATATCAATATAATATACTCCATATGGCAGATCTGTATAATGGTTTTGAGAACTAAATCCATCCCCAATATCAAACATGTAATTTGAGCCGGTTCCACCAACACCCGATAAGAACAATTCACCGTTCTCAAGTTCACAGGTAGTATTAACGACATCATAAACAAGTTCGACTTCACTGGGTTGAGCCAGAATAAAAGATTCGACCACTTCGCAACCAAAAGCATCTGTAACGGTCACTTCATAATCTCCCGCTTCAAGGTCATAGGCGATATGGCCTGAACTGCCGTCTGACCAATCGTAGGTATATGGAGGGCTTCCCTGTATCGGGGTGGCAACCAATGAACCATCATCTCCGCCAAAACACGTGATTGGTTCTCCTTCATTCACCATAGCATCAAAAGGAATAGTCGTTCCTTCCACAACATATTGAGGAGATGTATAGGTATAATTATGTTGATCTGTAATGGTAACCCAATATGTTCCGGGGCCTATATTTGTTAAATCTTCAGTTGTTTGACCCGTGTTCCATTGATAGGATTTATTGCCATAACCTTCAATTGTCGTTAAATCAATACTACCCTGCATATAACAATCAGCATCGAGGATATCAGCAATGGCACCAAGTTGGCAACTTTCAATCACCCAGCTTTCCCAGGTCTCAAAACTTTGCTGGCCAACTTCATAAGTTTTTTTGGTATCCGCACAAATCGCATACAGTGTAGGCCAGTAACCTATAGCATAACTATTTACTACACTTTGTTGTGAGGCAGGTATATTGATAATGGGATAAGGCGTTCCAGCCACCCAGTTTCCCTGGGTCGAACCTCCTCCTGCGGAACATTGTGCAGTGTTACCATACAAACATGCATCGTTCGTATTGATGTCACCTTCCAGAAAAAACACCATGATTTCACCTGTTCCCGGAGGGCCGTAAGTATTATACAGTTCTTCAAGAATTCCAGTATTATGATAACTCCAGCACGGACCACACCAGGTAGCTGAAAAGTCAATGATCACTGACTTACCGGCATTCAGATATGTGTACAGGTTATGCTCTACACCATTGAGATCAGTAAGGGTCCAATCGGGCGCAATAGCACCATCTGGTAATTGGGCTTGCATTGGAGACAGGGCAAAAAAACTGGCCAATACGATAATTAAGTACTTAATCAGCTTCATACAATAAAGTTTAGTTTAGAAAGTGTGTATTAAAAAACCTTCTTTCATGATTAACCTTGCATTGAAGGAATATCCAACCCTTGCAACAACAATGGAAAACCTTAAAATTGTAAGCAAATCTAATTAAAATAATGAAGCTTTTTCAGCTATCGCTTCATTTTTTCTGTGTTTAAATAAATGGAAAATAAACGACAATTCTACTATAATACAAATCTACAGTATATTAGTTTTTAGTTAGGTGATCAGCTGTTAACTATCAAAATTATATTTCGAAATAGGATAAATAATATATATTATGTTATGCCAGTAATCAAGGGGCGCTGCTCAGGTGCTGGCGTCTAATCCGTACCTTCCATCCTTTTCAAAATAAAATCATGCATATTTTTAATAAAACAACTTTTAAACAATGTTCAGCCATTATTCAAAGTCAGACCAGATACTCGTATAAATCATGATTTTCGCACAAGTCAGTTAATTCTTTCATTAATTCTTATTAATTTCCGGCTCTTTTGCTTTTATAACAAATTCATTTTCACTAGGTTCGCTTTTAATTAAGTTTAGTGATTGAGTTCTTTCCAATAATTTGGTGTACATCCTTCTTGTTTTTTAAAAACACTGTAAAATGCTGATTTACTATTGAACCCGCAATCATAAGCAATGGCTTCAATGCTATACAGGTTTTCCGGATCAACCAACATTTTCTTGACAGCTTCAATCCTGTGCTTATTGACGAAACTAAAAAAATTCTGCTGCATTTCGGTACTTAAGACTTCAGTCAGCTGATGTTTTGGAATGCCGGTACTTTCAGAAAAGCTATCCATATTAAAATCTGCGTCCAGATATGGCTTGTTTTTCTCAAAAAAATCCAGGATCGTGGATTTGATCAACTGTTTTTGAACATCTGTCAAGGTGGAATTGGCATACTTCTCTTTTTTCCCTTCATTGTCCGTTCCATTTTGTAAAGAAACAATTTTCTGTCCAAGACCATAAAATCCCAGAACATAGATCAGCAACAACATAACAGAATAGTTGATCAATAACGGGAAGAACCTAAGTTCGGCAAAAGCAATACTGAATAAACTGATTATTATCAGGCTCAACCAATAAACAGAATAAAAAACAACTATAAAAAAAACCCAGGCAAGATTACGGTTGACATCAATACTTGAAAATTCGTTGTACACTTCATGCCTGTGTCTGTGTAACATGAAGATGCTGGACAAATTGTAGCTAAACAAAGAAATCAGATTTGTAACTCCGAAAAAAATCCTGAATCCAAAAGTGGTATCTTCCCTGAAAAAATCAGTCATCATTATGGTTTCCTGCACGATATAGGCTGAAACTTCAAAAAAAACGAACGGCACCAGATGCAACATATAAATGGGTTTCAGTTTGAAGCATTTTTGGGTTAAACTCTTTACATAAAAATAAAACGCAGGATTGACCAGCAAAAATGAGCTTGACAAAAGGGGCTTTCCTATCCAGTTCAGATCTATGATCAGCGTCAGAAACTCAATGGCCATCAATATCAACCACGCTGCCAGAATTTTATCGGCTATGCTTTTCTCTTTTTTTGCAAGAACGAGCAATGATGAAAATATAGCCTGAGAAATCCCAACCAACAATAATACTTCAATCCAGAAAGCATTCCTGTCCATTCAAATCAAATTTATTTTTAGTGGTAATTTATAAATTTCAGCCCATAACTCAAAATTAAACATGTTTACCCACAAACGATGTCATTTTGACATTCTTAACACGGATAATTCATCATATGGTGCAATCATAAGCAACTTTTTACGTTTTTTTCTGTTAAAAGTTGATACATTAGCCAACCAATGTCTTATGTCAGAAACATTTGACCGGATAAATGGCGCGGTCATACAAATAATAACACCATGTTTGGATTGATCAAAAATTCCACCATTATCATAGTTCTGAGCCATCTGTTGCTTTCATGCACCACTTTGGAAAAAGTAAAAACCGGGCATGAGGCTTTGAACAGAAAGCAATATGCAGTGGCTATAGAACTTTTTCAAAAAGAATATAAGTCAGCCAAAACCATTGACAAAGCAGAAATTGCCTTTTTGCTGGGAGAATGCTATAGAAATATCAAACAAACAGAGAACGCAGTCAAATGGTATCTCAACAGTGCTGAATCAGGTAATGAATCCGATCAACTGTTTTATAATACGGGCCTCATGTTTAAACAGACAGGACAGTACGGGCAGGCGCTCAAGTATTTTGATAAAGTCAGTGTGAAAAACAACCAACTCTTCCTGCAAGCAAAAAGAGAAAGAGATATTTGCAGACAGGCCAATCAGTGGCAAACATTATACAACCAGTCATACCAAGTTGAACCTCTTGCTAAAGAAATTGAATTCAACGGATATTTATGCGGCTTTGATCCAAAAGGAAATTTTTTAATATCTGCTGAAAGGGAAGTCAAAGGGATTTCCGCCAACAAACATAAATGGACAGGCAGACCCTTCCTGAATATTTTTTATTCCGGTGATGATGATATATCACAACTTCAAGAATTTGGCAATCATCTGAATACGCCGTACCATGAAGCAGACCTCACGATCAATCCGAGCAATAATGAATTGGTATTTACCCGCTGTTATCCGGATGGTTCCGATGAGAACTTTTGCCAGCTTTATTCCTCACTTCGGGTTAACCAAAATTGGTCTGAACCTGAAAGAATGTCTTTCCAAAGTGAAAATCTAAATTATGGTCATAGTTTTTTCGCCAGTGATTCATTGTTGTTTTTTTCATGTAATGACCCAAAAGGAAAGGGCGGCTATGATATATATTATATGCGTAAAGTCAAAAACAGATGGATGACACCGGTTGTATTGCCTGAACCTGTAAATAGCCCCGGAAATGAGTTTTATCCAACAGTAGCTGGTGATACCATTTATTTTTCCTCAGATTACTTACCAGGTCTGGGAGGAACAGATATATTCGTTACATTTCCCTTGTCCGATGGCAGATGGAGTCCTCCGCAAAACCTGCTTCCGCCAATCAATTCTCCCGCTGACGATTTTGGGTTCCATACATATAAATCCAGGGCAAAACAACCGTTTGCGTATTTCAACTCCAACAGAGACAGCAAAACCGGTAGTGACAGAATTTTTGCCATATCTAAAAATGAAACAAGTGTTGTAGACACGATTTCTTTGGAGGCAGAGAAACCGGTTGTTGACTCAAAAAACTATAGATTGTTCCTCACATTAAGGGTTTTTGAACAGGTTTTCGAAGATGTAACCGACCCAAACAGTCAGATCCTGGGTAAAAAACCGGTAAATAAAGCAACAGGCAAGATAATTGAAGCGGAAAAGACCTTCATCACGGATTTGAACGGCCGTTACATTACGGAGTTGAACTTCGATACAAAATACTCGGTCATAATTGATAAACCATCGTACTTGACCTATTACCTGGATTTACCTGCTGTGCCCTACCCCCTGGAAAATACAAAGTTAGAAAACCACCATATTTCCAAAGAGGTCATCATTCAAAAAATCTATTTGGATAAAGAAATGGTCATGGAAAATATCTTTTATGATCTGGATAAGTGGGACATCAGAATGGATGCAATACCGGCACTCAACAGTTTACTGAACACCATGATCAAAAATCCTGAACTGAAAGTATTGATTGGCGCACATACAGATTGTCGGGCAGATGATGCGTATAATATGGAACTATCTAAAAAAAGAGCTGAGTCAGTTGTGAATTTTTTGACAAAGGGTGGGATTTTAAAGGAGCGGATCACTTATGAAGGTTATGGAGAAACCAGGTTGATCGAAAAATGTGTTTGTGATCAGTGTAATGAAGTACAGCATCAAAAGAACAGAAGAACAACTTTTACCCTAACAAAATAATAATGGACAGGTAAACCCGTCCATTATCAATTATTTCCTTTCGGAAACCAGTCTATGTTCAAGGATTTATATACTTATTTGATCATCAATCATAGTCAAAAGGCAGGGTCTGAGATGTTTTGACCTGTGACAAGGTCATCAGTGTACGTACATGCTCTGCTTCTTCAATCTGTGACAGACGTTTGAACAATAATTTTTCATAAGATCTCAAATCTTTGGTGATCACCTTCAAAATGAGGTCAGACTCCCCGGTAATGATAAAACACTCTACTATTTCATCAATGTCCTGGATTTTCTTTATGAAGTTCTCCAGTGCATTTTCTTTCTTCCACAGAAGATTTACCAAAACAAAAGTATGTACATTCAATCCGATCGTTGCAGGATTAACTTTGGCATGGTAACTGTCGATGATTCCGGTTTGCTCGAGTTTTTTTACCCTCTCCAACGTTGGCGCCGGAGATAAACCTATTTTCTTTGACAATTCCAGATTAGTTATCTTGCTGTTCTCCTGCAAAATCTTCAAAATCTTTAAATCAACTTTATCTAATTTGTTTGTCATTGCTTAAAATTTAATTCCATTAAATAAACGATCAAATATACAAAATTTTATTAAGTTTCAAACGATTTTTTAAAATTTTTTAACCAAATTTAACGAAAAATGTTCATTTTTTAAAATTATGTATGTAAATAGCCAAAATTTAGGCCTTAAAAAATACACTATTCAAAGAATCAGAACTGTTTGGCTTTACCTGTAATTCAGAATGATTCCAACTTCAACAACAAAGTGTCAAAATATAATTCTGATAGGTTGGTCTTTAAAACTTAACTTTACTCAGGGTTCAATATCATGAACCCGAACCCAATCTAAAACCAATCCGTTTGGGATCGAATGATTCATTTTTATCCTCATCTTTTGTTTTATTCAGGTCTTGAGCCTGAATGGTAAAAATACCAGCCTTAGTCCTCTCTTCTGCCGGCAATGCTGCAATTCTAAGATGTTGATTTTCTATGATATTGGTCATAAACCGTCGGATCGTTCTGGCATTGCCAAAATATTTATCTTTTTGTCTTACGATGGTTTGAAGGTAATCTTCCAACACTTTCAGCGCTCCTCCCGAGAATTTCATCTTTTTCTCGGAAGCCATCAATACGGCGATTTTTTGGAGTTCAGCTACAGAATAATCTTCAAATTTCAGCACCTTGTCGAAACGGGATCTCAAGCCAGGATTGGCTTTAAGAAAGCGATCCATATTTTCAGGGTATCCGGCAACAAAAACAAAAAACTCTCCTCTGTGATCTTCCATTCGTTTCAACAAAGTCTGGATAGCTTCATTTCCAAAATCTCCGTTTGCTCCTCCACTATATTCGCTCAATGCATAGGCTTCATCGATGAACAATACACCGCCCATCGCCTCTTCAATCTTCTCTGCGGTTTTGATAGCCGTCTGACCAACATAACCTGCAACCAGACCTTGTCTGTCCGTTTCAACCATATGCCCTCTTTCCAAAATGCCCAACGCCTTATATATCCTGGTTAAGATCCGGGCAATGGTAGTTTTTCCTGTACCGGGATTTCCAACAAAAACCGTATGCAGATAGAAATTATTGAGCACATCCTTACCCGTTTCAAGATGATACCTGACTACACCTACAGTCTCAATAATATCCTGTTTGACTCTGTCCAAACCGATCAAAGCATTTAATTCAGCAAGGGATTCACTAAGTAATTGTTCATCGATGGGAATTTTTGGCGAACCTTTTTTCCTTTCAATTTCGATCATTTCCACATCCTTCAGCAAAACAGAGGCAAGGGTAGTTTTATCAAGAAATTCATGGTCAGGCTTATTCATGAGCCTCAAACCAAGATTTATCTTAGCTTTTTCAACCATATCAAAAACAAAACGTGCATTACCAAAGCTATTGTCGCGTTTTCTATAGGCTTCAGTAATGAGTTCATCCATTTTCCTTTTCGCTGCAGGGGTCAATACCACTTCTTTTTCACGACAGGCGATCAGTGCAATTTCTGACAATTCCTGAGGCAGATAATCCGCAAAATCAAAAAACAGTTTGAACCTTGATCTCAAGCCTGGATTGGACTGAATGAAATACTTCATTTCCTTTGGATAACCTGCGACTATCAGGACGATATCACCGGGTCCGTCTGACATTTCCTTAACAAGAATTTCGATGACTTCTCTGCCAAAATCCTTGCTATCATCATTTTCTCTTGCAAGACTATAGGCTTCATCAATAAAAAGCACTCCACCTCTGGCTTTTTCAATCGCCTTTTTCACTTTTGGCGCTGTTTGTCCGATATATTCACCAACGAGATCTACACGGTCCACTGAATGTACATGACCTTTGGATAAAAAACCCATATGCTTGTAAAGTTTACCCATCATTTCGGCAACAGTTGTTTTGCCTGTACCGGGATTACCCATAAACACTGAATGCACATCTATGTCGCCTTTTTCAAGGAAACCCTTATTTTTCCTCAAATTGATAAACTGGATATACTTTGCATGATTGATGATCTGAGTTTTGATCTCCTGCAGTCCAACCAGCCCATTCAACTTATCAAAAAGCTGATCAAAACTTGATTCACCATCTTCCGGTTCGTCCAGATATACCGGTGTTTGTTCTTCAGGCAGTAATACGGAAGGAGTACCCTCAACAGCTTTGGGGCCAACTATAAAAGGTATCGTGACTAAAAGCTGATCCATAAAAACTATGTCAATCGTATAATTTCCCGCTCTCCATGAAGTCGGACTGGATGCGCCCCAACCACCGATCAGTGTAACATACTCATGATCTGGCGAAACCTTCATCATCCTGGAGACACTGCCTTTCAATTCTCTGGAATCGGTGAAAAAATGGATCATCACTTCGCACTGCCAGTCAGCATCTTCCACAAGATTCTCCAGGATCAGTTCTACATAAATAAACCGTGTATTATCCACTTCAAAATCAACCAGATATTTCCTAAGTCCTGACTCGACACCTTCATAAGGGCCTTCAAACAAATTTACAGCATGCAGGTTAATCGGTGCATCTTCACCAAGTCGCATTGGTACACTTACGTCCTCAACATAAAAATACCTGGTACCTACAACTTTACCACCAATTTTAGCTTCCCAATAATAGGTTCCTTTCTTCCAGAAACTTCCCGGCTTCTTATTCCCCCAACCTTCTCTGATGTAGAAAATCTGTTCATCTGATGTAATCAGCTTATCCAGACTGAGTGTACAAATGTGTTTATTGGTTTTTGCTTTTTTCTGGTAACAATTGAATTCAATGCCGGCTACCCAATCGTCTTTTTTGAACTGTAGATTCAGTATAGATAATTCAATATATATATAACTGGTTTCGTACCTGTCAAAAACCTGTCTGTATTTTTTATTGTCATTTGCCAACCATTCAGTTGAGCTATAGACTTTCAAATCACGGTAAATATAATTTTCCATTACACTGTTGTGTTCAACCAAAAATATATAACCTGAATTCCCGAATAAAAGTTTACCCGGAGTAAAATATCATGTTATATTTTTCATTTTTCTGCAAAATAAGGAAATTCAATAGTCATTCCCTAACTAAATCCATGAAATTACATCTGTTCACCAATTACTTTCATATAACCTCATCGAATATTTATTTATACAAAAACAC
>ERZ761607.1234-NODE-1234-length-33552-cov-5.334119_pt1 | contig 33552 bp, 29 predicted proteins | sample MGYA00511164_ERZ761607 | MGnify/ENA primary metagenome ERZ761607 (study PRJEB28899, sample SAMN02445080) | bioreactor sludge metagenome | biome: EBPR sludge | place: Australia: Brisbane, Thorneside Wastewater Treatment Plant | collected 2011-06-22 ... | reverse complement strand
AGATGTGTATAAGAGATAGCTGTCCGCTGGCGCGACTCGGCGGCGCCGACTTCCTGCTCGCCGTGCCCGGCTCGCTCGACGACGGACGCGCCGCCGCGGAGGCGCTGCTGTCGCGTTTGTCCGAGCCGGTGCTGGTGGCCGGACACAAGGTGCAGGCGACCTGCTCGATCGGCATCGCCGCGTATCCGGTGCACGGGGCCTGCACCGTGCTGGCCGGCTACGCGGAGCTGGCCAAGCGTGCCGGGCGCGACAGCGGGGGTGGTTGCCACACGACCTACGACCGCAAGATGAGCGACGACCAGCGCGAGCAGGCCGAACTGGCGCGCGATCTGCGCAGCGCCATCGAGCGTGGCGAGCTGATGCTCTACTACCAGCCGAAGGTCGATGCGCGCAGCCTGCAGATCACCGCGGCGGAGGCCTTGCTGCGCTGGCAACACCCGCGCCGCGGCCTGATCAGCCCCTCGATCTTCGTGCCGATCGCCGAGCGCCACCAGCTGATCGGCCAGATCGGTCGCTGGGTGCTCGACGAGGCGACTCGGCAGGCAGCCGAGTGGAGCCAGCGCGGGCTGCGGATGCGCGTGGCGATCAATGTCTCCGGCGTGCAGGTGCGCCAGGACGACTTCACCGAGCGGCTTCGCTCGCGGCTCGACGAGCATCGGCTCAACCCTGCGCGGTTCACCTGCGAGATCACCGAGAGTGTGGCGATGGAGGACACCCAGGCGACCCACCGGGCGTTCGCCCGGCTGGCGCAGCTGGGCGTGCATGTCTCGATCGACGACTTCGGCACCGGCCAGAGCAGTCTGGCGCAGCTTCGGCGGCTGCGCGGGCTCAACGCGCACGAGCTGAAGATCGACCGCGCCTTCGTGCGCGACCTCGGGCGCAGCGACGATGCGCTGGCGGTCGTCACGACGGTCGTTCAGCTGGCCCACACGCTGGAGATGCGCGTCGTCGCCGAGGGAGTCGAGAACGAGGTGCAGCGAGACCTGCTGGTCGGCCTGGGCTGCGACGAACTGCAGGGATACCTGTTCGCCAAGCCGATGCCGGCGCGCTCGCTCGAGCTGTGGGCGGCCAACGACGCCGGCGCGCCCTTGCCCAGCTTCCGCCCGTCGCTGTTCAGCGACACGCGCAGCGGCGACTTCGACATCTGACGATCCCGCACGGCGCTGCCGGCTCGACGGCGGCGACCGGGGTCCTTCTTACAATCGATCGATGAGCCCGTCCGCCTCCCTGTCCCCTGCCGTTGCGGCGTACACGCGCGGCGCCGCGTTGCCGGCCCTGTTGCGCGAGCGCATCGTGATCATCGACGGCGCGATGGGCACGATGATCCAGCAGGAGCACCTCACCGAGGCGGACTTCCGCGGCGAGCGCTTCGCCGCCCATCCGGTCGACCTGAAGGGCAACAACGACCTGCTCGTGCTGACGCGGCCCGAGCTGATCCGCCGGATTCACGAGCAGTATCTGGCCGCCGGCGCGGACCTGGTCGAGACCAACACCTTCGGCGCGACCCGCATCGCCCAGGAGGACTACGGGCTGGGACCGCTGGCGCGGGAGATGAACGTCGCCGCTGCGCGGATCGCGCGCGAGGCCTGTGATCGCCACGCCAGCACCGACCGGCCGAGATTCGTCGCCGGGGCGCTGGGACCGACGCCGCGCACCGCGAGCATCAGCCCGGACGTGAACGACCCCGGGGCACGCAACACCAGCTTCGACGAGCTGCGTGACGCCTATCGCGAACAGGCCGAGGGGCTGCTCGAGGGTGGCTGCGACCTGTTCCTCGTCGAGACGATCTTCGACACCCTGAACGCCAAGGCGGCGATCTTCGCGCTCGACGAGCTGATGGAGGCCAGCGGCGAGAGGCTGCCGGTCATCGTCAGCGGCACCGTCACGGATGCCTCGGGGCGCATCCTCAGCGGGCAGACGGTCGGCGCCTTCTGGCACTCGGTGCGCCATGCGCGGCCGCTGGCGGTCGGGCTGAACTGCGCTCTCGGTGCGGCCTTGATGAGGCCCTACCTGGAGGAGCTCGCGAAGCTTGCCGACGAGACCTTCGTCAGCTGCTACCCGAACGCAGGGCTGCCCAACCCGATGAGCGACACGGGCTTCGACGAGACGCCGGAGGTCACGGGCTCCCTGATGGAAGGCTTCGCACAGGCGGGCTTCCTGAACATTGCCGGCGGTTGCTGCGGCACGACGCCCGCGCACATCGCCGAGATCGCGCGTCGCGTGTCCGCCTACCGGCCGCGCAGCGTGCGCGACCCGCTGTTCCGCGGCCTCCTCGCGGCCTGAGTCCCGGCCCGTCCGCGGGCGCCGGTGGACGCGCCGGCCGCCGGCGTCCCGGGCCGGCCGGCCTCAGAGCTCGCTGATCGGCGCCAGGGGTGCGTACTCGCCCGCCTGCTTGGCCTTCCAGGCGGTGATCGCCCGGGCCATCTCCTCGATGTCGAAGATCGCGCTCTGCAGCAGCGCCATCTGGTCGAGCGACTCTTGCGTGCCGTGGTCGCGAGCGTAGTTCAAGGCGCGCTTGCTGCCGGCGATCGCCATCGGGCTCTTGGTGGCGATCGCGTGCGCGAGCTGTCGAGCGTGCGCGTGCAGCGAGTCGGCGTCCGGCAGCACGGCATTGACCAGCCCGCTGGACAAGGCCCGTTCGGCGCCCAGCCGCTCGCCGGTGTACGCCATCTCGCGGGCCAGACCCTGTGGAACGATGCGCTGGAGGCGCTGCAGCACGCCGAGATCGGCCGCCATGCCGATGTGGATCTCCTGCACCGTGAAGAAGGCATCGGCCGAGCACACCCGGATGTCACAGGCGGCGGCGAGGTCGAGTGCGCCGCCGATGCAGCCGCCCTGGACGGCGCAGATGATCGGGAAGCGAGCGTCGTCGAGCGCGTCGAAGCACGCCATCAGCCGGCGCAGGTGGTCCTGGAAGGCCAGGCGCTGGCGCGCGTCGCGCAGCGCGAGCCAGTCAGCCTGGCCGGCAAAGACGTCCAGGGCCATGCCGGCGCTGAAGTGCTTGCCGGTCGAGCGCAGGACGAGCACGCGCGTCCTGCCGGCATCGCTGAGTGCCTGGACCGCGTCGCGCAGCGCCGGGAAGAACGCAGGCGCCAGCGTGTTCATCCGGGCAGGCTGGTTCAGCTCGAGCGTCGCGATGCCGGTGTCCGGCTCGTGCAAGACCGTGAAGAAGTCGTTCATCGGATTCCCTGTCGATGCGGGCGGTGACATTCCGGGAGTGTGCCAGCCCTGGTCCGGGTACCGGCGCCCGAGCGCCTGCATACACTTGCGACATGGAGCGCATCGGCTTCGTCGACCGCACGCCGGTGCACCTGCTCGCGGCGGGCAACCCGACGGCCGCGCGGCTTCACGTGCTGCTGGTCCATGGATTGGGCGAACACGCCGGGCGGCATGCCGCGCTGATCGACCGGCTGGTGCACGCGGGCCACGCCGTGACCGCCTATGACCAGCGCGGACATGGCCAATCCGGCGGTGCGCGTGGGCGCATCCCGCGCGACGACGCCCTGCTCAGCGACCTGGCCTGCGTGATCGACCACCTGCGCCTGAGGCTGCCCCCCGCGTGCCCGCTGGTTCTGCTCGGCCACAGCATGGGCGGGGCCGTCGCGGCGCGCTTCGTGGCCGAGGGACTGATGCCGGCCCCCGCGGCGTGGTACCGGCCGGTGCGGGCCCTGGCCCTGTCGTCGCCGGCCTTGGCCGCCGACCTGAATGCGCTGCAGCGCTTGTTGCTCGCGGCGGGGCGCTGGCTGCCCGACGCGGCTGCAGGCAACGGCCTGAAGCCCGAGTGGATCAGCCGCGACCCGGCGGTCGTCCGCGCCTACCGGGCCGACCCGCTGGTGCACGACCGCGTGACGCCCAGGCTCGCCCGCTTCATCCTCACGGCCGGACAGCAGGTCGTGACCCTGGCACCCCGCTGGACCGTGCCGACCCTGCTGATGTGGGCCGGTGCCGATCGCTGTGTCGCACCGCGCGGCGCGGCCGCCTTCGCGGCCGCCGTTCCCCCCGGCATCGTGCAGGGCCGCTGCTTCGACGGCCTGTATCACGAGATCTTCAACGAACCCGAGCGCGAAGAGGCCGTCTCGATGCTGCTCGACTGGCTCGATCGCGTCGTCCCCGCATGACGGCCGGAGCCAGTGGCCCCCTGGATGGAAAGGACCCCGATGAACGCCCGTGACCCGCAAGCGCCGATGGCCGACATGGCCGGCGAGACCGTGCTGGCGGTCGGCGCGCACGTGCAGCGCACCTGGCGCGAGGCCATCGTGCCGGCGCTGGTCGACTACATCGCGATCCCGGCCAAGAGCCCGATGTTCGACCCGGACTGGCAGGCGCACGGCCACCTCGAGCGTGTCGTGCGTGATGCCGCGACCTGGGCCGAAGGACGCGGCCTGGCCGGGTTGCGGCTGGAGATCGTGCGCCTCGAGGGTCGCACCCCCGTGATCTTCTTCGAGCTGCCGTCCACACGGGCGGGGTGCGGCGACACCGTGGTCTTCTATGGCCACCTGGACAAGCAGCCCGAGTTTGCCGGCTGGCGCGCGGGCCTGGGCCCGTGGACGCCGCGCGTGCTCGACGGCAGGCTCTACGGTCGCGGCGGTGCCGACGACGGCTACGCACTGTATGCGGCAATCGCCGCGATCGAGGCGCTCGATGCGCAGCAGGTGGCCCGGCCTCGCTGCGTCGGGCTGATCGAGACTTGCGAGGAGAGCGGCTCGTTCGACCTCCCGGCCTACCTCGACGCGCTGCGAGCGCGCCTGGGGCAGGTCAGCCTCGTGGTCTGCCTCGACTCCGGTGCCGGCAACTACGACCAGCTGTGGCTGACGACCAGCCTGCGTGGCAACGTCACCGGCACGCTGAAGGTGGAGATCCTCACCGAGGGCGTGCACTCGGGTGACGCGAGCGGCCTGGTGCCCTCGAGCTTTCGGATCCTGCGCCAGGTGCTCGATCGCCTGGAGGACGCCAGGACCGGCCGCCTGCTGCCCGAGTCCTTCCACTGCGAGATTCCGCTGGACCGCGTGGAGCAGGCGCGCGCCGCGGCGGCCGCGCTCGGTGACGAAGTCTGGAAGCGCATGCCGTGGATCTGCGGGGCTGACGGCACGCCGGCGCTGCCGACGACGACCGATCCGGTCGAGGCGCTGCTCAGCCGCACCTGGCGGCCGACCTTGAGCGTGACCGGTGTCGACGGCATGCCCGACCTGCGCAGCGCGGGCAACGTGCTGCGCCCTTACACGGCGTTCAAGCTGAGCCTGCGCCTGCCGCCGCTGGTGGAGGGCCACGAGGCGGCCGAGCAGCTCAAGGCCCTGCTCGAGGACAACGCCCCGTACAACGCGAAGGTGACCTTCATGCCCGACGGCCGCGCCGGCGCGTGGGGCGCCACCGGCTGGAACGCACCGCCGGTCGCGGCATGGCTGGAGCGGGCGCTGGGCGACGCGTCGCAGGCGCACTTCGGAGCGCCGGTCGGCTTCATCGGCCAAGGGGGCACGATCCCGCTGATGAACATGCTGCAGCAGGGCTTCCCGTCGGCGCAGATGATGGTCTGCGGAGTGCTCGGGCCGAAGAGCAATGCGCACGGCCCGAACGAGTTCCTGCACCTGGAATACGCGCAGCGGCTCACGGCCGCCGTGGCACAGGTGCTCGCCGCGCACCCCTGAGCGACGAGGCGGCGCGGGCCGGCGATCAGAACGTGAGGCCCGAGCCGACCGCGCGGCCCGTCAGGGGCTGCAGCAGCGGCAGCAGCCGCTGCAGGGGCGGGTAGCGCAGCGCCACCTTCGTGAGGTAGTCGAAGAAGCGCGGCAAGTCCCGCGCGTAGCCGGGCTTGCCGTCACGGTGCTTGAGGCGGCAGAAGATGCCGGCCACCTTCAGGTGCCGCTGCATGCCGATCCACTCGATCTGTCGCCAGCAATCGCCGAAATCCGCGGCGACCGGCAGGCCGCTGCGCCGGGCGAGGTCCCACCAGCGCACCGCCCAGTCGATCTCCTGGGCCTCGTCCCATGAGACGAAGGCGTCGCGCAGCAGGCAGGCGATGTCATAGGTCACCGGACCTGCCACGGCGTCCTGGAAGTCGAGGATCCCGGGATTCGGCTCGGCCAGCATCAGGTTGCGCGGCATCCAGTCCCGGTGCACGAAGACGCGCGGCTGCGCGAGCGCTTCCTGGACGAGTGCGCGGCACAGGGCCTGCCAGTGCTGCTGCTGCCGGTCGTCCCAGTCGAGGCCGAACTCGCGCTGCACGCACCACTGCGGGAAGAGGTCGAGCTCGCGCGTCAACAGGGCCTCGTCGAAGGACGGCAGGCTCGATGCATCGGCGCGGCACTGCATCGTCACGAGCGCCTCGATGGCGTCGCGCATCCAGCGCTGCCGGTCGTCCGGGCCGGCAGCCTGCAGCTCGGCAAGGTACAGGCGGTCGCCGAGGTCCTCGAGCAGGAGGAAGCCGTTCTCGACGTCGGCCGCGATGACCGCCGGGACGTGCAACCCCGCCGCCCGCAGCAGCCCGGCCACGTGCACGAAGGGCCGGACGTCCTCCTGCGGCGGCGGCGCATCCATCACGATGAGGCTTCGGCCTTCGGTCGAGATCCGCAAGTAGCGGCGGAAACTCGCATCCGCCGAGGCAGCGCGCAGGGTCGACGCCTGCAGGCGCAGGTTCGGGGGCAGCGCCACGAACCATCGGGCGAAAGCCAGGAGCCGCTGCGGCGAGGCCCAGGCGACCGCGCGCGCGGCCTCGATCACCGCTTCGACGTCTGAGGGGGGCGTCGCGGCCGCGCCGCCATCGCATGACATGGATAATGGATTTTACGAGGCCTGCACGCAGCCCTTGCCGGGTCGGCCGGCAGGACCGGTGCACAGGGGGCGCAGCCGGGCACGGACTGACCTCCCCGGCAACCTCGCGCCCGCCGGCCGCCACCTCGTCCTTCCGTCCCCGATGCTCGACGCCTCCCTTTCGCCATCGCGGCCTGTCGCGGGCAGGGGCATGCGGCCGCGCGCGACGCAGGTCGCGTCTGCGGCCGCGCAGATGGCCGTCGCGCTCGCCGTGCAGGCCCACGCGGCACCACCCCAGCCGGCGATCGATGCCCGCGCCGCGCCGGTGGAGCGTGCGGCCGTGCCGGCTCGCGTGTTGCGCCTGCGCCTGGACCGGGAGTGGTCGGCCCTGCCTGGCGGCCCGGCGGGCGCCGGGTTGCCGGCGATCGTGCGCGCGCAGCGCCTGCAGTTGCGACCGGGGGTCGACGCCCTCGCCGAAGGCGCGGTCGAGTTTCGTCGCGGCGGCGCGGTGCTCAAGGCCGACCGGCTCGAGTACCGTTTCGGTGACGACACCCTGCGGGCCAGCGGTGACGTGCAGATCAGCCGCGAGGGTGTGATCTATCGGGGCCCGGAGCTGCAGATTCGCCTGGACACGTTCAGCGGTTGGTTCCTCGAGCCGAGCTTCGACTTCGTCAGCCTGGGCGCCGGCGGAGACGCGCAGCGCGTCGAGTTCCTCGACAGCGCGCGCGCGCGCGCTTTCCAGGCGCGGTACACCAGCTGCCCGCGCGATGACGCCGCCGGACCGGCTTGGCAGCTGAGCAGCGAACAGGTCGACCTGGACTTCGAGGCCAACGAAGGCCGCGCCAAGGGTGCGGTGTTGCGTTTCCTCGGCGTGCCGATCCTCGCCGCGCCGCGCCTGAGCTTCCCGATCAGCGACGAGCGCAAGTCGGGCTGGCTGCCGCCGAACGTCAACCTCGACAACCGCAGCGGCATCGACATCTCGGTGCCGTACTACTGGAACATCGCCGCGAATCGCGACGCCACGCTCACCCCGCGCATCCTCAGCCGCCGGGGCCTGGGCGCCGACCTCGAGTTCCGCTACCTCGAGCGGAACTTCGCGGGCAGCGTCGGCGTCGACGCGCTGCCCCATGACCGTATCGCGAACCGCTCTCGTCACGCCTGGCGCGCCGAGCACGAGGCGCAGTGGGACGAGGCGTCCGGCTGGCTTGCCCGCGCCCGGCTCGGCTGGACGGCCAGCGGCGTGTCGGACGACGACTGGTGGAAGGACTTTCCGCGCGCCACCACCTCGCTGACGCCGCGCCTGCTGCCCCAGGTGGCCTACGCCGAGAAGCCGCTGGACTGGGCCGGGGTGACGGGCACGGCTTATGCGCGGCTTGCGCATTGGCAGGTGCTCAAGTCGGCCGATGCCATCGTCTCGCCGTATCAGCGCAGCCCCCAGATCGGGCTGCGGTTGCAGGCGGCGTGGCCGCAAGGAATCGAGGCGTCGCTGGAGAGCGAGTTCAACCGCTTCACGCTCTCGCGTCCCGATGCCGCCGACCAGCTGCGGCCCACGGGCCTGCGCTGGCACGCGACGGGTCTGCTGTCGCGGCCCTGGCGCGGCCAGGGCTGGTGGCTCGAGCCGACGCTCAGCCTGAACGCCGCGGTCTACGCCACGGATGGGCGGGGCAGTGCGACGCGCGCCATACCGACCTTGAGCGTCGACGCAGGGGCTGCCTTCGAGCGGCGGCTGAGCCTGCTGGGCCAGCCGATGCGCCAGGTGCTCGAGCCACGCGTCCACTTCGTGCGGACCCCCTACCGCGACCAGAGCCGGCTGCCGAACTACGACTCCGCCGGCAAGGACTTCAACCTCACGTCGATCTACTCCGCCAACGCCTGGTCGGGCGTCGACCGCGTATCGGACTCGCACCAGGTGACGATCGGCGCCTCGACCCGCCTGGTTCGCGACAGCGACGGCGCCGAGGTCCTGCGCCTCGGCCTCGTGCAGCGCATGCTGCTCGATCCGCAGCGCGTGACGCCGGACGACGCCGACCCGACCCTCGAGGCCGCCGCGCCCCTGACGCGCAAGCTGTCCGATGTGCTGGTGCTCGGGTCGACGCAGATCGTGCCGCGCTGGACGCTCGAGGGCACCGTGCGCTTCAATGCCGACACACAGCGCGCGGTGCGTTCGGTACTCGCGGCACGCTACGCGGCGCCGGACTTCAGGGCCTTCAGCGCCTCGTACCGCTTCACGCGCGGCCAGGCCGAGCAGGTCGACGTCGGCTGGCAGTGGCCGTTGTGGCCGGCGCGCGCGCCGGTGGCTGCGGGCGTCGGGGCACGCGAGCGCGGGTCCTCGAGCTGCTCGGGCAGGCTCTACGGCGTCGGCCGCATCCACTACAGCATGCTCGACCGCCGCATCACCGATTCGCTGCTCGGCTTCGAGTACGACGCCGGGTGCTGGATCGGGCGCGTCGTCGCCGAGAGGGTGTCGACCGGCAGGACGGAGGCGACCACGCGGCTGATGCTGCAGCTGGAGCTGGTCGGCTTGTCGCGGCTGGGCTCCAATCCGCTGCGGGTGTTGAAGGACAATATCCCGGGTTATCGCCTCCTGCGCGAGGAGCGGGGTGACGCCACGTCCATGAGCACGATGCATGACTGAATCCGCCCCCTATTCGACCCCGTCCGAGGGCCCGCGCCGCTGTGCGAGCCGGCTGCTGGCCGTTGCCTTCGCCTGCCTGGCGCTGACGCCGTCCGCATGGTCGCAAGCCCGGCCGACCACGACCGAGCGTGCGGCCGCGCTCGCGGCCGATCGTTCGTCCAGCCGGGCAGGCGACTACATCGTGGCGGTCGTCAACCAGGAGCTGGTCACGGCCGTCGAGGTCGAGCTGCGCTTGCGACGCATCACCGAGGAGGCCGCACGCGCGGGGCAACGCCTGCCGCCACCGGATGAGTTGCGCAAGCGCGTCACGGACGACCTGATCGAGGAACGGGTGATCCTGACCCATGCGCGCGACACCGGCGGCCGCATCGACGAAGCCGACCTCGGCCGTGCCGTCCAGGCGGTCGCCGCGCAGAACCAGCTCAGCGTCGAGCAGCTGCGTGAGCGCCTGCGCGCCGACGGCATCGACTTCGCTCGCTTCCGCAGCAACCTGCAGGAGCAGCTGCTCGTCGAGCGCACCCGCGAGCGGGAGGTTTATCCCCGCATCCGCGTCACCGACGCGGAGATCGACCGGATGCTGGACCAGCAGCGCGCGGCTGGCCAGGCCGATCCGATGCTCAACCTGGCGCAGATTCTCGTGTCGATCCCGGACGGGGCGTCCGATGCCGTCGTCGCCGAACGCCGGACGCGCGCCGAATCCGCCCTCGCGCGGGTGCGCGCCGGCGAGCCCTTCGACGCGGTCGCACGCGAGGTCTCGGAGGATGCGAACCGTGCGCGCGGCGGCGAGATCGGCGCGAGGCCGGTCTCGCGCCTGCCGGATGTCTTCGTCGAGGCGGCCAAGGGTCTGAAGGTCGGCGAGACGACGCCGGCGCCAGTGCGCAGTGCCGCGGGCTTCCACGTGCTGAAGGTGCTCGCGCGCGACGAGGCGGGGCCGCTGCGCATGACCCAGACGCGGGCTCGCCACATCCTGCTGAAGCCCTCGCCCCAGCTCGGCGTCGAGCAGGCCCAGACGCTGCTGCGCGAGTACCGTCGGCGCATCGAGGTCGGCGCGCGCAGTTTCGAGGACATCGCCCGCACCTTCTCCGAGGATGGCTCGGCCGCCCAGGGGGGCGACCTGGGCTGGGCCTCGCCGGGCATGTTCGTCCCGGAGTTCGAGGAAGCGATGAACCTGCTGCCGGTCAACGGCCTGTCCGATCCGGTCGTGTCGCGCTTCGGCGTGCACCTGATCCAGGTGCTGGAGCGCCGCCAGGTTGCCATCGACCCGCGACAGGCGCGCGAGCAGGCCCGCAGCGCGCTGCGCGAGAGCAAGTTCGAGAGCACCTACGCCGAGTGGGTCCGCGAACTGAGAGGCCGCGCCTACATCGAGATGCGCGAGCCCCCGATGTGACCGATATGCGCGGTGCCCGGGCGACGCATGTCGCGCGCAAGCGATTCGGGCAGCACTTCCTGACCGACGACGGGGTCATCGCGGCGATCGCCGATGCCGTCGATCCGCGGCCCGGCGAGGCCGTGGTCGAGATCGGCCCGGGCCTGGGCGCGTTGACGCGCCCTCTGCTGCAGCGCTGCGGAGCGCTGACCGTCGTCGAACTCGACCGCGACCTGGCCGCCCGGCTGCGCCGGGTCGAGGGCCTCGCCGTCATCGAGACGGACGTGCTGCGGGTCGACTTCGGCGAGCTGTCCGCGCGCGCCGGCCAGGCGCTGCGCATCGTCGGCAACCTGCCGTACAACATCTCGTCGCCGATCCTGTTCCATCTCCTCGCGGCGGTGGAACACGTGCGCGACCAGCACCTGATGCTGCAGGCCGAGGTGGTGCAGCGCATGGCGGCTTCGCCCGGCGGGCGTACCTACGGACGCCTGAGTGTGATGCTGCAGTGGCGCTATGCGATCGAAGCGCTGCTCGACGTGCCACCTCAGGCCTTCGATCCCCCGCCTGCCGTGGAGTCGGCCGTCGTGCGCATGACCCCGCTCGCGGCCGTGCCCGCCGTCGACCCGCGTGTGCTCGAGGAACTGGTGCGCCGCGCGTTCTCGCAGCGGCGCAAGCTGCTTCGCCACACGCTGGATGGTTGGCTGGCCGGCATGGGCGTCGACTGCGCCTTCGACACCCGGCGGCGTGCGGAGGAGGTTCCGGTTGACGAGTACGTGCGGCTTGCCCGCGCGATCGGGCGGGAAGGACTTGCGCGCACTCTCCGCGGCGACGCCTGAGCAGGGCCGGGGCCTGCTCAGGCCCCGGATTCCGCTGCGAGCCGGAGGATGATCAGGCAGCGTCTCGCCATGCCGCGGTGTCGAACGCGCTGATCATCTTCGGCATGTTCATCCCGAAGTTCGGGTTGAAGCCGTTCTTCGAGACGGCGACCTTCGGCGGCGGCTTCGTGACCGTCGTGGAGTCTGCCTGGGCCGTTTCCGCAGCCCGCTCCCATGACCCGATTTCCTGGGAGCGGGCTACTGAAAAGAATAGAAACACCGGAACGGTATTCGTCGGTCGGCCCAGAAGTCGGCGGCGTCCCGGAAGACATCCAGCAACTGCTCGCGGGCCTCGCGGTCGAAGCGCGGGCCGTCCGGCAACTGCTCGAGCACGACGACGAATCCCGGCTGCTGGCCCGACTTGTTGACCAGGTCGGTCATGCAGTCGTAGAGCGCGTCGAGGTTCTTGCCGAAGTGCTCGGGGAACAGGAAAGCCTTGGCGATGGCCTCCAGCACCTCCTGCTTGCCCGGCGCGGATGCGAGGTTGGCGTACAGGAAATGCTGCCCCGCCTCCTGCGCGGCCTTCATCAGGTCGTCGACGCGGTAGGCGCGGATCGATTGCACGATGTTCGGTCGGATGGTCTGCAACTGCATGGGTCGCGGTCCTCCTGTGTCCATAAGATGCGAAATGACCAGACTCTCGGTTGCCGTTCACGGGACGATGCGTCGGAAGCTCGCGTAGTGGTCGGCGGTGTAATAACAGACGGCGGGTCGTTCCGGCTGACGACCCCCGCAAACAATTCGGCGGGCGCCGCGATTGCGCGCTCCCGGTGTCTTCACGGTGTACTCGCGGTAGTAGCCTCTCGGATGCGCAGGCAGCAAGCGCTCCCGGTTGAAGAAGACCGTACCGTCCTTCGTGTACGGGAACGGCCCGCCGCTGAGGATCCGTCGGTGCGTCTCTTGTGCCTGGACCGGCAGTTCGCCCAACGCTACCGTCTCCACCTCGGACGGCAGTCCTCGAGCGAAGGCAAGCCCGGCTCCCCAACCGATGCCGGCAGCGGCGGCAGCGAGTACTAACTTGCGCACCGCCCGTCCGACGCTAGCCTGGCCCGCACCCGACACGGGTATACCCTCGTATCAAAGGTGCGGATGTTACCGGAGCGAGCGCTTCGGCTCAAGCAGCCGATGCAGAAGTGATCGCCAGCCGAGGGTTATCAGTGATCGCTCACATGCAACGCGAGCCTTAACTGCACGCGAAGTGGCAGGTTCTGCTGCAGTGCACCCAATGACGGGATTGCCAAGTTGCGGCGGGTCGGATGCTCACCGCACGGCGTTCGCATCGGCGACGGTCAGCGCGGTCATGTTGACGATGCGACGCACGGTCGCGGAAGGGGTCAGGATGTGCACGGGCCTGGCTGCGCCGAGCAGCACCGGCCCGATCGCGATGCCGCCACCGGCGGCCGTCTTCAGCAGGTTGTAGCTGATGTTGGCGGCGTCGATGTTCGGCAGCACGAGAAGGTTGGCCTCGCCGCTGAGGGTGCTGCGTGGCATCAGCTCCTTGCGGTAAGCCGCGTCCAGCGCCGTGTCGCCGTGCATCTCGCCGTCGATCTCCAGCCACGGCGCGCGCTCCTGGACGAGCGCAAGTGCCTCGCGCATCTTGACGGCCGACGGCTGGTTGCTCGACCCGAAGTTGCTGTGCGACAGCAGGGCGGCCTTCGGGGCCAGGCCGAAGCGGCGCATCTCCTCGGCGGCCAGCACGGTGATCTCGGCCAGCTGCTCGGCCGACGGGTCGTAGTTGACGTGGGTGTCCACGAGGAAGACCTGGCGCCCGGGCAGGATCAACCCGTTCATGCAGGCGTAGGTTCCCACGCCGGCGCGGCGCCCGATGACCTGGTCGATGTGCGCCAGGTGCTGCGCCGTCGAGCCCCAGGTGCCGCAGATCATCCCGTCGACCTCGCCCTTGTGCAGCAGCATCGCGGCGACCAGCGTCAGGCGGCGGCGCATCTCGATCTTCGCGAACTGGATCGTCACGCCCTTCCGTTCGGTCAGGCGGTGGTAGGTCATCCAGTAGTCGCGGTAGCGAGGATCATCGTCGATGTTGATGATCTCGTAGTCGCGCCCGGCCACCAGCCGCAAGCCCAGCTTGTCGATGCGCGCCGTGATCTGCGAGGCGCGGCCGACCAGCCACGGGCGCGCGATGCCCTCGTCGACCAGCACCTGCACGGCGCGCAGCACCCGGCGATCCTCCCCTTCGGCGAATGCGACGTTCTTGCGCCGGGCCCGCTTGGCCACGGCGAAGATCGGCTTCATCGTCGTGCCGCTGGCGTAGACGAAGCTCTGCAGCCGGTCCCGGTAGGCCGCGAGGTCGGCGATCGGCCGCCGCGCGACGCCGCTTGCGGCGGCCGCCTGGGCCACCGCCGGGGCGATCATCATCATCAGCCGCGGATCGAAGGGCTTCGGGATCAGGTACTCGGGCCCGAAGCTCAGCGTCGCGCCGGCGTAGGCCGATGCAACCACGTCGCTCTGCTCGGCCTGCGCGAGCTCGGCGATGGCGTGCACCGCGGCGATCTCCATCGCATCGGTGATCGTCGTCGCGCCGCTGTCGAGCGCGCCGCGGAAGATGTAGGGGAAACACAGGACGTTGTTGACCTGGTTCGGGTAGTCGGTCCGACCGGTGGCCATGACCGCATCGTCGCGCACGGCCCGAACCTCCTCGGGCATGATCTCCGGTGTCGGGTTGGCCAGGGCGAAGACCAGCGGCCGTGCCGCCATCGACGCCACCATCGCCGGCTTGAGCACGCCGCCGGCCGAGAGTCCGAGGAACACGTCGGCGTCGGCCATCACCTCGCCGAGCGTGCGCAAGCCCGTGTCCTGCGCAAACTCCGCCTTGTCGGGGTCCATCAGTTCCGTGCGCCCCTTCCAGACGACCCCGGCCAGGTCCGTCACCCAGATGTTGCGCCGCGGCAGACCCAGCTTCACGAGCAGGTTCAAGCAGGCGAGCGCGGCGGCGCCGGCGCCGGAGGTCACGAGCTTGATCTCGTCCAGCCGCTTGCCGACGACCTTCAGGCCATTGAGCAGCGCAGCGCCGACGACGATGGCGGTGCCGTGCTGGTCGTCGTGGAACACCGGGATGCGCATGCGTTCACGCAGGCGCCGCTCCACGTGAAAGCAGTCGGGGGCCTTGATGTCCTCCAGGTTCACGCCACCGAAGGTCGGCTCGAGCGCCGCGATGATCTCGACGAGTCGATCGGGATCCTTCTCCTGGATCTCCAGGTCGAAGACGTCGATGCCGGCGAACTTCTTGAAGAGGACCGCCTTGCCCTCCATCACCGGCTTGGCGGCCAGCGGCCCGATGTCGCCCAGGCCGAGGACCGCCGTTCCATTGGTCACGACCGCGACCAGATTGCCGCGCGACGTGTAGCGGAAGGCGTTCGCCGGGTCGGCGACCACCTCCTCGCACGCGGCCGCCACGCCCGGGGAGTAGGCCAGGGCGAGGTCGCGCTGGTTGACCAGTTGCTTGGTCGCGGTGATCGCGAGCTTGCCCGGTGTCGGCAGCTCGTGGTACTCCAGCGCAGCGTTGCGCAGTTCCTGGCGCGGGTCTTCGGCACTGGGCATCGCGGGACCTCCTGGCGGGGCGCGCATTGTAGGCAGCGCCGCGCCGGTGCGCGCCCCGCGCCTGCGCAACAATGCGGCGCGTGGGGATCGGCGAATTCGACCTGATTGCGCGCTGGTTCAGCCGACCGGCGCGGCGCTCGCCGCTCGGCGTCGGCGACGACTGCGCGCTGCTGCAGCCGCGTACCGGCTGGCAGCTGGCGGTCTCCTGCGACATGCTGGTCGAGGGCCGGCACTTCCTGCCGACCGTGGCGCCGCAGGACCTGGGCCACAAGGCTCTGGCCGTCAACCTGAGCGACCTGGCCGCCTGCGGCGCCGAGCCGCTGGGCTTCGTGCTCGCGCTGGCCCTGCCGAGTCTCGAGGAGCGCTTCGTCGAGCCGCTGGCGGACGGCATCTGGTCGCTGGCCGATCGATACAGCATGGACCTGCTCGGCGGCGACACGACCGCCGGACCCTTGAGCCTGTGCATCACGGTCTTCGGGGAGGTTCCTGCCGGAGAGGCGCTGCTGCGCAGCGGCGCACGGCCCGGGGACGACTTGTGGGCCAGCGGCTCGCTCGGAGACGCCCGGCTCGCGCTCGAGGTCTTCCGTGGTCATGCCGGACTGGACGCCGCCGCCTTCGCGCAGGCGCGCCGGGCGATGGAGCGTCCCGAGCCGCGGGTGGCGCTGGGCCGGCACCTGCGCGGCATCGCCAGCAGCGCCATCGACCTGAGCGACGGCCTGGTCGGCGATCTCGGTCACGTGCTGACGCGATCGGGTGTCGGCGCGGTGGTCGAGTTCGCGAAGCTGCCGTGCAGCGAGGGCTTGCGCGGCCAGTCGCCGGTGATGCAGGCGCGCTGCCTGCTGTCCGGCGGCGACGACTACGAGCTGCTCTTCACCGCACCCGCTGACGCGGCCGCACGTGTGCGGGCCGCGTCTGAAGCGGCCGCGACTCCTGTCAGCCGCATCGGTACCATCGTCGACGAGCCCGGCCTGAGGGTTCTCGATGCCGGTGGCGAGGCGCTGGATCTGGGCGAATTCCGCGGCTTCGACCACTTCGCACGCCGCTGAGCTCGAGTGACGATGTCGTCTCCGCCCGAATCCGTCGGCGCCGCGCCCCCGGCTGCACCGTCGCCGGCACCTCGGGGCCTCGGCCCGGGTGTGCCCAGGCGTCCCTCCGCGGGATTCCTGATGCGCCACCCCGCGCGCTGGATGGCGTTGGGCTTCGGCAGCGGGCTGTCACCGGCGGCACCGGGCACGGTCGGAACGCTGTGGGCCTGGGTGAGCTTCCTGGTCCTCGACCGCTGGCTCGACGACGCGAGCTGGATCGTCGTGATCACGGGGTCGCTCCTGCTGGGCCTGTGGGCCTGTTCTCGAACGGCCGCCGAGCTCGGAGCAGCGGACCCGGGATCGATCGTCTGGGACGAGATCGTCGCCTTCTGGATCGTGCTGCTGATCGTTGCCGATCATGGCTTCGCAGCCCAGCTCGCGGCGTTCGCGCTCTTTCGCTACTTCGACGCGGCGAAGCCGGGGCCGGTCGCGTGGGCGGACGAGCTCTTCCACGGGCACCGCCGGCCGCTGATTCGCGGACTGGGCATCCTGTTCGACGACCTCGTGGCGGCGGGCTGCACCTTGCTGGTCGTCGCACTGTCGGTCGCCCTTGGCGACCTGATCTGGCCATGATGACGGCCCGGTACGAAGCCCTGGCCACGGCTCTCGGCGATGCGCTGCGCCGGCGGGGCGAGTGGCTCGGCGCGGCCGAGAGTTGCACCGGCGGCCTCATCGCGGCCGCCTGCACCTCGGTCGCCGGTTCGAGCGAGTGGTTCGAGCGGGGCTTCGTGACCTACAGCAACGCGGCGAAGACCTCGGTGCTCGGCGTGCCGGCCGGGCTGATCGACGCGCACGGCGCGGTCAGCGAGCCGGTCGTCGAGGCGATGGCGCGCGGCGTCCTGGCTCGTGCCCCGGTCCAGTGGACGGTCGCCGTGACCGGCATCGCCGGGCCGGGTGGCGGCGTTCCGGGCAAGCCGGTCGGCACGGTCTGGTTGTGTTGGGGCGATGCGGCGCGGCTCGACGTCCGCCGCCTGCAGCTCGGCGGCGACCGTGCGGCGATCCGTGAGCGGACCGTCGAGGCCGCCTTGCGTGCGCTGCTCGAACGGCTGTCGTGAGCGTGTCGGTGAACGCCCCGCGCGACGTGCTGCTGTGCGGCGCGCTGTCACCCGACGAGCGCCGTGCCTGGCTCGCGGCCCTGGCCGCCGCGATGCCGTGCACGCGCTGGCACGACCTGGACGAAGCCCGGCAACAGCCGGAAGCCATCGAGGCCGCGGTCGTGGCCAACCCGCCGCCCGGGAGCCTGCAGGGCTGGCCCCGCCTGCGTCTGATCCAGTCGCTGTGGGCTGGCGTCGACCGGCTGCTCGCCGACCCGACCGTGCCGCAGGACGTGGCGGTCGCGCGCATGGTCGATCCGGCGATGACCCAGGCGATGACCGAGACCGTGCTGTGGGCCGTGCTCGGGCTGCACCGCCGCTTCTTCGCGTACGCGCGCCAGCAGGCCTCGGGCCTCTGGCGCCGGCACGATCAGCGGCGGGCCGACGAGGTGACCGTCCTCGTGCTCGGTGCCGGGACGATGGGGTCGGCGGCCATCGAGGCCTTGCGGCAGCGGGGCTACGCGGTGACGGGCTGGCGGCGCGCCGATGGCCGGCCAGCGCTCGAGACGTGCATCGCGCAGGCGCAGATCGTCGTGAACCTCCTGCCGCTGACCACGCTGACCCGTGGACTCATCAACACAGCATTCCTCGGCAGGCTGCCCCCCGGCGCCGCTGTCGTCAACCTGGCTCGCGGCGCGCACCTCGTCGAGGCCGACCTGCTGGCCGCGCTGGACAGCGGCCGGCTCGGCCATGCCGTGCTCGACGTCTTCGAGACCGAGCCGCTGCCCGCCGGCCACCGGTTCTGGACCCATCCGCGGGTGACCGTCCTGCCTCACGCGGCAGCGGCGACCGATCCGCGCTCGGCCGCTGCTGTCGTGGCCGAGAACCTGCGCCGACTGTGCTGCGCGGAGCCCCTGCTGCACCGGGTGGATCGACAGCGGGGGTACTGAGCCGGCTCCCCGGTGACGGCTGTCGTCGCCGCCGGGCGCCGCGACGAGGAGTCAGCCGGCGTCGCCGGTCGCCAGCGCGAGGCGCGCGCGCGGCTGCCCCTCGCGGCGCTTCGGCAGGCCGCCCGCCTGGACGGCCATCAGCACGAGACGACGCAAGGCTTCCCAGGGATCGGCCGGCCAGTCGCTGCGTCCGAGGCCCTTGACGACTCCGTCGCAGACCGCCGCCGCCAGCAGCAGCCGGCGCAAGGTGCCGGCGCTGAACCGCGGCACGGACCGCTCGACCAGCTGCTGGCGCGGGCCCCACAGGCGCGCCTCGGACAGTGCCACCGGCAAAGGCCGACCCGCGTCGAGCGCCCCCCGCACCCGGGCCAGGTCGCGCAGGTCGTTCGCCAGCTGCCAATGGACACCGACGGCCGTCTCGCCTTCGTCGCGCAGGCCTTGCAGCATCCGCAGTGCCCGCGACACCTGCCCGTCGAGCACCGCTGCACAGAGCTGGCGGACGTCATAGCGCGCGACATCGAGCACGGCTGCCTCGATGTCGGCGGCACTCAGCACCCCTGGCGGGTGCAGCAGCGCCAGCTTGCTGATCTCCTGGTGCGCGGCGAGCAGGTTGCCTTCGACGCGGTCGGCGAAGAAGGCCAGCGCCTGCTCGCCGGCCGGGCCGTCCTCGACGCGCTGGTCCTGCCGCGCGAGGCGCGCGGCGATCCACCCCGGCAGCGCCGGGCGCGGCACGCCGTCGATGCGCAGCTGAACGCCAGCCGCATCCAGAGCGGCGAACCAGGCGCTCTTCAGCGCCGCCCCATCGAGCCGTGGCAGCATCAGGAGCGTCACCACCCCGTCGGGCAGGGATTCCGCGTAGCGCTGCAGGGCCTCGGAGCCCTCCTTGCCCGGCTTGCCTGAAGGAATGCGGATCTCGATCAGCCGGGACGATGCGAACAGGCTCATCTCCCGCGCGGCGCCGAGCACGCTGCTCCAGTCGAAATGTGCCCCGGAGACCGTGAACACCTCGCGCTCGTCGCAGCCTTGCCGGCGTGCAGCCGCGCGCAGCGCATCGGCCGCCTCCTGCATCAGCAGCGGCTCGTCGCCGTGCAACACGTACAACGGCCGCAGGCCCCGCGCCAGGTGCGCGGCGAGCTGTTCGGGCCGCACCAGCATCGCGGCCGTCCTACAGCCTGACGGCCGACAGCCGGCGCAGCACCTGCTGCACGATGTCGGCGTTCATGTCGCGCAGGATCTGGGCCTCCTCGTGCTCCTTGGCCAGCGCCTGCGTCTCGTTGAAGCTCAGGTCACGCACGACCATCAGCTCGGCCGCAGGCGCGAGTTCGCGCCCCGAGCCGCTGTGAATCGAGAACTGCAGCCGCACGCGCAGCTGCACCTCGCGCACGAGCGAAGCCGAGGTGCTGGCGACGACGGTCTTCTGGCGAACATCGGCGAGCGCGCGCAGCACCACGTCGGCCTGTGCCGCTGTGCCGACGATCCGCACTTGCGGCAACAGTGCCGCGCGCAGGTCGCGCTCCAGCGGCGAGCGCGGCGCGAACCCGGCGAGCGCGATGCTGGCGAAGGGCAGGGGCGGCGTGCGGCGCAGTTCGAAGCCGCAGCCGGCCAGGGTGCCGGCAGCAACACCGCAGGCCGCGACCAGCCAGCGTCGACGGAGCATGCGGATCACGGGGCCCGTGGGGTGCTGCCCGGCGCGGTGCCGTCGGTGCCCGTTCGTCGCGCGACCTGGCGCATCGCGTCAGACGACGACGTTGACCAGCCGGCCCGGCACGACGACGACCTTGCGGATCGGGCGGCCCTCGCTGAAGCGCGCCACGTGCTCGCTGGCCATCGCGATGCCCTCGATGGCCGCAGGGCTCGCACCGGCCGGCACGCGGATCGCGCCGCGCAGCTTGCCGTTGACCTGCAGCACGAGCTCGATCTCGTCGCGTTCCAGCGCGCTGGCGTCGACCTGCGGCCACGGTGCGTCGAGCAGATCGCCGGACTCGGCGTCGTAACCGAGCTCGCGCCACAGCCCGCAGCAGACATGGGGACAGACCGGGTAGAGCACGCGCAGCAGGATGCCGAAGCCCTCGCGAAGCGCCCCCGGCGCCGTGCCCCTGAAGCCCTCGAGCGCGTTGAGCATCTTCATCGCGCCCGAGGCCACGGTGTTGTACTGCATGCGCTCGTAGTCGTAGCTGACCTGTCGCAGCACGCTGTGCAGCTCGAAGCGCAGCTCGGCCGCGCCGTCGCTGCCGCCGCCGGCGCGCAGTGCCGCGGCGTGGCGGCTGCCGAACTGCCACAGCCGCTTCAGGAAGCGGTGCGCACCCTCGACGCCGGCGTCGTTCCACTCGATGGTCTGCTCCGGCGGCGACGCGAACATCACGAACAGACGCGCCGTATCCGCACCGAATCGCTCGATGACCTCCTGCGGATCCACGCCGTTGTTCTTCGACTTGGACATCGTGGTCCAGCCCTCGTACTGCACGGGCAGGCCGTCGCGCCGGGCGGTGGCCGAGACGACCTTCTGGTATTCGTCGCGCACGATGTCCAGGTCGCGCGCCCAGAAGTACTCGCGACCACCGGCATCGGTCGTGCGCTGGAAGGCCTCGTTGAGCACCATGCCCTGGGTCAGCAGCCGCGTGAACGGCTCGTCGACCGCGACGAGCTTCAGGTCGCGCATCACCTTGGTCCAGAAGCGCGCGTACAGCAGGTGCAGGATCGCGTGCTCGATGCCGCCGATGTACTGGTCCATCGGCATCCAGTAGCGCGTGCCGGCGCCGACCATCGCGTCGTCCAGGCGCGCATCGCAGTAGCGCATGAAGTACCACGACGAATCGACGAAGGTGTCCATCGTGTCCGTCTCGCGCCGCGCCGGCTTGCCGCACACCGGGCAGGTCACGCCGGCATGGAAGCCCGCGTGCCGGTTCAGCGGGTTGCCGCTGCCGTCGGGGATGCAGTCCTCGGGCAGCACGACTGGCAGGTCCTTCTCCGGCACGGGAACGGCGCCGTGTTCGTCGCAGTGGATGATCGGGATCGGCGTGCCCCAGTAACGTTGCCGGCTGATGCCCCAGTCGCGCAGCCGCCAGGTGGTCTTCTTCTCGCCGAGCCCGCGCTCTGCCAGGTCGCGGGCGATGGCATCGACCGCCTCGACGTGCTTCAGCCCGCTGTAGTTGCCGGAGTTGACGACCACGCCGCGCGACTTGTCCGCATACCAGTCGTGCCACGTCCGGTAGTCGTAGTGGGCCTCGCCGTCGACGTGGATCACCTGGAGGATCGGGATGCCATAGCGCAGGGCGAACGCGAAGTCGCGTTCATCGTGTCCCGGCACGCCCATCACCGCGCCGTCGCCGTAGCTCATCAGCACGTAGTTGCCGACCCAGACCTCCACCGGCTGGCCGGTCAGCGGGTGCGTGACCTGCAGCGCCGTGCGCACGCCCTTCTTCTCCTGCGTGGCCAGCTCGGCCTCGGTCGTCCCTCCGGCCTTGCACTCGGCGACGAAGGCGGCGACCGCCGGATCGGTCCTCGCCGCGTGCTCGGCCAGCGGATGCTCCGGCGCGACGGCGCAGAAGGTCACGCCCATGATCGTGTCGGCGCGCGTCGTGAAGACGTAGAGCCGCCCTCCCTGCACCGGCTGCCCGTCCTCGCCGCGGATGTCGTGGGGGAACGCGAAGCGCACGCCGTCGCTGCGCCCGATCCAGTTCTCCTGCATCAGGCGCACACGTTCGGGCCAGCCCGGCAGGTGGTGCCGGACCTGCTCGAGCAGTTCGTCCGCGTACCGGGTGATCTTCAGGTAGTAGCCCGGGATCTCGCGCTTCTCGACGACCGCTCCCGATCGCCAGCCGCGACCGTCGATCACCTGCTCGTTGGCCAGCACCGTCTGGTCCACCGGATCCCAGTTGACGACCTGCGTGCGCCTCTCGGCGATGCCCGCCTCGAGCATCTTCAGGAAGAGCCACTGGTTCCACTTGTAGTAGTCGGGCGAGCAGGTCGCGATCTCGCGGCTCCAGTCGATCGCCAGGCCCAGCGCCCGCATCTGCCCCTTCATGTGGGCGATGTTGTCGTAGGTCCACTTTGCCGGCGGCACCTTGTTCTTCAGCGCCGCGTTTTCCGCCGGCAGACCGAAGGCGTCCCAGCCCATCGGCATCAGCACGTTCATGCCCTTCATGCGCAGCTGGCGCGTGAGCATGTCGTTGATCGTGTAGTTGCGCACGTGCCCCATGTGCAGCTTGCCGCTCGGGTAGGGCAGCATCGAGCACGCGTAGAACTTCGGCCGGTTCGGGTCCTCGGTGACGCGGTAGACGTCGCGCGAGCGCCAGTCCGCCTGCGCCGCCTTTTCGACATCGGCAGGGACGTATTTCTCGTTCATCCGCCGATTGTAGGGAGCGCTATCGCGGCGCGGCCGTGTCCGGTGCCGGCGACGCGGCCTCGGTGACGAAGCCGATGCGCGACAGCCCGGCCTGCTGCACGAGGCCGATGACCTCCGCGACGCGACCGTAGGGCACGCGGCTGTCGGCCCGCAGCTGCACCTCGGTGGCGGGGCGCCGCCGCGCGGCGTCCTGCGCGCGTTCGGACAGCACCGCTGCGGTGACGGGCTGCTCGCCGAGGTACAGGGTGCCGGAGGCGTCGATGGCCAGCAGCAGCACCTCGGCCCCGGCGCCGGCGCTGCCGCCCTCGGCTTTCGGCAGGTCCAGTTTCAGGCTGGAGGCCATCAGCGGCGCCGTGATGATGAAGATCACCAGCAGCACCAGCATCACGTCGATCAGCGGCGTCATGTTGATGTCGCTAATCGGCCGTCCGCCGGCGTGGCGCTCGAGGCGTCCGAAGGCCATGGCGCCTGACCTTCAGGGCGGACCGGCACCGACTTCCGGGCGGCGCGGTGCGGGCTGTGCCGCATCGAGCAGCATCTCCCGCAGGTCGTGCGCGAAGCCCTCGAGTTCGGACTCGGCTGCGGCAACCCACTTGCCGAACAGGTTGTAGGCCAGCACCGCCGGAATCGCGACCGCCAGGCCCGCGGCGGTCATGATCAGGGCCTCGCCGACCGGCGCGGCGATCCTGTCGATCGTGAAGCTCGCGTCTTCGCCAATGGCCACGAGCGCGTGATAGATGCCCCAGACCGTGCCGAACAGGCCGACGAACGGCGCCGTGCTGCCGACGGAGGCCAGGAGCACCTGGCCGAACTGCAGGTGCGCAAGCCCGCGGTGCAGTGCGTCGCGCAGCTGCCGGGTCAGCCGGGAGGCGAGCTGGGCCTGCGCCTGCAGCGTGCCCGGCACGGGCTGGGCCGTTGCCGCGTCGAGCAGCGGCAGCAGCAGCCCTTCGCGGTCCAGAGCGGCCAGCCGGCGGCGGCCGTCGTCCCAGGTGGGGGCGTCCCAGAAGGCCGGCACGGCGCGGGCGATGTCGCCGCTGGCACGCTGCAGGACACGCACCTTCCACAGGATCACGACCCACGCGGCCACCGACATCGACAGCAGCAGGAGCGCGACGGCGGTGCCGACGGCGTCGGTGCGGGCGAAGAAGTCGGCGAGCCCCGACATGCCGGCGGCGGCCTACAGGCCGAGCACGGCGTCCATGCCGTAGAGCCCGCTGGGCTTGTCGGCGAGGAATCGCGCGGCGCGCAGGCTACCCTGCGCATAGCCGGCGCGGCTCGAGCTGCGGTGGGTGATCTCGATGCGTTCGCCCGTGCCCGCGAACAGCACCGTGTGGTCGCCGACGATGTCGCCGCCACGGATCGCCGAGAAGCCGATCGTCGTGGCCTGGCGTTCGCCGGTCAAGCCTTCGCGCGCGTAGACCGCGCAGTCGGCCAGGTCGCGTCCGAGTGCCCGCGCGAGCACCTCGCCCATCTTCAGCGCGGTTCCGCTGGGTGCATCGACCTTGTGGCGATGGTGGGCCTCGATGACCTCGATGTCGTAGCCTTCGCTGAAGGCACGCGCGGCGACGTCGAGCAGCTTGAAGACGACGTTGACGCCGACGCTCATGTTCGGCGCCATCACGATGGCCAGCGAGCGCGCCTGCTCGGAGATCGCGGCCTTCTGTGCCTCGGAGAAGCCGGTCGTGCCGATCACCAGCTTGACGCCATGACGTGCACAGGCGGCGAGGTGTGCCATCGTGCCTTCGGGCCGCGTGAAGTCGATCAGGACGTCGCAGCCGCGCAGCGCGGCGTCGGCGTCCGTCTGGACCTGCACGCCCGTGGACAGGCCCAGTGCCGCGCCGGCGTCGCGTCCGATGGCCGCCGCGCCCGGGGCGTCGAGAGCCGCGTGCAGCTGCAGGTCGTCGGCGGCCAGGACGGCGTCGATGAGCATCTGGCCCATGCGGCCCGATGCGCCGGCGACGGACACGCGCAGCCGCGGCGGCGACGGCAGCCCGTTCACCTTGGCTCCAGCGGCGGGTAGGTCCTCGTCGCGCCCTGCGGCGGCGCGACGGCCGGCTCCTCCTTGCGCGCCGCGGGCGCGGGCAGCGCCTGGCGCTGCGCGTCCGTCAACTCGAGCGCAGGCGGCGTGCCCTTGCGCATGGGCACGATGCTCGCCACGAACCCGGCTCGGTCCGGGAGATCGGTCGGCGCCTCGAGTCGCTCGAGCAACCCCGACTTGCCGAAGTGGGCGACGACGACCCGTTGCTGCACGTCCGTTCCCGGGCGGCGCAGCGAGAAGAAGTAGTCCCAGCGCTCCGCATGGAAGGGGTCGACCAGCATCGGCGTGCCGAGCACGGCCTGGACCTGTTCGCGCGTCATGCCGGGCCGCACCAGCGCCACCTGCTCGCGTGTGATCGCGTTGCCCTGGACGATGTCGATCCGGTAGGGGGTGATCACGCCGAGGAAGCTGTCGGTGGATTGCGTGCCGCAGCCGGCCAGCAGCAGCGCAACCGGAATCAGCGAGAGCAGCAGCCCGCGTGCTGGCAGGGGCTGGGGGCGGCTGGATATCATGCGGAAATTCTAACGGCCGGTCCCGCCGCGTACATTGCTGGATGAATCGCCTCGAAGAACTCAAGCACAGTGGCCTGAAAGCCACGTTGCCGCGCTTGAAGATCCTCGAGGTCTTCGAGGGCGGGGCGCAGCGCCACATGACGGCGGAGGACGTCTACAAGGCGCTGCTCGCCAGCGACGCCGACATCGGGCTGGCGACGGTCTACCGCGTGCTCATGCAGTTCGAGCAGGCGGGCCTGCTGGTGCGCAGCAACTTCGAGGCCGGCAAGGCGGTCTACGAGTTGAACCTCGGGCAGCACCACGACCACCTCGTGTGCCTGAGTTGCGGGCGCGTCGAGGAGTTCTACGACGCGGAGATCGAAAGCCGCCAGCGGGCGATCGCGCAGGAGCGCGGGTTCGCGTTGCAGGAGCATGCGCTGTCGCTGTACGCGCACTGCACGAAGCCCGATTGCGAGCACCGCCGCCGCGGCCCCGGCGGCTGAGCGCGCGGCGGCTGCGGCTCAACGGCTCGCGTCGTCCTCGAGCGCACGCTGGTGGCGCTGCACGAATTCCTGGTAGGTGTCGATGCCGCGCAGTTGCAGGATCGTGTTGCGCACCGCAGCCTCGACGAGAACCGCCAGGTTGCGTCCGGCGTCGACCTGGATCACGACCTTGCGCACCTGGAGTCCGAGCACGTTCTGGTAGAGCGGCTCGTGCGGCAAGCGTTCGAACTCCCGCTCCATGGTCTCGCGGCGCACGAGATGGACGATCAGTTTCAGCCGCATCTTACGGCGTACCGCCGTCTCGCCGAAGATGGCCTTGATGTCCAGCAGCCCGATGCCGCGGACCTCGAGGAGGTTCATCAGCAGGGGCGGGCAGCGACCCTCGAGGGCCGTCTGGGAGACGCGATAGAGGTCCACGGCGTCGTCGGCGACGAGGCCGTGTCCGCGTGAGACCAGCTCCAGGCCGAGTTCGCTCTTGCCCAGGCCCGACTCGCCGGTCAGCAGCACGCCCAGCCCGAGGATGTCCATGAACACCCCGTGCAGCGTCGTGCGATCGGCGAATCGCTCGCTGAGCTCCGAGCGCACGACGTCGATCACATGGCCGGCCGACTCCTGCGTGACGAATAACGGGATGTCGGCCCGGTCGCACATGGCGACCAGGCGCGGCGGCGGCGTCTCCCCGTCGGCGACGATGATCACCGGCGGCTCCAGCGTGACGATGCGCGAGATGCGCCGCTCCTGGTCCTCGTCGCTCGAGCGGTGCAGGTAGGCGATCTCGCGGCGGCCGACGATCTGCACCCGGTAGGGGTGGATGTAGTTCAGGTAGCCGACGAGGTCGGCAGCGGAACGTGCCTCCCGCACGGCGGCCTCGTCGAAGTGCCGCTCCGGATGGGCATGGCCCGCCACCCACTGCCAGCGCATCGCTTCTCGATGCGACTCGAACAGCGCCTCGGCGCTGATCGACGTGGGTTTCATGTTGCGGTCTTGAGCGGCTGCCAGCCCGCGATCAGCGCGTGAAGGGCCGTCGCGTCGCCCTCGGCCTTGAGCTTGTCACGCAGCTCGCGGTCGGACAGCATCTCGGCGATCTCCGAGAGGATCTCGAGATGCCGTTGCGTGGCGGCCTCGGGCACGAGCAGGAAGATCAGCAGCGAAACCGGCTCCTCGTCGGGGGCGTCGAACCCGATCGGCTGCTGCAGCCGGACCACGGCCGCCAGCGGGCTCTTCAGGCCCTTGATGCGGCCGTGCGGGATCGCCACCCCGTGACCCAGGCCCGTCGAGCCCAGCCGCTCGCGCGCGAAGAGGTTGTCGGTGACGGTTCCCCGGGCGATCTGGTGCTGGTTCTCGAAGAGCAGCCCGGCGTGCTCGAAGACCCGCTTCTTGCTCGAGGCCTCGACATTCACCAGCACGTTGCTGACGGGCAGGATGGCAGCTAAGCGGTTCATCGTGGGCTGGCCGGCGCGGCTGAAGATGTTGCCGACGCCGTCAGGGCCTCGCGCAGCACGGTCGGGCAGGTCGTGTAGGGACGAAAACTATATCGGAAGCGCCGCGCCGCACACCACCCACCCGGTTCGGCGTTCACCGGGTGCGGTGCGGCTGCAACAAGCTCGATGCCGCCGCGCAGCCGTTGGGTCTCGATCCGGCCCACCCCAGCGGCCCGGGCCTGGGCCGCTGGAGTGGGCCCGGCCCCGCGGGCCTGTCAGACGGGGCCTGCGTCCAGTCGTTTCGGAGCCATGTGATGGTGGTCCTGAACACGACTCTTGTGACGCATGACTTGCCGATCGAGTTTGTCCATCAATTGGTCGATCGCGGCGTACAGGTCCTCGTGAGACTGCTCGCAAAAGATGTCACGCCCCTTCACACGCAGCGTGACCTCCGCGCGTTGGCGCTGTTCCTTCTCCTTTTTGCGCTCCACCGTCAACAGCACATTGACATCGACGACCTGATCGAAATGGCGGGTGACCCTGTCCAGCTTAGTTAGCACATACTCTCTCAGAGCGGGAGTGACTTCCAGGTGATGACCGCTGATCGTCAGATTCATCGCGGGATCCTTTCTCGGTGTTGCCAGATCGCGGCGCCGGCCCGCGGCGGCCGCCGGATCAGTGTGCGCCGGATCCTGTCGCGTGGCAAGACAGCCCCGCCAGCGCCCCCGGGGCGAGCGGGCGAATCGCACGTGGCCGGTGTTCGCGAGAGCCGGGCGGGTGGGTCGCGGAGTCCGGCGCGCCCGACGCAGCGTTGCAAGCACGCACGGGACCTTTGGTATTCACGGATTGGCAGCCCGGGAGGCGGCGACCAACACTGCGCGTCGGTCCGGTCGATCTGCCGTGCCTTGCCGGCGAGTCCGCCGCCGAGGCGCGGTGCGCCCCGGTGCATCCGTCTCCCCTGACACGAGCCATACAAGCCACAACGAGGGTCCCTGATGAAGTTGAGTCCGATCACCCAAGCCGTCGCGCTGTTCTGCGCAGCCTTGCCGGCTCTGGCCCAGACGCCGCCGGCCGGCGAACCGCAGCGCATCATCATCACCGGCTCGAGCATCAAGCGGATCGCCACGGAAGGCGCCCTGCCGGTTCAGGTGATCACGCGTGCCGAGCTCGAGCGCGAGGGCGTGACGAACGCCGAGCAGCTCGTGATGATGCTGTCGACCAACGGCACCGGTCTGGACAACCTGGCCTCCAATGCCGACGTCGTCGGCGGCGCGCAGCGCGGCAACAACGGGGCATCGTCGGCCAATCTGCGGGGACAGGGCTCGAACGCCACGCTGATCCTGATGAACGGCCGGCGTGTCGCGGCGCACGGCCTGAACGGCGGCGTCGTCGACCTGAACCAGATCCCGATGTCGGCCGTCGAGCGCATCGAGGTGCTGAAGGACGGCGCGTCGGCCATCTACGGCACCGACGCGATCGGCGGGGTGATCAACTTCATCCTGCGCACGAACTTCACCGGCCTGACGGCGGAGGCCGGCGTCGATGTCACCGAGGCCGGTGGCGGCGACATCTACCGAGCAGCGCTCACCGGCGGCCTGGGCAACCTGGACAAGGACGGCTTCAACCTGCTGGCAACGCTGTCGGTGCGCGACGCGAAGTCGCTGCGTGGCGACCAGCGTGCCTTCGTCAACACCTTTCAGCCCGATCGGGGCCTGAGCGTGGACACGCGCGGGACGCCGTTCGCGACGATCTTCCCGCTGGCCGGCACGCTGTTCCCGACCAACGCCGCGGCGCCGCTGCTGCCCGGCAGCACGACGCTGCGCGCCTCGGGCGGCCTGAACGTGCTGGACCTCCCGGGCCAGGCCGGGTGCGGCTCGATCGACGGGCAGGCCCCGTACGACGAGCGCCTGTGGGACATCCCCACCGCGGCGCTGTCCTGCGCCTGGGACACCGGTCGGGCGGCCGTGCTGCAGCAGCCGATCACGACGACCAACCTCGTCGCGCGGGCAACCGTCCGGCTCGGCGGGCACCAGCTGGCCGCGGAGGTCGTCGCCTCGCGGGCGGAGTCGGCCAAGCGCTTCTCGAACCTGCAGATGACGCCGAACACCACGACGCAGCAGCTGCGCTTCCCGCGCAACGCGGCGTCGCAGGCGGCCTACGACGCCGTGTTCGACCGGTTGCTGGCGGCTTTCCCCGGTCAGATCACCGAGGCGCAGCGCGGGCTGCCGATGGCCTACCGCTGGCGCTGCATCGAGTGCGGGCCGCGCGAGATCGACACCGAAGCCGAGACGCAGCGCCTGGCTTTCACGGCCGACGGTCCCCTGTGGACGACCGGCTGGGACTACCGGGTCGGCGTGCTGCAGGCGACCAGCGAGGCGCAGTCGACGCTCGGCGGCGGCTACTACTTCCGCGGCACCGACGCGACGGGCCGGGTGATCGGCCCGGGCATCGTCCCGGCGCTGAACAGCGGCCGCATCAACGTCTTCCTGTTCCCCGGGCAGACGCAGAGCGCCGACGGCCTGGCCGCGCTGGAGGAGGCGTCGGCCCGCGGCGTGGTCCTGTATGGCGGCAAGTTCACGATGACCCAGACCGACTTCTCGGTGTCGGGGCCCTTGTTCAAGCTCGCCGGCGGGGACGCGATGGCCGCCGTCGGCGTGGACCTGCGCTCCGAGAAGTACCGCTTCAACGGCGACTTGCGCGCCGCGGCGAGCCGTCCCGTGATCGTCGCGGCGCCCTTCGACGACGGCAACGCGCTGGCGGGGGTCAAGCGGGACATCTCCGCGGTCTACGGCGAACTGCTGCTGCCGTTGCACAAGACCTTCGAGACCACGCTGGCCGTGCGCACCGACGACTACACGGGCTTCGGGCGCACGACGAACCCGAAGATCTCGGCACGCTGGCGGCCCATGGAGCAGCTGATGTTCCGCGGCTCGTACAGCACGGGATTCCGCGTGCCGACCTTCAACCAGCTGTACAACGGGGCCTCCGAGGCGATCTTCACCGGCGCGACGCTGGTCGATCCGCAGAACTGCCCGACCGGCCGGGTCGACGTGAACCGTCCCGGCTGCGAGTCGATCCGGCCGATCATCGTCAACGGCGGCAAGCCCGACCTCGGGCCGGAGGAAGCGAAGATGGCCTCGCTGGGCTTCATCTGGGAACCCAACCCCCGCTTCAGTGTCGGGATGGACTGGTGGTCGATCCAGCGCGAGGGCACGATCCAGATCCTGAGCCTGACGCAGATGGTCGACAACTACGCCCTGCTGCGCGACCGCTTCGTCCGCGACGCGGCCGGCACTCTGCTGTCGATCGATCAGCGCTGGGTGAACGCCGGCGAGACCGAGACCTCCGGCATCGAGGTCAACCTGCGCGGCGCGCTGGACGCGTGGGGCGCCCGCTGGACGGCGGGCCTCGACGGCACCTACCTGCTGAAGAAGCGCTCGCGCGTGCTGCCCAGCGTGCCCTTCGGACCGAGCGAGGTCGGGCAGTTCAGCTTCGCGGGCGACCTCGGCCTGCGCTGGAAGCACAGCGCGTGGGTCACCTACAAACGCGGCAACTGGACCGGCACGCTGTCGCAGACTTTCCGCTCCGGCTACAACGACCAGGTCCTGCCGGGGGTGACGTCCGGCCGGGTGACGCCGCCGTTGTGGAGCCCGAAGGTCGACAGCTACACGACCTACAACGTCAGCGCGAGCTATGCCGGCTTCCGGAACCTGACGCTGACCGCGGGCATCAAGAACCTCTTCGACACCGATCCCCCGTTCGCGATCACCTACGACAGCAACTTCGGCTCGGGCAGCTCGTGGGAGCCCCGGGTCGCCGATCCGCGTGGCCGCTCGTACACGGTGAGCGTGGAGTACAAGTTCTGGTAGGCGCCAGCGGGCCGGGGGGGCGCCCCGCCCGCCATGCGACCTTGCGTGGCTGGCGGGGGCGGACGGGCCCGAGGTCGGAATGACCGCCGAAGGGCTTGCCGGGTTGCTGCTCGATGCGGTGCGGGCGCTCGACTTCGGCGCCACGCCCGACCGGCTGCGCGACGGCGCACCGGTCGGCGATTTCCCGAGCCTCGACCTCGCCGTCGTCGGCTTCCCGCGGCGCGGGGAGCCGCTGATGGCCAACGTGCTGTTCTCGCGTGACATGCCGCAAGGCCTGGCGTGCGAGATCGGGCCGGCCGGCGAGTTGCCGCTCAACGTGCGCTACCTGTCCGACATCACCGACGCGCGAAAGGTCTCGATCGCGTGGCAGCCGGGGGCGGACTGGTCGCGGCTCGAGTTCCCGCCCTTGGCCGGAGCAGCCGGGCAGCGTTTCGTGGCCCCCTATCCGGCTTCGCTGCTGAAGGTGATGGTCGCGGTGGGTGTCGGGCTTGCGCTGGACGCCGGGCTCACCCGGCCCGACGAGGTCGAGGCGATCGCGCGCGCGATGATCGTCGACAGCGACAACGACGCGACCAGCCTCCTCGTGGCGCGGCTCCACGAATGGAGCTTGATCGTCCGCGGACCCGAGGGCGAGGCTCGCAACGCGCTGCACGAGCTCTTCGCGGCCCGCGGCCTGCGCACCCTGCGCCTCGCGTCGACGACGCCGCAAGGGGGCTGGGGCAACGCGGCCGGCTCCGGGGTCGGGCAGATCCAGATGACGGCGTGGGACACGGTGCGCCTGCTGTGGCTGCTCGATCCCGATGCACCGCCGGCGCCTTGGCCCGGCGCCGCGCCGCTGCTGTCGGCGGCCAGCCGCGACCTCCTTCTGCGCTGGATGGGCGAGCCGAGCCCGAACCGCATCCTGCTGCGCGACGAGGCCGCCTCGGGCGTGCACTTCCTCCACAAGACCGGCACGACCGAGAACTACGGCTCGGACGCGGGCATCGTGCCCTCGCGCTCCACCGGCGGCCGCCACTACATCGTCGCGCTGCTGAGCAGCCTGGGCAGCCGCTACGGTCCCCCCGACGCGGAGTTCGACGTGTCGCCGCGACTGTCGGGCCTCGGGCTGGCCGTCGATGCGATCATGCAGGGCTGGCTCGAAGAAGGATGACTGCGCCGATGCACCCGCCGACCGTCACGACGCACCTGCAGGCCCACAGCTTCCACGGGCTCGAACCCGGCCCCCGGCTGATCGTCACCGGGGCGGTGCACGGCAACGAGACCTGCGGCACGAGGGCGATCGAGCGGACGCTGGGCGAACTGGCGAGCGGCGAGTTGCGCATCGTCCGCGGCAGCGTGAGCTTCGTGCCGGTCTGCAACCCGCTGGCCTACGCGAAGGGCCAGCGCATGGGCGAGCGCAACCTGAACCGGCGGCTGCTGCCGGCCGCGCAGCCGCGCGAGTACGAAGACCGCGTCGCCAACGTGCTGTGTCCGCTGCTCGCGCAGCACGACGTGCTGCTGGACCTGCACTCGTTCCGCAGCCCGGGCCGGCCGTTCGCCCTGTGCGGTCCCGTGGACAACACCGGCGCCCTCGAGCCCTTCGCCCGGGAGGCCGAAGAGGTCGCGCTGGTCACCCACCTGGGCGTGCAGCGCATCGTCGAGGGCTGGATGAGCGCCTACAGCGACGGCATCGCGCGTCGCCGCGCGCGGGCTGCGGCAGGTGACACCCTGGCCGCGGCGGCCATCGAGGATCCGTCCTACGGCATCGGCACGACCGAGTACATGCGCTCGCGCGGCGGGTACGCGGTGACGCTGGAATGCGGGCAGCACGAAGACCCCGCTGCCCCGGACATCGCCTGGCGCGCGATCCGCCAGACGCTGGCGCTGCTGCGACTGGCCGAGCTGCCGCTGGAGCCGCCCCGCAGGCCGTTCGAGGCCTTGACCTTGACGACCGTCGTCGACCGCCACGCGGCGGGCGACGCGTTCGTCAAGGCCTGGACGAGCTTCGACCCGGTGGACGAAGGCGAGCTGATTGCGCGTCGTGCCGACGGCAGCGAGGTGCGGGCGCCTCGTGCGGCGCGCATCGTCTTCCCCGATCCCGGCGCGCGGCCGGGTCACGAGTGGTTCTACCTCGCGTACCCCAGCGCGCGCAGCTTCTGATCCGATGCCCGCGGCCAGGCCGCGGTCGCGGCGGGTCGCGAGCGGGTCGCCGCCGGACCGGCCAAGCCTGCGGGCCTGCCGGCCGTGCTGCTATACACTGCCTGCCATGTCGGTGACCCGAACCCGGAAGCTCGCTGCCTCGGGGCCTGTGCAGGCCCGGGGAGCCTGGCCCTGGCGCCGCTCGCGCCACTGCTGACCGCCGCGCAGCGCGCCGCGTGCCCTCTGCACCCGCGCTGCCTCCCGCGATCTCCTTCCCGCTTTCCGTTGCGTGACCGCCGGCGCACGTCCGGCGTTCCCTCTCGCGATCGAGGACCGTCACCGTGATCACCGAACTCGAATTCAAGAGCCTGGCTGCGCAGGGCTACAACCGCATCCCGCTGATGGCCGAGGCCTTCGCCGACCTCGAGACCCCGTTGTCGCTGTACCTGAAGCTCGCGGGTGGCGCCAGGCACAGCTTCCTGCTCGAGTCCGTCGTCGGCGGCGCGACCTGGGCCGCGTACTC
>ERZ761607.1233-NODE-1233-length-33601-cov-9.050051_pt1 | contig 33601 bp, 36 predicted proteins | sample MGYA00511164_ERZ761607 | MGnify/ENA primary metagenome ERZ761607 (study PRJEB28899, sample SAMN02445080) | bioreactor sludge metagenome | biome: EBPR sludge | place: Australia: Brisbane, Thorneside Wastewater Treatment Plant | collected 2011-06-22 ... | reverse complement strand
CTAAATCACGTTTATCAGTATTAAGTGTATCATTATTTTTCATTTCAAAAGTAGTACCGATTGGAGGAGCAACAGGTGTGTAACCAACAGACTGACCTGTTAATGAATTTCTTACCAATCTGAAACCTCTTCTGATTTTATTAGATTTACTTACACCATAAGCCATAACAGCAAAGTTGTAAGTTTGTCCATAAACGAAAGCAGAAACACCACCATAATTTTCAGGGAACTGAGTAGAAGTTAATGTAACAGATCTGAAAATACCTGTATTTGGGAAACCTGCCGGAGTAGGATAAGAGTAAGGAGGTAATACAGGGAAAGGTGCATATTGAACCTGAGGAGTTCCGTTAACAAGAACCTGAACACCTGTTGAGAAAGTATCAACAACAGCACCAATACCATCTCTGATATCATAGATAGCAACTAATTTAACATTATTAGCACCACCAGGAATAGTTAGAGGATCAGAGAAGTTAGGGAATGTATTTGCTTGATTATTAATTTCATAAATTTCATAACCTTGGAATTCATAAATATTTGAATCACCAGGTAAGAAAAATACTGAATCCCAGTATCTGTAAGATTCTGAAATGTCAGTCCAGTTTAAAGTAATATTACACTGTCCCGGTACGGTTGGAGTAAATACAGGAGATACCTGAGGAGCAGGAGGCGGAGGAGTTACTTCAAAATCTGCATCATAGATTTTCTGAGCAGTCTCAGAAAGTCTTTTTACTAAAGTAGCAGAATTTAAGTTACTGTTACCTCTTGCTACGAACTGTGCAAGAACGATATTTTGTGTATCATTAGGTGCAACTTCAAAATCATCAGCACCTGAGTTAAAGATAAATCTTCTGTCACCTGCAGGGTTAACATTAACAGTAATACCTGTAGTACCACCACAGTTTTGAACAGAACCTTTAGCTTCAGTCCATCCACCGTTTGTTTCAGGATTTCCTGTATAAACAAATTTAGTTGGTGAAGGAGGAGTTGTTAAAGGATTTAAGAATGGAGAACCATCTTTTTTAACACCTGAAAGCATTCTATAAGCAGGAATCGGCTCACCGTTAGGATCGGATTCACAAGGAGGAGGAGCAGAACCTGTATTAGTAAAGAATACGAAAGAAGTTAATCCAAGAGTATCGCCTGTTTGTCTGTTAACTGGTGATTTAAAATAATCCATACCGAAAGCAGGAGGATTAATTCCATAATCACCGTCATTGTTATCAGCATTATAGCAATATCCCATATTTTGAGTAGTATCGCAACCGATATAGTCATCAGTAGCATCACCTAAGTCAGGGTCAACAACAACACCCATATAAGTTTTTTTCCAAATGTTAGAACCTCTGTTGATTACTTCCCAATTTACGAACTGTAGATCTTCAAGACCGGGAGAATCATAAGCCCAGATAGTTAAAGCGATCTGAACTTTTAGTAAAGGAGCGACGATACCACCACCGAAACCTTCACCGGTAGATCTTTGAGAAACATCACCGTCAGTTAAAACGATGAAAGCAGTCTGACCTGCATTTTTAACACCCGGTTTATCAACACCAGGATCATACTGACCATTTCTGTTAATATCAACATAAGGAGCACCGAAAGGTACCATTTTATCCCAGTTGGCATAATCAGGATTATTGTCAGCAGTGCTGGTAGCATAAACATTGTAGATTTTAAAATCCGGATTAGTGACATAAGCACCGGCAGCATTCCAGTAACCGGGTGAATATTCACCTCTATAGGAAGCCATAACCTGAGCTAAAGAGTCATTAATATAACAACCAATACTTAAACCGGCGGTGAAACATGCGTGTTTGCCGCCAAATTTAGGCCATTCAAAACCCGGACGATTTTGAAGCGCAGTATTTTGGTTGAAGATACCGGTATTCTGGAAGATAGAATTAATGCTGTTAGCATTAATGCTTACCCTCTGAATAGTCACAATAGAACCGGTTTGATGATTGTGAGTTATTGGATTCTGATTAAGAGTAACTCTGGGTTTAGCAAAACCTTCCGAGACCATTAATCCAAAGACCAATAACCAGACGAGTTTAAAATTATATTTCATTTCTATAAACCTTTTTTAGTTTTCTTTTAAGAAATACATTAGTATAAATTAAAAGCTGAATTTAACACCAAATCTGATTTGTCTAGGAGGACCCCAGTTACCTCTTACACTGATTCTTTCCTGCCAGTAATCTCTGAAGAATTCATTAGTTTCATATCTTGAAGCTCCTGTAGGAGTTTGCAAGAAACCGTTATCATAAGGAGTTCCTGTTGACGGATAAACAGCGTTAATAATTTCAGAATTTAAGAGATTGATTACATAAAGATTGAAGTTAAGACTTGTTTTCCAAATGTTAACAGTTTTATCAATTCTTAAATCAACTCTGTATCTCCAGTCAGTAAATAATTCATTTTTAGCAGAAAGAGCATTTTCACCAACACCTGTTCCGGTTGCGGAATTAGAAGGTGCTTTTTTCTGATAAGGTCTTCCACTATTAAATGTGAAGAGTAAGTTAATACCTAAATTTTTAAGAACCTCACCTGCAAAACCCTGAGGAACATCAGTAGGACCGAATCTATAATCAAGATTGACAGAACCTGTATGTCTTTGATCATAGTCAAGAGGATAAACAAATCTTGGAAGAGTTTGTCCCTGAGTCGGGTCAATGTTATTAGCAAGTAAGAATTTAGAATTAAAATCAGAACCTGTACCTGTTGCGAAAGATAATGTATAAGCAAGATCAACAGCGAGTCTATTAAATCTTCTCATAGAGAGATAGAAGTCAAGACCTCTTGAAATTGCGAAGTCATTATTTAAATAAGTTGCAAATCCGTTAGGAATTTTATTCGGTGGACCTTCAACTCTACCTGCACCGATAAGGTCGGTTGATTCTTTATAGAATGCAGTAACACCCATATCAATATAATCACCGGCTTGATGTTTCACACCGATTTCATATTGAGTAACTTTAGTCGGTTTAAGACTTGAATTTTCAACAACATCCTGTAAGGAAGTTGATAAGAATCTTCTTAAAGTTTCTTTAGAAACATATAATAAATTTAACTGAGGAAGTTGGATCATTTTTCCATATTGAGCGACAAAAATAGTTTTATCGGTCACAGGGAAAGAGAAACCTAATCTTGGACTTACTTCAACTGTTGCTTTACTTTGAGTAAAGTCATCTGCGGAAGCAATCTCGCCATCAGGACCAACAACATCATTTTCAATATCAATTAAAACTTCATCATTAACATCTAAGAAGTCAATTCTGATACCACCGTTAAAATTGAAATCAGAGAAGCTAACTTTATCACGGATATAGAAACCACCTGTTAAAGGATGTTTGGATGCAGTACCGTCAAGAGAAGTACCTGTAGCAATCATAGTACCTGTAGGAGCATCAACAATTTCATAACCGTAAGTATTTAAAGAACCCTGGTTAGTTCCCCACCATCTGTCTCTTGCATCAACTGTTAAGTCAGCAAGCGGAGAAGGAGTAACTGCCATTTTCTTTAAAGTATTGTATTTAAATTCACCACCGAATTTTATTTCGTGGTCACCATATTTTTTAGTAAGTAAAGCCCAAGTAGCATCAAGTTTAGCACCAATATAACTGATATCAAGTTTTTGATATAAGTTACGGATTGTTCCTTTATTATTGAATAAAGAAGCAAGGATACCGCTTGAAGAACCGCCTGAACCCTGAACTGTTGCAGCTGGATTATAAAGAGTATCACCGTAAAGATAAACATTATCTCTGAATACAGGATCATATTCTTCATTTACAGTTTTGAAGTATGAACCTTGTAACTCATAGAAGAATGTATTTGATACGTTATGAATAATTTTACCGAAGAACTGGTAATCATCATTACTTAATACACCGTTTCTGTCGGAGTTAGAAGTAGTATCACCGGTTTCAGTATCGTAGGCAATTACGTTTGCAGTACTAAAAGCTCTACCTTTAGATTGGTAAACAGAACCACCAAATCTTAAGTTAATAGGAATTTTACTGTTAGGTAATTCAGTAAAGTTCATATTTAATCTGCCGTTATAAGAGTAAGATGAGAAATCATCATCATAAACTTTTCCGTCAGGGAATAATTTAGGTAAATTGTTGAAAGCCCAAGATGGACCGTTTATTCTCTGATAAACTCTTTCAACACTACCAAAGAAATTAAATACTCTTGCAAGTTCTTTAGTAGGAACAATAGGACCACCGAAAGTAACGTTATAAAGGTTATAACCTTGTTTATTGGTTTTATTCCATTTTCCGTTAAATTCATCAGTCATTGCTTCAATAGAACCTGTGAATTTATCGGTACCGCTTTTAGTAGAAACGTTAATAACACCTGAAAGCACGTTTCCATACTCAGCACCGAAACCACCTGTTAAAACTGAAATTTCCTGTAAAAGTGAACTTGGGATATTTGCTCTGTTAGAACCGTCGAGAGGGTTTGTAGTCTGAACACCGTCAATAATAACGATAGATTCATTAGTTCTACCACCACGAATATTAATAGCACCGCCTCTTTCATCCTGAACAACACCTGCAGTTTTAGAAACAATACTATTTATATTTCTTTCGCCGGAATTATTAATCTGATCAGAAGTTACAATTCTTCCGGACTGTTCAACATCAATACCTTTTCTTTCAGCAGTAATTTCAATTACTTCAGTTGTAACACCTTGACCTTCGAGCTGCATATTAAAATTAACTTCAGTTCTCTGGTCAACGGATACTCTGACACCGGTTTGCTTAAGTTCAGCATAACCGATTGCGTTAGCTGATACATTGTAAGTACCAACATCAACGTTAAGAATAACATATTTTCCGTTTTCATCGGAAAGTGCGCCTATGTTTGATCCTTCAATTTTAATAGTTGCTCCTTCGAGAGGTCTGTTATTTTCATCATAAACAGTACCACCAATACTACCTGAAGACTGAGCAAAAGTTAAAGAAGGAATTAAAAACAGGCCGAATAAAAACAGGGAAATTAAATGGTAAATGAATTTATCCCTCATTTTTTCCTCCAATAGGTTTTTTAAAAAAATTTTTATTTAAAAACAACCCTCATAATAAATTAATTATTATGAGGGTTGGGGATACTTTATAATATTTACGACAATTATTTCACTAAAATCATTTTCTTAGTGTCTTTGAAATTATCAGCAGTTAAAGTATAGAAATAGATACCTGAAGGTAAAGATGAAGCGTTGAACTGAACTTCATTTAAACCAGCAGAAACAACTTCATTATTGATAAGAGTTGCAACTAATTTACCTGAAACATCATAAACGTTTAACATAACGCTTGATGATTTTGGTAAAGCAAATCTGATTGAAGTTGATGGGTTGAACGGATTAGGGAAATTCTGTGCTAACATAAAGTTGTTAGGAACTTCAGTTGAAAGATTGTTTACATTAACTTTAGATGCATCAATTGAAACTCTAATGTAAGTTGATCTTGCATTTGAAGGACCGTTACCCATACCGTTAACAAAACTTCCAGGAATTGAGTCAACCTGTGCAGTCATATTTACGAAATATGTACTTGTAGTTTGATCGTTTTTAGGAGAGATTGAAGGGTAAGTCCAGTCTCTGATAGGTGAAGTTGTGTTAACTCTGAAAGGTTTTCTCCACTCACTTAGTGAATTACCTGTTGTAGCAAAAGTCATATAGATATCTCTAAATGAAGTAGTATCTACAGCACCACCTGTATTAGAAGTAGCAACCATACATGCAACATACATAACTGTATTGTTAGCTGAAGTACCGATTACAGGACGGCAAACAGGTGCAAACACATCATTAACACCAACGTTTGGTGCGAAAGGAACTCCGTTTGGACCAACTGTTGTATTTGTATCAGATTGAATAATCTGTAAACATCTGTTAGGATCAGCACCAGGAAGTGAAGTTGACCAGAATAAAATTTGGTTTGGTAAACCCGGGAAATAAGAACCTGATGGTGTCTGAGCAACAACTTCAAAAACTAATTTAGGTGAATTGTTCTGATAAGTTAAGCAGATACCTCTTAAACCACCTGCTGATTGAGTATCAGCTTCGTTTCTGTTGAAAACTTTGATAGGTGTAGAATAAGTATTTCCGTTATCTGTTGACTCCATAAAGAATACGTCACCTTGATCAATAGTGCTACCGATGTAAGCTAAACCGATTCTTCCGTCAGCACCTCTCGCTAAAGAATAAGTTTCAGCCTGGTCACCGTCAGGAATCTGAACATAACCGGTGAAAGTGCTTGCAGAAAGAGAAGTACCATTATTTCTGTAAGTGAAATCCTGACCGTTAATTGAAGCAACAAAAGCATATTTGTTTGTTAGCATAACAGTCTGTGTAGGAACCATTCTTGGCCAGATAGCACCTAATGTCATTTGAACATTACCCGGATCAAGTCTTGTGAAAGAACCTAAACCAGGAGCAGCATCAGCATAAGCCTGAGCTCTAACAACTGTTCCACCTTCAGCAGCGTGGTTCATAATTAAAGCATTACCATCACTTGTTCCTGAAACAACACAGAAACCGTTTTGAGTTGGAGGAACATCAGCGATAAAGCTGAAAGTGTTACCTCTGTCTGAAGAATAGAAGTATTTAGTTATTCTTGGTGTGAAGGTAGTAGAAGCTGATGTCATCATAACAACGTGGATAGCATCAGGGTTTGAAGGATCTTGCCAGATTTGCATAGTAGATCCATTTGATTGTAAATCATAAAAAGATACGCCACCGGTTTGTCTGTATGCAAATGAAATAATTGTATTGTCAGTGTTTATAACCGGAGCATTGTAAACAGGTTTGTAATCAACCTTTACATTGTCCAATCTTTTACCGACGACAGCGTCACCGTTAAAATGTTGTTTATAAATTATCTTAGCAAAAGAATCCATTTGTTCTTTTGTATATCTTCCGTTTGCGAATAATACATTCACTCCCAAAGTGAAGATAAATGCTAAGGATAGTAGTTTTTTAAACATTTTTTTCTCCTTTGTTTTTATTAGATAAATTTTAATTCACTATTAAAATTTTTAGCAATTTAACAGATATTTAAATGTATGTCAATATACAATTTCATTAATAAAAATTAATGATTTTTTAATATTCCATACAGGAAAGAACTGTTAAATTTTATTATTAGATAATATATTTATATGAAAAAAACAAAGTAAAAATTTGTCGCATTTTTGTCGTCTTTTTAAATGACAAAAATTTTAAAATGAATTAATTTTTGAGTGAAATTTTAAGAAAAAATTGTTACTTAGTGAATTGTTTTTTTATAAAATTTGCTATCTCAATGCTCATTTTTAGGGCGGATTCGGGGGTTTTACCTGCAATGTGATTGGTTAAGATTACGTTTTTGAGTTTGAAAAACTCTTTGTTTATATGAGGTTCATTTTTGAAAACGTCAAGTGCAGCGGCAGATATTTTACCGGATTTTAAATTTTTAATCAGTGGAGATTCATCTATGACTTCCCCTCTTGATGTATTTATAAGCATAACATTTTTTTTGAGATGTCTCATTTTTGATTCATCAAAAAAATTTAAATTATTTTCAGCGGGAATGTGTAAGGTTATATAATCTGAATGACTCAATAGTAAATTCAGATTAACAAACTTGAATGATTTAAATTTTGATTTTAATTTTTTATTGATGTCGTGGACCAAAATATTCATACCGAAAGATTTACATAATTTTCCTACACGAGAACCAATTTCACCGAAGCCGATAATTCCGATAGTTTTATTTTTCAGCTCACATCTGAAAAAATTATAATTTAAAAAATTATTTTTTCTTGTTATTGAATCGGAATGAATTATGTTTTTGCTTAATGTTAAAATTAAACCGAGAGTAAGTTCGGCAGCGGAATCTGCATTACCATTTCTGCAATGTAAAATTTTGATTTTGTTTTTTTGGGCGGAAGATACATCTATATGATCAGTACCTCTTGAAACGGTTGCGATTGTTTTGATACCGCATTTATTTATAAAATCGGAATTTAATTTTCTAACACTTCTGATTATTAGAATATCACAGTCATTATAATTCCTCAGAATATCTTCATTAGAAATTCCGGGTTTATATATAACGGTAAAAAATTTTTTTTGCAGAGATTCAAAAGGTTTTAGAACAATTTTATCCGCAATTAAAATTTTTTTCATTTTAATAAAAAGATGAGATTAAAAAAATCAGATAAATATTTTACAAGACAAGAGTGAGGGAAAAAATGAATTACTCATCATCAGAGTTTTCATCTTCATCAGATGAATTTTTGAATTCATTATTCAAAGCTGCCTGAATGAGATTCATAATTTCATCCTTACCTTCATTAGTAATTATTGAGAACGGAATATAATCTTTGCAGAGTTCTTCATTATTAACAATTTTGGAAGCTCTGTAAATTTGTTTTTCCATTTTGTTTTTGGAAATTTTATCAGATTTGGTAAGAATGATTGCATAAGGAATTTCGTAATACTCAAGCCAGCTTACCATAAGTTCATCAAGGTAAGTCGGATCGTGACGGGAGTCAATCATAACGAAAACCATATTCACATTTGCTCTATCGCTGATATAATCTTCGACGAGTTTTCTCCAACCGGCACGGATTTGTTCGGGAACTTTAGCGTAACCATAACCCGGCAGATCAACGATATAAAATTCTTTATTAATTAAGAAATAGTTTAGCTGGCGAGTTTTTCCGGGGATGGAACCAACTTTAGCGAGTTTCTTTTTATTGCACAGTACATTAATGAGAGAAGATTTACCGACATTAGACCGACCAACAAGAACAAACTCAGAGAGAACAGATTTAGGAAGAGTTCTGAGATCGTATATACTTTCAATAAATTCGGCGGAAGTTATTTTCATTATTTTACCCCGTTTTTACTTTAAGTTAGAAAAAAAGAACAAAAGAATTAAAAACAGATAAAGCAAAAAAATTATTCAGATTTCTTTGACGTTTTTTTTGTTTTAGTAGTCTTAGAAGCAGATTTTTCAGAGCTCACATCAGATTTTGCTTTAGATTCTTTTTTTGATTTTTTGGAATCTTTAGCATCTTCAGAAGCTTTTTCTTTTTCAGCTATGGTTTTTTCTTTTTCAGCAACATAATTAAAATCAACAAATTCGATAATCGCTTTTTCACCACCATCACCTCTTCTGAAACCTGATTTGATAACACGGGTATATCCGCCCGGTCTATCGCCGACCATTGGTCCGATTTCATCAAAGAGCATTTTAACTGCGGCATCATCTTTCAAGAATGATTTTGCAACTCTTCTAAGGTGAACATTTTTTTCAGGAGAAGAATCTTTAGATTTAAATGCATTTTTTGCTTTAGTAACCAGCGGTTCAATATAGATTCTTAATTCTTTAGCTTTTGCTTGAGTGGTTTCGATTCTTCTGCTTTTTATTAAAGAACTGCACATATTAGACATCATTGCTTTTTTGTGCGATGCTGTTCTTTTAAGTTTTCTGCCTTTTTTTCTGTGTTCCATAGTTATAAAATTTTCATACTGTTAACCGGAAAAAGGTTAACTTCAATAATTAAAATATAATTAGACTTCTTCTTCTTTTATATATTTATCAACATCCATACCGAAAGTGAGGTTGAAATTTTCAATCAATTCGCCAAGTTCGGCTAAAGATTTTCTTCCAAAGTTTCTATAGTGCAACATTTCCTGTTCATCTTTTCTTACCAAGTCACCGATAGTTCTGATATTAGCCGATCTTAAACAGTTCTGAGAGCGGACAGAAAGGTCGAGCTCATCAACCGGCATAATAAGAATTTTTCTGATTCTTTCAAATTCTTCATCGTGCTCATCAGCCGAGTCTTCAACAGGTTTTTCCACAACTTCAGGTTTGAGACCGGTGAAAAGAGAAATATGGTCTCTTAAAATTCTTGATGCCTGTGTAAGTGCTTCTTCAGGATTGATAGAACCGTCGGTATGAATTTCGAGGATTAATTTTTCATAATCAGTTTTCTGACCGACACGAGTATTTTCAATAAGGTAATTAACTCTTTTAACAGGAGAAAAAATTGAATCCATAGTAATAAAATTAATAGGCAATTCAACTTTTTTATTTTCTTCTGCAGGGATGTAACCGATACCCTGAGCGAGTCTCAGTTCAATATGCAGATTAGCATCTTTGTTAAGAGTAGCGATATATTTATCAGGGTTTAAGATTTCAAAATCAGCAGTAGCATCCTGAATATCTTTCGCTGTAAATTCTCTTGCACCTTTAATATTAAGTTCAATTTTTGAACCTTTACCTGTAATATCTTTAAATCTTACTTCTTTTAAGTTCAGAATAATTTCTGAGAGATCTTCTACAACACCTTTTAAAGTAGTAAATTCATGGGTAGCGTCATTAATTTTAATTGCAATAATAGCAGTTCCGGTTAAAGAAGAAACAAGCACTCTTCTTAAAGAGTTACCTAAGGTAATTCCATAACCTCTTTCGAGAGGCTGAACGATAAATTTACCGTAAGTATCGGTAAATGTGGATTCTTCCTTAGTAACAGACTCCGGTAATTGTAAGTGATTTATCTTCATATCTTAAATGAGTTTAAATTTTAAATCTTAAAATAACGGATAAAAATCCGTCAATAAATTATTTTGAATATAACTCGACAACGAGCTGTTCATTTCCGATAAACGGCACATCAGCTCTTTCAGGCATTTTCAAAAATTTGCCTTCCATATTGGCTTTGTCAAGAGACAGCCAAGCAGGCAACATATTATCTTTCATTCTTTTCATAGATTCGTGGAACAGTTCCATTTTTTTACTGTTTTCACGAACTTTGATAACATCGCCCGGTTTCAAAATGTAGGAAGGGATATTAACAACTCTTCCGTTAACAGTTAAATGTTTATGAGTTATAACCTGTCTTGCAGATTTTCTTGATGGAGCAAGTCCGAGTCTGTATAAAGTATTGTCAAACCTGCTTTCGAGCAGAGCAACGAGATTATCACCTGTAACACCTTTTCTTCTTGCAGCTTCAGTGAAATAGCTTCTGAAAACTTTTTCAAGAAGACCATAAGTTTTACGGATTTTTTGTTTTTCTCTGAGCTGAACAGCGTAGTCAGTAATTCTTGCTCTTTTAGAACCACCGTGTTGTCCGGGAGGATAATTTCTTTTTCCTGCGATAGGACACTTATCGGTGTAACACCTTGTTCCTTTTAGAAAGAGTTTAGTTCTTTCTCTTCTGCAAAGTTTGCAATTTGCGTCTGTATATCTTGCCATTTAATTTCTTTTTTTCTTACAAAACGGAACCTATTAAGATTCCGGTATTTTTATTAAACCGTAATGCGGTTTAAATTTATAAAAACGGAAATAATCCGTGAATAAAAATTATACTCTTCTCTTTTTAGGAGGTCTGCATCCGTTGTGAGGCAAAGGAGTAATGTCTTTGATAGAGACAACTTCAAGACCAACAATAGCCAGAGATCTAATAGCTGCATCACGACCTGAGCCAACGCCTTTAATCAATACATCAACTTTTCTCAAACCTGCATCAAAAGCTTCTTTACCTGCGGATTCAGCGGTCATCTGAGCAGCGAAAGGAGTATTTTTCTTAGATCCTTTGAAACCCATTTTTCCTGAAGATGCACAAGCGATAGTATTACCCTGAACATCAGTTAAAGTAATGATTACGTTATTAAAAGTTGCTTTGATATGAGCAACTCCATTTGCTTCAACGTGAACTTTTTTCTTAGTTTTTTTAAATGTTTTAGCCACTAATTTATTTTTAATTCAATCGTGGGAATAAACCCGCGATATATTTTAATTACTGAAAAATAAAAGATTACTTCTTAGCCGCTGCTTTTTTCTTACCTGCAACAGTTTTTCTTTTTCCTTTTCTCGTACGTGAATTTGTTCTTGTTCTCTGACCTCTTACAGGAAGACCTTTTCTGTGTCTTTTACCTCTGTAAGTTCCCGTATCCAAAAGTCTTTTGATATTCATCTGAACTTCTGACTTAAGAGCACCTTCCACTTTAATAGTATTGGTAATCTCGGTTCTGATATGATTTACTTCATCATCTGTGAGATTAGCAACTTTTTTATCAGGATCAATACCTAATTTTTCAAGGATTTTTTCGGAAGTAGATTTCCCTATTCCGAAAATGGAAGTTAACCCTATTACAGTTCTTTTATTTTTTGGTAAATCAATACCTGCAATTCTTGCCAATTTATAAATCTCCTGATTTAATTAACCTTGTCTTTGTTTATGTTTTGGATTAGTACAAATAACGCGAACGACACCTTTACGTTTTATAATTTTGCACTTATCACACATTTTTTTTACAGAACTTCTAACTTTCATTTTTTTTCACTCCGCAATTTAATTTAACACAGAGTTCACTGAGTTATTATTTATATCTATAAGTAATTCGACCTTTAGTCAAATCGTAAGGAGAAAGTTCAACAGAAACTTTATCTCCCTGTAAAATCCTGATAAAATTCATTCTCATTTTACCTGAAATGTGAGCAAGAATTTCGTGACCGTTTTCAAGTTTGACTTTAAAAGAAGTATTAGGAAGAATTTCAGTAATTATCCCGTCAACTTTTATTACGTCCTGTTTACCCAAAGAATGATTTTATAATTTATTTAAAAAACTTTTTTATTTTAAATCGTTAAAATTTCCGGATGTGAATCCGTGATTAAAACTGTATGTTCATAGTGAGCAGAAGGTTCGCCATCAGCGGTTACAACAGTCCAACCGTCAGATTTTGTTTTCACATTAGGGCTTCCATAATTAACCATCGGTTCGATTGCGAGCACCATACCTTTCATTAGCCGGTATTTATTCTGCGGATTATAATAATTCGGAACCGGTGGTTCTTCATGAAGTTTTTTACCGACTCCATGACCAATCAATTCCCTAACGATTGAAAAACCTGATCCTTCCACAAAATTCTGAATAGCAGAAGAAATATCGTTAACTTCGTTACCATCCTTAGCCTGAGCTATACCTTTAAAGAGCGATTCATTTGTTATCTCCAGCAGTTTTTTTTTCTTGGAAGAAATTTCACCTACTGAAAATGTATAAGCACTGTCACCAAAATATCCGTTTTTCTGTACACCAATATCAATTGAAATTATGTCACCGACAGCCAGAACAGTATTCTTACTCGGAATACCGTGAACAACTTCGCTGTTAAGAGAGATACATGCTGATGAGGGAAATCTCTTTCCGTTCACTCTGTATCCTTTAAAAGCCGGATATCCTCCGTAGCTTTTAATTTTATTTTCAATGAGCGTATCAAGTTCGAAAGTTGTTACACCTTCTTTAATAAAATCTTTTATATAATCAAAAGTATTCTTAACAATTTTGCAAGACTCGCGAATCAGTTCAATTTCTTTTTCACTTTTTACTAAACCCAACTTCTTATTTTCTTCCTTTAATTCGAGTGCCTTTCATAAATCCGTCGTAGTGTCTCATTAACAGATGAGATTCAATCTGTTGCAGAGTATCAAGAGCAACACCAACGATAATCAAAAGACTTGTACCACCGAAGAACTGAGAAAGTCCGCTTGTTACACCGAAATTCATAAAGATAGTCGGAATGATAGCAATGATAGCAAGGAATACAGATCCCGGCAAAGTAATCTTAGTCAGAATATTATCAATAAAATCAGAGGTAGGTTTACCCGGTCTAACACCCGGAATGAATCCACCTTGTTTTTTCATATTATCAGCAACATCTTTCGGATTGAAAGCGATAGCAGTATAAAAATAAGTAAAGAATATAATCAATAAAGCGAACAAGAGCGAATAAACAAAACTTGTCTGATCAAAATATCTTGCAACGCTTTGCATAAAGATAGAGTCAGGGAAAAAGCTCAGGATAGTACTTGGAACAAACATAATAGACTGAGCGAAGATAATCGGCATAACACCTGCCTGATTAACTTTCATAGGAATATATTGCGTAACACCTCCGAAGACTTTTCTTCCGACAACACGTTTTGCGTATTGCACAGGAATTTTCCGCGTAGCGACTGTGACGGCAATAACCCCCGCAATAATCACCAGGAATAAAGCGATATAAAGCAATTCGATAATAATATTTCTCGCACCTGAGGCAACGAACTGATACTCATCAAACACAGCGAATGGGAACTCAGCAATAATACCGATGAAGATGATAAGCGAAATACCGTTACCAATACCTCTATCCGTAATCTGTTCACCGAGCCACATCATAAAAATAGTACCTGCGGTTAAGAATATAACCGTAGAAAAAGTAAATAAAAACGGCGACATATCCGGAGATATGATGCTTGTACCGTTTACATTTCTGCTTGCAAGCTGAACACTAACACCCCATGCCTGGAGAGCAGCAATCGGAATAGTTCCGATTCTTGTCAGCTGAGTAATTTTTTTTCTTCCCTCATCACCTTCTTTCTGAAGTTTTTGGAAATAAGGGAAAACCGCACCGAGCAACTGAATAATAATAGATGCACTGATATACGGCATAATACCCAACGCAAAGATGGCAGCGTTATTGAACGCACCACCAACAAACATATCATACAAACCGAAGAGAGTATTAGAAGCAGTATTTTGATTTGCCTGAGCGAGTAATCCGGCGTTTATACCCGGTAAAGTAATATGGGCACCGATTCTTACAACAATTAAAAGCCCGAGAGTAAATAAAATTCGTGTCCTAAGTTCTTCAATTTTAAAAATATTTCTAAAGCTATCTATAAATCCACTCATTGTGTAATTGCTTTTCCTCCGAGTTTCTCAATTTTTTCGACGGCAGTTTTACTGAAAGCATCAGCAGTAATTTCAACTTTTGCTTTAAGTTCACCTGAGCCGAGAATTTTCAAAGGTAAATTTTTACCGGATACAATTCTTTTTTCAAGTAAAAATTCTTTATTTATAACTGTTTCAGAAATTTTACCTGAATCGATAAGTTTCTGAAGTTTGTCAAGATTTAAAACATTATACTCAACCCTGTGCGGATTGGTGAAACCGAATTTAGGTACTCTTCTCTGAAGCGGCATCTGACCACCTTCAAACCAAGCTCTGTTTTTATATCCGGAGCGTGACTTAGCACCTTTATGACCTCTTGTTGAAGTTCCACCGTGACCGGAACCCTGACCGCGTCCAATCCTTTTGGTTTTTTTTCTTGAACCTTCAGCGTATTTTAAATTACTTAAAAAATCCATATCGTATTATATTAATAAACGTTTAAAATTATTTAATTTCTTCTACTTTGAGAAGATGTGAAACTTTTCTAATCATACCTCTGATTTGGGGACTGTCTTTTTTAACGACAGGAGAATTTAATCTTCTGATACCCAAAGCTTCGATAGTTGCTTTTTGATCTTTAGTTCTGTCAATAGCACTTTTAATCTGAGTAATTTTAATATCCATAATAATTAATTAGCAAATAATTCTGTTAAAGTAATACCTCTTTTTTGAGCAATAGAAGAAGCGTCTTTTAAATTCTGAAGAGCGTTAACTGTTGCTTTAACCACGTTATGATGATTAGCAGAACCGAGCAATTTAGTAAGCACGTCCTGAACGCCTGCAGACTCAAGCACAGCACGGACACCACCACCTGCGATGATACCTGTACCCGGAGCAGCAGGTTTTAGAAGAACTTTAGCCGCACCGAATTTTCCGATTATTTCATGAGGAATAGTACCTTTTCTAATCGGGACTTTTAATAAATTTTTACGTGCATCTTCCACACTTTTTTTGATAGCATCAGTTACTTCGTTAGCTTTACCAAGTCCAACGCCAACATAACCGTTACCATCACCAACAACGCTGACTGCATTAAAGCTGAATCTTCTACCACCTTTAACCACCTTAGCCACACGTCCGACTTTCACGAGTTTCTCTTTTAATTCAAGTTCAGCCGGTTTTACAGTAAGTTTTTTAATCTTTGCCATTTAAAAAAATAATTTTATAATTGTTCTCAGGGGAGGACTCGAACCTCCACGTACGGCTCCAAAGGCCGCTGTCCTGCCATTAGACGACCCGAGAAAGTTCAAACCTTGAAGATACGAAAAATAACTAAAATTTTAAACCACCTTCTCTGGCACCATCGGCAAGAGCTTTAACTCTTCCGTGATACAAATATCCGTTTCTGTCAAAAACAACTTCGGAGATATTGAGATCTTTTGCTTTCTCGGCAATTAATTTTCCGATATATTTACTTATCTCTACATTTCCTTTTACGGAAGCAAGTTTTTCCTGCATTGACTTGGAATTTGAACCTGTGCCGTAAAGAGTTTTTGAATTTAAATCATCAACAAGCTGAGCATAAATATGTTTTGCACTTCTATAAACAACGAGTCTTGGTTTAACAGAAGTACCGGAAACTTTTTTCCTTATCTTGTATCTTATTCTTTCTCTTCTTTTTTTAATTACGTCTAATTTTTTCATTTTTATTACCTTTGGTAATTAACTAATTTTATTTAGATGCAGTTTTTCCTGCTTTTCTTCTGACAGTTTCGTCTGAATATTTAACACCTTTACCTTTATATGGCTCCGGTGGTCTTAAACTTCTAATTTTCGCGGCAACCAAACCGACGAGTTGCTTATCAATACCTGAAATAACGACATTGTTAGGAGCAGGAATTTCGATTTTAACATCAGGAGGTGCAGTGAAAATAATCGGGTGAGAAAATCCGAGAGCAAATACGATGTTATTTCCTTTTAACTCTGCTTTATAACCGATACCTACAAGATCAAGTTTTTTAGAAAAACCTTCAGTGACACCTTTAATCATATTATTCAACAACGCTCTATATAATCCGTGTAATGCTCTTATATTTTTATTATCACTGTTTCTCGAAAATATAACTTCATTGTCTTTGATTTCGACATTAACACCGTCTTTAATTTCGAGATTTAATTTTCCTTTAGGTCCGCTTACTTCAATCAGTTTATCTTTGATATTGACCTGAAAATCTTTTGATAATGGAATTGGTTTTTTTCCTATTCTGCTCATAACAAATTTTTTTTCTTAATTTTAAAAATAATAAATTACCAGACTTCACAAATAACTTCACCGCCGACACCGAGTTTTCTTGCCTGTGCATCAGTCATCAAACCTTTAGAAGTTGAAATCAAAGCGATACCGAGACCGTTTCTAACTTTAGGTAAATTTTCAGTTTGCACATATCTTCTGATACCGGGTTTACTGATTTTTTTAATTCCAGTGATAACACTTTCACCGTTTGAATATTTCAATCTGATAGAAAGCATTTTCTGAGGAGCTTCAACATCAACAATTTTATAGTCTTCAATAAACTTAGTATTTTTTAATATCTCGGCAATTTCTTTTTTAAATTTAGAAGCCGGAATATCAACAGTCTTTTTTTCAGCTTTGATAGCGTTTCTGACTCTCGTTAAAAAATCAGAAATCGGATCGGTCATTGACATAATTTAAATCCAGTATTTAATTTAGTTTAAATAAATATTCACGGTTATCCGTGAAGTTTAAAAAATAATATATTTTTTTACCAGCTTGCTTTTCTAACGCCGGGAATTTTTCCCGCCAAAGCCAGCTCTCTGAGTACAAGTCTTGAGACACCAAATTTTCTGTAATAAGCACGTGATCTGCCTGTAACGCTGCATCTGTTATGAAGTCTTGTCGGACTGCTGTTTCTCGGCAGTTTCTGAAGACCTTCATAATCTCCTTTTTCTTTCAGTTCTTTTCTTTTCTGTGCGTATCTCTCAACGAGATTAACTCTTTTTTGCTGTCTGGCAATATGTGATTTTTTCGCCATTAAATATTTTATTTTTTATTTACAAAAGGAACACCAAATTGTTTTAATAATTCATAAGACTCTTCATCAGTTTTAGCATTGGTGACAAAGGTTATATCCATACCTGATATTTTAGTAACGTTATCAACATTTATTTCAGGGAAAATTATTTGTTCTTTAATACCGATAGTATAGTTACCTCTTCCGTCAAAACTTTTATCCGGAAGACCTCTGAAATCTCTGATTCTCGGAATGGAAACATTAATAAATCTGTCAAGGAACTCATACATTCTTGCATTTCTCAAAGTTGTTCTAACACCGATTTTCATACCTTCTCTGAGTTTGAAATTAGAAACTGATTTTTTTGCTTTAACAACAGCAGGTCTCTGCCCTGTGATTGCTTCAATTTCTTTTACGGTTGTATCAATAATTTTTTGATCTTCAGTTGCTCTTCCTACACCAACATTGATACAAATTTTTTCAAGTTTAGGAGCCTGCATTCTGTTTTTGTATCCGAATTTTTTCATTAACTCGGGCACAATTTTAGTATTATAAGTTTCCAACAGTCTTACAGGTACATTTTCTTCTACAAAATTATCATCTTTAGCCGAGGTTTCTTTACCTTTGGCACTTTTCTGTTCGTCCTGTTCTTTTTTTCTGTCTTGTTTAGTCTTTGCCATTTTTTATTTCGATACTTTTTTTAATTCGAATTAAGTTAATTAAGAGAGAATTATTTCACCTGAGCTTTTTCCGTATCTCATGCGTCTTGTTTTACCGGTGGTTTCATCAGTAATAAGTTTCATACCAACTTTAGTCGGCTCGTTGCTTTTAGGATCGATGAGCATAACATTAGAAATATTAATCGCAGCTTCTCTTTTTATAATTCCGCCCTGTTGATTTTTTTGATTAGGTTTAGTGTGTCTGTGAATAATGTTAACACCTTCAACAATCACTCTTCCTTTTTCTCTGTCAATAAACAAAATTTTTCCTGTTGTACCTTTGCTGTTACCTGCGATAACTTTAACGGTATCATTTTTTCTTAATTTTGTTTTGACTCTTGGTTTAACTTCGTTATGTTTTGCTTTTCTCATTTTTTCAAAATTTAAATTACTTCAGGAGCTAAGGAAATAATTTTCATAAATTGTTTTTCCCTTAATTCTCTTGCGACCGGTCCGAAAATTCTCGTTCCTTTAGGTTCGTTTTGATTGTTAATCAATACCGCAGCATTTTCATCAAATTTAATAAAACTTCCGTCTCTTCTTTTAGTTTCTTTTGCAGTTCTAACGATAACTGCACGAGATACTTCCCCTTTTTTCACAGTACCGCCGGGAATAGCTGATTTTACTGATACAACAACTATATCACCAACACCTGCATACCTTCTGTCTGAACCGCCCAAAACCCTGATACATCTGACAGATTTAGCACCTGAATTATCGGCAACTACGAGATTAGTTTCTTCCTGGATCATTGTATTTTAACTTTATTCGTTGATTAAACTATTTAAGAAAAAAAAACAGGTTTAACCCTGTTTTTGAGGGAGATAAAAAATTCCCTCATTATAATAAATTATATGTTCGCTTTTTCGATAATTTCCACAAGTCTCCATCTTTTATCTTTACTTAGAGGTCTTGTCTCCATAATTTTCACAGTGTCGCCAATTTTGCATTCATTTTTTTCATCGTGAGCTTTGAACTTCGTGGTCTTTTTAAAGAACTTTTTATACAGAGGGTGTTTAACTTTGATTTCATAAGCAACCGTAATAGTCTTATCCATCTTATCGCTTGTAACTTTACCTATTCTGGTTTTTCTCAGATTTCTTTTTGGTTTTACAGCCTCTTGATTTGTTGTTTCGCTTGTCATTATTTAATTCTTATACAATTATAATTTTATTCTTCTGATTCGGTTTTTTTCTTAACAGTTCTTTTTTTCTTAGGTTTTTCTTCGGACTGAACGCTATCAGTTACATCTGATTTTGATTTAACTGATTTATCTTTTAATTCAAGATTTAATCCGAGTTCTCTTTCTTTTAAAACTGTTAACATCTGAGCGATATCTCTTTTGGTATTTTTTACAGCTTTGTAATTTTCCAGTTGAGATGTAGCTTTTTGAAACCTGTAATTTTCCAATGCATCATAATTATCATTGATAGCATTTTTCAAATCTTCAGTTGACAATTCTCTTATTTGATAAATTTTCATATCTTAAACTTTAGTCTATTCTTTTTACAAATTTAGTTTTGATAGCGAGTTTGTGAGCAGCAAGTCTTAAAGCTTCATTTGCTACTGCATCAGAGACGCCATCTATTTCAAACATTATTTTTCCCGGAAGCACAACTGCTACCCAGTATTCAGGAGCACCTTTACCTTTACCCATTCTTGTTTCAGCAGGTTTTTTAGTAATTGGTTTATCCGGAAAAATTCTGATCCATACTTTACCGTCTCTTTTCATATGTCTTGTCATTGCAATTCTCGCCGCTTCAATCTGTCTGTCAGTAACCCAACCGGCTTCCATAGCTTTCAATCCATAAGTTCCGAAATCCACCATGTTTCCTCTCTGAGCGTTTCCTCTTCTGTTTCCTCTGTGGGCTTTTCTGAACTTAACCCTTTTAGGCATTAACATAATCTATAATCTCCTGTACTTCGAAATTTTAATTTGATTTAGTAAGTTTTTCACCGCGACAAATCCAAACTTTAACACCGATGATTCCATAAATAGTCATAGACTGAACTGAAGCATAATCAATATCCGCACGTAAAGTTTGCAGAGGAATTCTTCCCTCTTTATATTGTTCAGATCTTGCAATCTCCGCACCACCAAGTCTTCCGCTACACATCACTTTAATTCCCTGGGCACCGAGTTTCATAGAAGAAGTGATAGCCATTTTCATAGCTCTTCTGAAAGAAACTCTGTTCGATAACTGGTTAGCAATATTTTCAGCAACGAGTTGAGCAGAGAGTTCAGGTTTTTTAATTTCAAAAACGTTAATCTTTACTTCTTTATTAGTAATAGATTTCAATTCACTTTCAAGTTGAGTAATTTCCTTACCACTTTTTCCTATCACGAATCCCGGTCTTGAGGTATGTATAGTGAGAGTGATTTTTTTCAGAGTTCTCTCGATAACAACTTTAGCAATACCGGCTTTTTCTAATCTTTTCTTTAAATAATTTCTGATTAGAGCGTCTTCTTTTAACTTCTTAGAGAATGATTTCTCTTCATACCAGTTAGAATCCCAGGTATTTATAACGCCTAATCTGAATCCGATTGGATTTGTTTTCTGACCCAAAAAATCTCCTTACTCTTCTGTAGTTTTTTTAGTTTTACGTGGTTTTGTTGTTTTCTTTTTTACTTCTTTAACTTCTTTTACTTCTTCAGTTTGCGTATCAACTTCTTCAGACTTCACTTCAACGACATCTTTATCTTTCTTAGATTTCGTAGTCTTTACTTTTTCACTTGTAGTATCTGCAACTTTAGGAGTTGTATTTAATTCGTCTTCAATATTCTCAACTATAATTGTTAAGTGTGAAGTTCTTTTTCTGATTCTGAAAGCTCTTCCCTGAGGAGCAGGTAACATTCTTTTAAGAACAGGACCGCCGTCAACGAATGCTTCTTTGATGATGACATCATTTTTGCTGACTTTACCGCTATCTAATTTATTTACAAGATTAGAATAAGCAGAGTTAACAGTTTGGTCAATAATTTCAGCTGAATGTTTTTTAGAGAATCTTAAAATTCCCTGAGCTTCCTCAACATTTTTATTTCTGATTAGATCAACAACGAGTCTCATTTTTCTTGGAGACCCTCTTAAAAATCTTTTAATAGCACGTGCTTCCATTATTATTTACCCCCCTTTTCATCTTTTCTTTGTCCGGAGTGAGCTCTAAAAGTTCTTGTATGAGCGAACTCCCCGAGTTTATGACCGACCATATTTTCACTGACGAAAACGGGAATGAATTTATTACCGTTATGCACAGCAAAAGTATGACCTATAAATTCCGGAATTATTGTGCAAGCCCTAGCCCATGTTTTGACAACTTTCTTTTGATTTTGATTATTAAGAGCTTCTACTTTATTTAGCAGATTAAAATCAATGTGTGCACCTTTTTTTAACGATCGAGCCATTTATAATTATTTTCTCTTTTTAACTATGAATTTATTTGAAATATTTTTCTTTTTACGAGTTTTATAACCTTTAGCAGGTAAACCCCAAGGAGAAACGGGATGACCGCCACCTGAAGTTTTACCTTCACCACCACCCATCGGGTGATCGACAGGATTCATTGCAACACCTCTAACGTGAGGTCTTCTTCCTCTCCATCTTGTTCTTCCTGCTTTACCCCAGCTGATATTTTCATGATCTGAATTACTTACAGTACCAATGGTAGCTTTGCATTCGCTTCTGATTAATCTTACTTCACCTGAAGGTAGTTTAACCTGACAATACTTTTCATCTTTAGCAATAATCTGAGCAGCAGTACCGGCACTTCTAACCATCTGAGCACCTTTGCCCGGTTTAATTTCAATATTATGAATGAAAGTTCCAACCGGAATAGATTTTAACTGGAGAGTATTACCTGTTTTGATATCGGCATCATTTGTAGAATAAATAGTATCATTCACTTTTGTTCCTTCGGGAGCAATGATGTAAGCTTTTTCCCCGTCAGGATATTGTACTAAAGCAATTCTTGCAGTTCTGTTTGGGTCGTATTCAATTGCAATAACTTTTGCATCGTTAGGATTATTTCTTTTGAAGTCAATAATTCTATACATTCTTTTGTGACCACCACCTCTGAATCTTGTAGTGATTCTTCCGTGATTATTTCTTCCTCCTGATTTTTTCAAAGGAGCGAGAAGTGATTTTTCCGGAGTGGTTTTAGTTATCTCTTCAAAAGAAGATATAGAATAATATCGCGTCGCCGGTGTTACAGGTTTTAACTTTCTTAAAGCCATCGTTAAGATTTAATGATTATTTTACAGATTCAAAATTGACAAAACTCAAAATTACTGAAAATAATATGCAAAGTCAAACCACGAATTTATGGTTATTCTGTCAAAAATTTTATGTAAATTCGGATTTTTTGTGAGGGGTTATTTAGTAAAAAAAGTACAAATTATCAAAAAAAATTTTAATCAAAATTTAATTTTATGAAATTATTTTCATTAGTAATATTGGCAGTATTGTTTATTTCCTGCAAGTTTAATTTCAGTACTTCGGATGAGAGAGCAACGGATAACAAGACAACAGTTGAATCAAAAGATTCACCTGTGAAAGTTAAGATTGAAGATAAGGGAAATGAATCATCGGGGAAAAATCCTCAATTAGATTGGGAGTTTGTAAGTAAAGGGAATGCTGAATTTGATACACCGGTGACGGAAGTTTATTTATTGATAGATAAGAAAAAAGAAATGATAATGGAAGAGAAGTTAGGATTTAACAAACTTGATAAGGAAGCATTTGAAACTTATAAAATTCCGAAAGACGCACTCACGGCTGCTTACGGCTGGTGGGCAGGATGGGGAATGATTTTATATGTAGTGAGAAACGGGGATAACTTTGATGTGTATAAAATACATTTAGAAGAGGGATATATGGATGACAAAGGAGAACAAGTTACACCGGAGTTTGAACCTGAGAAAATAAAGAGTGTGAAGGTGGAGTAAAGCGGGGGGAAAGTTTTTTGTCATTCAAACGAAAAAAATAATTGTCATTCTGAGGGAGTGAAACGACCTGCTTGTCCCGATTTATCGGGAAAGAATCCCTCGAGTGCATTATAATCTTACAGGGATTCTTCACCCGATAAAAAACATCTGGTTCAGAATGACAGATTCAATATTCGCAGGAGTCCCTTGCAGGAGACTCCTGCGGGAGAGGGTTAAAGACTTCTGCGGAAGAGGAGATTTTTAAACTTTATTATTCATAGCATATAATTCATAAAAATTATGGATTTAGCAAAACCAAAAATAACATTAACAGGTAAATTATTAATTGGGTTTATAACACTCGCAACATTATTCATTATTTACCTAATGATAAAAATAGTTGTTGTTGGAAATACTTTTAGATGAGAGTATCGAGCGAGAAATAATAATTTCAATATATAAAGTACATGTCATTCTGAGTGAGTGAAACTACCAACCTGTCCCGATTTATCGGGAAAGAATCTCTTGAGCGGAATATAATCTTACAGGGATTCTTCACCCGATAAAAGACATCGGGTTCAGAATGACAGATTCAATATTCGCAGGAGTCCCTTGAAGGAGACTCCTGCGAGAGAGGAAATACTTGTGGATATGCCAGCTGACGCTATTTTATCAATACTCCCGATAAAAGGCATCGGGACTAATAATAAAATGACAAATGTCATTTTATCATTAGCATCTTTTTTGTCTGCTTAAATTCATCTGTAATCAATGAATAAAAATAAATACCACTTGAGAAATTTCTTCCATTGAAATCAAATGTATGTTTACCCGCTGTTTTTAATTCATTGTTGACAAGTTTTGCTATTTCTCTTCCGAGAATATCATAAATAACAAAAGTAACTTTTATATCTTTCGGAAGTGAAAATGAAATTTTTGTAATTGGGTTAAAAGGATTTGGATAGTTTTGATGTAATGTATATTCAATCGGTGTTTCCGCTCCTTTTATATTGTCCCCGGTTACTAATCCTGCAACTGAAATAATTTTCTTTATGTCGTTATTTACAAAATTTATTTGCTCAGAAATACTTTCCGGTTTTCTTGGCTTAATTGTTTCATTAATTATTCTTTTCTGTTCAATGTTCTTTTCACTTTTCTTTATTTTAATTAATTCAGATTTCGTAAGAGAAGTTTTTTCATTTCCGGATTTTTTACTAATATTATTAAATTGAATAATTTTCTCTTCGTCTTTTTTTAATTCTTTTTCAGCATTTGTCTTTGATTCAGTCAGTGACCTTGAAACAGTCTTTGTGATTTTATCATCAAAAGTAATTCCTGCTTTTTTAGCATTTTTATTCAGTGTTAATTCTTCTAAAGTGTTTTCAGTTTTTCCTATTTCTAATCCGTTTTTCCCTGATTTAGCCTGTCCCAGCCTGTCCCGATTTATCGGGAATTTATCGGGATGTAATTCGTCTAATTCGCTTAATTCGTGATCCTCATTTCCTTTAAACCCTTGTCCTGATCCACCTCCGGCTAATAACTGCGTTGCTGAATAATCCCAACCTGCTACAACTCCTTCCCAACTGTATGGGTAATTTTGCATAATCTGCTGAAATCCACTCAATGCCGATTGATACTCACCGAGTTTCACTTTACATTTCTGAATAAAATAATTACACCTCAATACCAATGATGAATTGTTTCCGTTTGTTGAAATTAAACTTTCAAGTTTTGTTTTATAATTAGAAATTTTTGTATCAGTGCTGTCATCAGTTACAAGCGATGCAAAATAAACCGGTTGAATAATATTTATTATACCTGCTGAATCAGGATAAGTATTCAATATCTCATTTCCAATTCTTGTAACATCATTAAATTTTCTTTTTCTCATCAAAACTTTTAAAGAATCAGATTTTAGTTTAAACAAATTTCCTGTTGTGACTTCCATAATTTTATTTATTCCAGTATTTCCTCCACCAATCCCGACAAACTTAGTCCATAAAGTATCTTCTATATCACCAAAATAAACTATTTCATAACTTTCAGGACTGTAATTTTCGCAATTATTATCTCCGGTATAAAAATTTAATGCACTAATATTTATCTCCCAACTCAAATCCTGATTCAAATAATCAGACGTATTATCTGCTTTGAAACAATTATCAACAATACTTATATCATTAGTTGTAAAATAATCGTCATTAAATGTACCTGTGAAATGAGCATATCCTGATTTTACATTAAATACATTAAATCCTTTATCAGCATCAAAATAAGAATTTTGCAAAATTATATTTGATGCCAAATCCCCGGTTGTATTAAGTTTATTATAACCACCCAAGTAATAATTTCCCATTTCAGATTTCAGGTTAAAATAACTTCCTGCATTCAGGTTTAGGTGATAATTTTCATAACCTGTGTTCGAAACTTCATTGCTAAAAAAATCAATATATGAAACAGCAGAATGTATTCCGTTTTGAAATCCTTCGATTTTATTATTTCGGATAACGCCACCGGTTACATTGTTTAGAAAAACTGCATTGTTTGAATTATTATTTCCTTTGAAATGATTGAATCTCATTAATACAGGAGACTGAGTAAAAGCATAATTTGAAATTCTAATGACAGGTGAAACTAATGATTGATAATCAAACACATTTCCGAAGATATCCAATGCTTGATTTTCCCAATTAGGTTCATAAAGATAATCAATACTTACCGCACCGACTCTTGGAGAAGTGTTTGTTCCTGAGAAGAAATTATATCTGAGAAGCATATATTCACAATCTACAAATTTTAATGCGAAGTTAAAATCATCAGGATGACCCGGTGAAATTAAATCATCAAATTCAGTTGCCTGAATATTAACCACAGGGCAACCTGTAAATTTAAGTCCTTCCCATTTTTCATTATTTAATCCTCTGAAATAATTTACACCAACCTCTGTTCCGCTATTGCAAATAAAATTACCACCTGTCATTTCGATTTTAGTGTTATATGCAAAATTTATTATAGTGTTAGTTCCAATAGTCATATTAAAACCATTGTTATATACATTTCCCTCACAATTAAATTCAAGACCACCAAATTCTTCATCCGTAACTAGCGTCCCACCTTCCTGCATAACAGGTGCGAGTTTGTATAGTCTGCCTTCTCCGGGTTGGAAAAAACCAAATGAAATTTCCTGATTTGAATTTTTATTAAAAGTTTTAATTACTGAGCTATCACTTACGTCTATAATTTTCCAATTATTAAAATTATTTAGTTTATTAGAATTAAATTTTGTTGAAATTAATCTCCTTCCACCAATATTATCAACTGAATTATTACCAACATATGGAGAACATCTTCTGTTCACAAGCATAAAATAATGTGTATTGTTTTCATTTTCATTTTTTTTGAAAGTCGCAAACTGAATATAAGTTTTATCAGTAGGATCCGGAATTGAATTTTCACTGATCGAAATTTCTTCATCTGTATGATTTATATCTTGCTTGTAAGTTTTTATCTGATTAATTATGGAGTTAGTATTTGCTTCGTTCCTTTCGTTTTCAAGGTGGTATATATAACTTTTTCTGTCTGAATTATTAAATTCAACTAAATGGCTTCCAATTTTTTTTATTTCTTCATTGATATTTTTTGTAGCAGCCCATTTATCCTGACCATAAACATTATATATCCTTTTGTCTGTTACTGTTCCTCCGGTATTATTTACATCCAGATAACCTCTGAAATAATAATCAGTATGTTGCTTAGCATAATCTCCATAGGATGAATAAATAAAATATAACAATCCCTTTACTCCATAAGTCAAAGCAACATTTGTTGTCATACTGATTTCTTCGTTTGTTGGTTCTCTCCTCATATGGTGATCACTATTCCATAAGTGAGTTTGTATAAGATAAAAAGCAGGTTTTCCGGAATTTTTAGTTAATGTATCCACACGTTTCATTGCGTTATTAAAATCCGCATCAATAGAAAGCATATTTGTTGGAGTATTCAGTTCATATTGTAATGCATCTTCATAAAAAGTAGGTGCAGCGGGAAATCCGATAAAACCTTCATCTTCATCACAGTCGCATCCTCCTGCACTGCAATTTGGAAGTGTATTTGGAATGTAATGAGCACCGTTTAATTTGGTTGGTGGTGTTGAGCAATCTGCACCCCAAAACGGATAACAAAAGCTTGTAATTATATCTGTATTAATTTTATCGTATAAATTTCTTTGGATATAATCCAGGTTAAAAACATTAGTAGTAGCAATGTTGTGTCTGTGAATACTGAAGGTGCTGATGTTTAAATCAAAAACCAGAGACATTCTTCCGTTATATCTTTGTTTAATTCTATCGTTTATATATTTCATACATGGAATTTGATTAAACTCAAACTCTTCTATGTAAAACTGAATAATTTGATTTTGATATTGAGCTGCGATGGAATCAAGTTCCCATAAAAGCCAGGGATTTCCTTGTGGGGGTTGACTTTCATAATATCCTCTGAACAAGTCATGCGCAATTTCATTTTCAACTTTTACATAATCAATCCACATATCGCAATTGCCTGACCACCACACTCGAAAATCAACTTTACATGATGTATCCCATAAAACTATGGAATCAGGGTTGAATATGCCGTCGTTAACTTTATCAATAATTAAGTTTGTATCAAATTGTGCGAATGTAAATTCTTCTAAATATATTCCATTATAATTATTGTTACTTAAAAAATTTCTCGAATATATAGGAATAATTTTTAATAAATCACCATTTGCATTCAAGACTTCAATCTTACAAATTTGTAAATCCGGATAATTATCAACAATATTCGAATCAATTCTAATCTTGGGTTTTACATACCAGTTATAAATTGAATCAACTGCATATTTACCCCATGTGCTATGCTTGTTTATCTGTTCCCTGTTTGCTCTCAAATCTTTCACTACATATCCTGCCTGGTGTCCCTGGCTTGTGCTTGAATATCTTACATATTTTCCATTATTATATTGATTATCCTGAAAATCTATTCCGGTATTTGTTGAGTGCCAGTCATATGCATAACTTTTTAAATCCTGGTTCGGCAAGTGAATCTCTTCTTCACATTCATAAATACTTGACTGACCAAATGATAAATATAATATTTTCTCCCTGTCATATAATGTTTTCATTCCATTTGCTGAGTTTTTCTGTAATCTGTCTGTTATTAATCCTTTATATTGACTCAGCGGTGCTTCAAGTAAATCTATATTTGAGTTCCACTCATATATATTATACCAGTTATGATATGAATGCCATAGATTAATACCCAGTTCATCTCTCAATCTTGCATAGTTTGTGTCATGACCACTTCCTAATATTCCTATCATAAAGCTATCAAGTTGGTATGGAGGTGGTGAGTTTAAGTTCAATTTTCCTGTGTTTTCTAATTTCTTTTCCGGCTTAAAACTTGTTAATGAAATAAGAAATATTGAGAGCAACAAAACGGGTAAAATGTTATTTTTTTTCATCTCTGTTTCCTTTTCGGTTTAAGACTTAATTATATTCTTTTATTTTAAGAGCAGCATTTTTTTTGTTTCTTTTAAATTTTCAGTTTCAAGTGTATAAAAATAAACTCCGCTTGAAAATTTACTTCCATCAAATGTTACTTCATATGTACCCGGTGAGAACTCACTATTCAGTAAAGTTTCTATTAATTTTCCATTAACATCATAAACTAATATCTTTATATTGGATTTTGATTCTTTCAATGAAAATTTTATTTTTGTTACAGGATTGAATGGGTTTGGGTAGTTTTGATATAGCTCAAATCTTTCAGGTATTTCAGTAGATATAGTAGAAATATCTGTAATTATCCTGATTGAATCTCCTCCGGTTACTGTGTGAACTCCTTTGTTTTGGTTATCAGGATAAGCCCAGCCATTCAATTTATTTGTAAAATCAAGTTGAAAATATTGTATAATTTGATAACCAGTATCAGGTAATTGGTATCCCCATGTTTCACCTTGGTTAGTAGATATATATAATAAACCTCTGTTTCGGCCTGATCCATAAAATATTCTTGAACCTGAACCCCATATTGTATCTTTGTTTACAAAGCTAAATTCATATATTCCTGTATTTGAAGATAATATACCTCCGTTGATTGAAATTCCACCTTGAGGTAAATTGATTACTTGCCAAGTTAATCCTCCATTAATTGTCTTTTTTAGATCTCCCCTTGATTTCCATCCAACTGTATCATTCTCAAAATGTATATCTACCCAATATGTCTCTCCGGATATCAAACTCCAATTAAATCCTCCATTTGTAGTCCGTCTTAATGGACCACCATTATAACTAATAAACCCTAAGTCCTTATTTACAAAATAAACTCTATCGGGATTGCCTGAACCTGTTATATAAAATTGTCTTATCCAGTTTTGTCCTCCGTTTGTTGTGCGGTATAATCCGCCTACTAAATCTACTCCTGATGCTATCCATATCGTATCTTCGTTCAAGGCATAGAAACCATTCGCTCCACCTTCTGGTAAGTTAATCTGAACCCAGTTTATTCCTTGGTTTGTTGTCTTAAAAACAAATCCTCCATATGCATATCCCGTATTTTCATTTAAAAACTGTAGACCACCGGTGAAGATATTTATATTTGATAACAAAAACCAATTATCACCTCCATTTGTAGTTTTAAAGATACAACTTGAATCTGTTATTGATGTATTTACTGCCATCATCAATCCTGTAAGGCTGTCAAAAAAAACAATATCATTTATTTGTCTGCCTTGCAAATCTACCGTCTGCAAATACCATCCTTTTGGTGGTGTCCCCTGAAATGTGAATGATAAAAAGAGTAATATTAAGCAGGTGTATAATATATTTTTTTTATTTTTATTTATCATATCTTTACTTTATCTCTATTCAAAAATTAATTCTTAATCTGATTTATTTCAAGAGTAAAAATTGATTGCCAATAAAATTGAATAAGTAAGTTTTTTCTCAAAGTAATTATTTTATATAAGGGATCCATTTCCGATAAATCGGGACAGGCTGTCACATCGTTCCTCAGGATGATAGATGCTTTTTTCGTATTCTAAAATTATTTGTTTAAAGGAGTCCATTAAAGGTTCGTAAATCCTTCCCCTACATCCTCCCGACACTTCGGGACAAGCTCCTCCAAGGGGGACTTAAACAGAATTCGCAGGAGTCCCTTGCAGGAGACTCCTGCGGGAGAGGGAGGAGTCCCTTTCAGGAGACTTCTGCGGAAGAGGAATGATTATTAATTGGTAAGAAATGAGATTGCGGGTCAAGCCCGCAATGACAAAATAGGATAGTGCATTATGCTATATAAAAGATTGTTTCCTGATGAATAGAGATAGGCTAAGCCCGCGATGACAATTAAGTGATAATGTTTTATACTTATAATGAGATCCGTCGTCACTTCGTTCCTCAGGATGACATAAAAATATATCCGCATGCTAAAATTGTTTGTCCGCAAGTGTCCAATGAAGAAGTGGAAATCCTCCTCCCTACATCCTCCCGACACGTCGGGACAAGCTCCTCCAAAGGGGGACTTTTACTAAGATAATACTTATATGAGAAACTTTCCCGATAAATCCGGACAGGCTGTCACATTGTTTCTCAGGATGACATGATTGTTATTTCTCAGGATGACATACTTTTTCATAAAATATACGCAGGATATTAATTATCGAACATAAATAATTTATCTATTAAATCTAAGGTGGAGATGTTGTCGGCGTCGGAGTTGAAGTTTGTGATGAGGCGATGACGAAGAACGGGTTTCGCTACTTTTTTTATATCTTCTATTTCGGGTGTGTATCTGCCTTCCAATACTGCAAGGGTTTTTGCACCGAGTATTAAATATTGTGATGCTCTGGGACCCGCTCCATAATTAATATAATTTTTTATGAAGTCAGGTGATTCAGGATTTTGTGGTCTGGTTTTTCGAACCTGTGAAACTGCATACTTAATCACTTCTTCTGCTACAGGAACTCGTTTTATCAATGACTGAAAATCAATTATTTCCTGCTTTGAAAAAATATGTGAAAGTGCCGGCGAGTATGAACTTGTGGTTTTATTCACGATTTCAATTTCTTCTTCTCCTGTCGGATAGTCAAGCCATAGATTAAACATAAATCTATCAAGTTGTGCTTCAGGCAAAGGATAAGTTCCCTCTTGTTCTATCGGGTTTTGTGTTGCCAATACAAAAAATGGTTCATCAAGTCTGTATGTAACGCCTGCTGCGGTGACTTTATGCTCCTGCATCGCTTCAAGCAAAGCAGACTGTGTCTTTGGAGGTGTCCGGTTAATTTCATCAGCAAGCAACATATTTGAAAATACTGGACCTTTTATAAACTTAAAAACTTTTTCTCCTGAAGTCGTGGATTCAAGTATTTCAGTTCCTGTTATATCAGATGGCATAAGATCGGGAGTGAACTGAATCCGATTGTAATTTAAATCTAAAACATCCGCGAGAGTTTTTACAATGAGAGTTTTTGCAAGACCGGGAACACCGACGAGCATACAATGTCCTTGAGCAAGAATAGCAATCAAAATTCGGTCAATTATTTCCTGCTGACCTACAATAACTTTTGAAATTTCTTTTTTAAGTTCGGTATGTTTTCGATTTAAGTCCTCAACAAGACGGACATCAGAAGAAGTATTTGTCATTTAGTTTTATATAGTTACTACTTCTATTTCGCCAAAATGTTTCAAATCGTTTTCGAGAATTTTTACATCACCGCAAACTGAAAAACATAATCTATCAGGATGTAAATATTTTTTCGCTGATTCTAAAACTTCATCTTTAGTAACTTTGTTTATGTTAGAAATATATTTGGAATAAAAATCTTTATCAAGATTGTAAAGTTTTAGATTTATTACTTTTGATGCTATAGAATTCGGAGTTTCCAATTGCAAAGGGAAATTTCCCGTTATATAATTTTTCATTGCCGTAAGTTCTTCATCAGTTACTTTTTCATCTCTGATTTTTTTTAACTCTTTTAAAATTTCAGTAATCGCATTTGCAGTTATGCCGGTTTTCACTTCTGTTTCAACCGAGAAATCTCCGGCAAATTTATTAAACTCAAAATAACTTCTCGCACCATAAGTGAAACCGTTAATCTCACGAAGATTATAATTTATTCTTGAAGTAAATGAACCACCGAGAATATTATTCATAATGTATGCAGGGAAAAAATCAACTTCACTTCTCGAGACTGAAAGATGACCTATTTTAAGAGTTGACTGCACGGCATTGTTTTTATCTGAAAGCAAAACAACCGGTTTATCTGAAATTACCGGATTGATAAAATTTCCTTCTATTTCCGAATCAGGATTATTAAGATGACCAAATGATTCTTCAATATATTTAATTGCTTTATCAGGACTAATTTTACCGACGAAAGCAACAAGAAGTTTAGACGGAATAAAATTATCTTTATAAAAACTGACTAAATTTTCTCTGTTAATTTTATTCACAGTGCTTTCGAATCCTTCAATTGGTAAAGCGTAAGGAGATGCACCGAAAACTTTAGTTTTAAATGCTCTCAAAGCGAGATAATCACTTTCATCTTTTAAACTTTTAATTGAATTAACTTTTTGAATTCTTAACCTTTCAATCTCTTCATCTTTAAAAGAAGGAGTTGTTAAGACTGAACTTATAATTTTGAAAACTTCATCAAAATATTTTTCAAGAGTGTAAGCTGAAATAAAATTCGCATCAGAATCAGTTCCGTAACTTAAAGATGCACCATAGAAATCTATTTTTTCCGCAATTTCTGTCGCACTCATTTCATCAGTACCTTTAGAGAGCATATCGGTAGTGAAAGAAGAGAGACCGGGAAGATTATTATCAGAGTAAGAGCCTGATTTATAAACGAACCTTACACTTACCACAGGCAATGAATTATCTTCAATTACAATTACCTCAATACCGTTTGATGTTACCGTTTCAAAATAACCCGGGAAAGAAACATCTTTAGATAGTTTTGATTTTGGTGGTTTAGATCTGTCTAATTCGTAATAATTAATGTCGTTATTAAATTCCATAATTAATTTTTTTCGGGCATATAAAAAAGCACAACCCTTTTATTTTTCTGTAAATATTTTTTTGCCGCAGAAATAATTTTATTTTTATCAAACTCAAAATATTTTTTTATTTCAGAGTTTATAAGATTTGGATTATTTAAAAC
>ERZ761607.1232-NODE-1232-length-33601-cov-63.537829_pt1 | contig 33601 bp, 63 predicted proteins | sample MGYA00511164_ERZ761607 | MGnify/ENA primary metagenome ERZ761607 (study PRJEB28899, sample SAMN02445080) | bioreactor sludge metagenome | biome: EBPR sludge | place: Australia: Brisbane, Thorneside Wastewater Treatment Plant | collected 2011-06-22 ... | reverse complement strand
GTGTGTATCACTGATTAAGGCACTGCTTGAATTCTTGGGTGTAAATAACCCATACGGCGCACGCGGTAACGCTAAAGATGTTGGCGATACCCTATTGCGTGAGGGCGTTGCCCACAATGGCGGTGGCTGGCTTACGGTCATTGTAAACCGTGATATGGGCCTTATTGACGGTGTGCGCTACGGCCACATCTGGCTTGATCTGAACGGTGAAGCTAACTTTGAGCAGAACGGCGCACGCGCCCTTTACACCACAAAGAATACGCGCCCACGTTCACAGGGTCAGCAAGAAGTAAACCTTGACCACCTGCTTGCACCCGATCCAGCACCAGCACCTAAGAAGTCAAACGAAGAAGTAGCTGCAGAAGTCTTGGCAGGTGCATGGGGTAACAACCCAGAGCGCCGTGAGAAGCTTGTAGCCGCTGGTTATGACTACAATGCCATTCAAGCTATTGTGAACGGCAAAGCTGGTAATACAGCCGCCCCACGCAAGTCAAATGAAGTAATTGCTGATGAAGTGATTGCTGGCGCTTGGGGCAATGGTGATGATCGCAAGGCCCGTTTGGCCGCTGCAGGTTATGACTATGCAGCAGTTCAAGCCATCGTTAATAGCCGTGTACCAGCTAACCCTGCACCAAAGCTTAGTAATGAGCAAGTTGCAGACCAGGTAATTGCCCAGGCATGGGGTAACGGCCAGGAACGCAAAGACAGGCTTGCGGCTGCAGGCTACGACTATAACGCGGTCCAGGCTATTGTTAATGCCCGTATGGGTACTGGCACTGCTGGCCGTAAGTCAAATGACGTTGTTGCCAATGAGATCATTGCAGGTCTATGGGGCAAAGGCCAAGAGCGTAAAGACCGCCTAGCTGCCGCTGGTTACGATTACGGCGCGGTTCAAGCATTAGTAAATCGTAAGTTAGGGCTATAAGAATATGTATTTTGCCGCTGTCACCAACGCACCAGTAGTAGTATTTTCACTTGACTGGGCAATAGTAATTCAAATCGTATTGGCGGTATTCCTGCCAATCTTGGTTGGCCTAGTTACTACACGGGTGACAGCTGGCAGTACAAAGGCGTGGCTGCTTGCTGGTCTTAACGTGGTAACATCAGTGCTTACGCAAGTTGGTGTTGCCATTGCAAGCAACACGCCGTTTGATCTTGGCTTGGCGCTTCTGGCGGTCATTCCAGCGTTTGCAATAAGCGTTGCTACATATTACGGTCTGTGGAAGCCTACGGGCGTAGGACAGGCCGCACAGGACGTTGAAAGCACTGTGATACCTAAGTTACGATAAAGCACCTGTAAAACAAACCAAAAATAGCGCCCCTCGCAAACGGCGCTATTTTTATTTGGTCCAGTGTTTGTTTTGAAAACTGTATGTAGTTATTGTACCAAAGTAGGCTTTACTTGGTCAAGCGACTTACTGCCTTTTTCACTATTACAATATTGGCACGCAGGCTTAAGGTTGTCAGCGTTAAAGCGCAGTGACGGGTCACGGCTACGGCTAATAACGTGGTCCAGGGTAAGGTGTTCAATATCTATGCGAACAGGACACCAGGGGTGTATCTGCAGATAGCATACCCAGTATTTGCCGTCTATTGTTGGTGGGTTGTTCTTGATCCATGTAGAACGGGTTAAAAGCCACTGTTTAGTGGTTTTGCCAATCTTGTTAATAGGTGAACGCTTTATTGCTTTTAGCTTGCGTTTAGGGTTGTTATAACACGCGTAACTGAAATGCCCCATCTTCTTGCAAAACTTGCAGGGCTTCTTTGGTGTACGGTCCATAATTTGTTAATACCTCCAATCTGAATAACTTTATTATACAGTAAGTGGTTATGTTATATAAATTATGATACAGTTTATACATGCGTAGATGTTCAAAATGTGGCAAAGAGGGTGAAGACGGTTTTATTGCTTATGCAAAGTCAAAAGCTGGCAAGAATTACTATAATTGTAATGAATGTAATACAGCCAGAATGCGCCAGTATAGAGCTACTAAGGCTGGTGCTGATGCCGCGCGCAGAGCAGTGCGAAAATATGAAGTTGCAAATAACAAAAGGCGTAGAGCTTGGAAAATAGCAAAAAAATATAGCCCAGATATTAAGCCTTGTACTATATGTCAAACTACTATTAACATTCACAAACATCACCCAGACATAAATAAACCAAGATATGTAGTCTATTTATGCGCCCTACACCATAAGCAAGTGCATAACAAAATTATTCAAATAGCGTAAGCTTTGTTATAATTACACCATCAACCAAACCATATACTGGCACTACCAGGAGAAAAAGGAGAAGATGGAATGGCAAAAGAAGTTACCCATAAAGAGTTTGTGGCAAAAATTGCTGATCTAAAACCCAGCGAAGAAAACCCACGCAAAATTGGGCGCAAAGCCTACGAAGCATTAAAAAAGTCACTGCAAGAATTCCCAGAGATGAAGCAGATACGCCCTGTGGTGGTAGATGAACAAATGAATGTTCTAGCTGGTCACCAAAGGCTGTACGCACTGCAGGAATTGCAAGTTAGTGATGTGCTTGTTTTACAGGTAACTGGTCTTACTGAAAAGCAAAAACGTGAATTCATGATTAAAGATAATGTTAGTGCAGGTGACTGGGACACTGATATTATTGCTAACCTCTGGGACTTAGACGAACTTAATGACTTTGGGCTACCAGCATTTAAGCTACCTGGCAACGGTGGTGATGATGGCGAAAAGCAAAAGAATGACTACAAGAACCATGATGTAACCTGCCCTAACTGTGGTTTTCACTTCCCTTTATCTGAAGCTGCAGAAGATTAAACCAGGCTTTTTACTATGAACAAAAAAAGTATTCAGCTTGGTGATGATATTGAAGACGTAACTGCAAAGGTGCGTGGTATTGCAATTGGGCGCGTTGAATACTTAGATGGATCAAAGGCATGGTTATTACAGCCACCATTTGATGAAGATGGCAATAGAATAGCCGTAGTTGAAGTGCAAGATGCGTATGCGGTCCGTGTGGGTGATGGTGTACGCGTAGAGCCAAAGCCAGTTATGGGCTTCCATATAAGCAAGGTAAAGCGCAATGGCGGCTAAGGGAAAAACAACCAACGCTAAGGCAACCACTAAAGCGCCTAAGCCTACTACTGTTAAAAAGCCCACTAAGGTCACTAAAACACCTGCTAAGAAACCGCGAAAAGCACCCAAGCCAAAAATTACTGATGAACAATTTTATGAATGGTTTAGTAAACAGCCGTATAACAAATTTGTTCAATTAACAGAAGCCTGGAATGAAGATAAGCTAAAGATTAAACTTGAAAGCCATGATACCTATGATGGCTGGTTAAACTACTTTAAGGGCTTGCCAGTCAGTAAGTTGCAGTTGCTATCAAAAACAGGGCTTGATGTGTTGCCTGCAGAAGCTTATGCAGCACTATCATTTTGGCGTGACGTTATGAGCAACCCAAGCCGTATTAGTAAAATTCACAAAGCAGGGCTTACACGGGGCGGCAAAGGTGAACAAAAAACTATTACAGAACTTGCTGCAGCCAATGACCGCTATGGGGTTCTTAAGGCTATACGCGACCAGTTGGCAGATCGTATGCAAAATAACCCTGGCAACCGCGACACTGCAGACCTATCAAAGCAACTTACAGAAGTCATGACCCAAATAGCTGATTATGAACGTAGGCTTGCGCCTACTAAGAAAACAAAGCTTGGTGAACTGATGGCTGATATTCCTGCTGGTCCAACGGCTGAAATTGGTGTAAGCAGTAAGCGCCCACCAAAAGATGGCGGTGGGCATAGGCGTACAAGTTTTGCAAGCAGGGTAACAATAAGTGATGTAAGAGGTAAAAAGTAATGGGTAGAAGATACGGTAACCAGACCCCACGCATTGACCAATTTAATGAGGGCGATATTTGGTTGGCTGACAAAACCATTCAGCTGCTAGATCATTATGGCATTCACCTGCTTGAATGGCAGAAATACATTGTTTACTGCTGGCTGGCCGTGAACTGGGACGAAGAAGATAAACAGTGGAAGTGGGCCAACCCAAAGGCAGGTTTGCTTGTGCCGCGCCAGAACGGTAAGACTGAAATTATTATTGCCCGTATCATCGGCGGCATGATCTTTATGGAAGAAGCGCTTATTTACACGGCCCACAGTGACAAGACCGTTGATGAGGTGAAGCGCCGCGTGCAAAATTTCTTTTACCAAGCAGAAGAGGAAATACGCGACTTACTAACACCCGAATTTGATAAAGAGCCTAAGAGCCTAGACTATATTGAGCTACGCAATAAAGGCCGTTGTGTATTCCGTACCCGAACGCGTACAGGTGGCCTGGGTACTACCAATGACACGCTTATTCTTGACGAAGCCCAAGAAGAGACCGATGCCCAGCAGGAAGCATTGCTGCCAACCATTTCTGCAGGTAAAAGCCAAAACCAGCAGATATTGCGTGCAGGAACGCCACCAAGCGGTGCTGGTACTGGCACGGTGTTTGTGCGTATTCGGCAAAATGTCATTGACGGTAAAGACCATGATACCTGCTGGCAAGAATGGTCAGTTGAACTACTTACCCAGCCAGATGATGAAGATGCCTGGTATTATGCCAACCCGTCATTGGGCTATCACCTAATGGTTGCAGCGGTCCGTAACGAAGCCAAAGACATGGCAGTGGACAGCTTCAATAAAATGCGCCTGGGCTGGATCGCAGGCGTTGAAAGTAAGCGTGCTATTTCTGATGGCCTGTGGTCACGGCTTAAGGTAAAGAAAGTAACCCTAGAGCCAGAATATAAGCGCGTGTACGCCATTAAGTTTTCACCAGACGGTAGCGCTGTCAGTATGGGTGTTGGTGTGTACATGCCTAATGATATGGTCCATGTAGAGCTTATTGAGCGCCGCCCAATGAGTGACGGCACTTCATGGATCGTGAACTGGTTATTTGACCGTAAGCATTTGCGCTGGCGCAAGGCAGGCAAGATCATCATTGACGGTGCAAGTGGCACGCAGCTGCTTGTAGAAGAGCTTGTACGCACCGATAAGCGAATTAGTAAGCGAATACTAACACCCAACGTAAAAGAAGCTGCAGCGGCCTACAGTGCCTTTCAGACGGCAGTTGAGCAACGCACCCTAACCCACTTTGACCAGCCAGCATTGAATGGCAGCATCAAGACCGCCAAGAAGCGCAGCATTGGTAGAGATGGCATGTTTGGCTATGCGACACTAAACCCAGACATGCAAATTGACCCAACAGAGTGCGCGGCGTTCTGCTGCTATGGCGCGGTCCGCTTCAAAAATGCCAAAACTACAGGTGGTTCAAGTCAAAAGGTAATGATATAATCAGCCTAAGCTTGTAGATCGTAAGACAGTCTACAATGCCCAGAACTCCAATTCGGCAATAAATGCACCCCAGAAAGCGAAAGCTGCAGGGGTGTTTTGCTTTATAATATGCTTATGGAAAATGAGCCAGACACAGAAAACGTAGTGTACATAGACGAATACCCAGAGCTGCAGAAGCGCGTGTGGCTACGCAGGCTGGCCCAGCAACGGGCTTTAGGGAAGCAGGCAACAACTTATTGTGAAGTGTTTGTGCTGCCAACCCCACCAGACGGCGCGGCCTAGACTATTGACAAAATAGCACATCTATGCTAATATGTAAGTATGATTAACAAAATCAAAAACAAATACTACGAATACAACCCAAGCGAATTTCTACCTATCTACCGTGATGGCAAGATAGACAACATGCGTGACTTCCATTTGCTTAAGGCCAAGAAAGCGGCCCTTGCTATGGATCGTGCCTTTCAGCGTGTACTTGATGCCGCTTATTCAAAGTAGTCTGACCCCCGTTTTTCAAGTCTTTTTATACACTATATAGAAATTTCTTTTAGAAATAATCTATACACTATATAGATACCAACTAATAAAATGGGTGGTTTTGCACATGTTACCCACAGAAAACGGGCGGTTATTCACAAGCGACTTGGCAATTAAATGTGTGTGGTGGTATATTGGAATTCAGACAAACGAATTGGAGGGTACTTATGTCTTACAAATTGAGTAGCAAACGTCAAGAGACTATGCTGCAGCGCGTGGGGGAAGCAGCCCAGCTAATAGATAACAAAGCTTTTTTGCCATTCTATAGGGGTGTTCAAATCATGCTTGAAAAGGCTGGTAAGGCAGATGAATGGGGCAAGATGGTTGAAGTGGCACTTACTAAAGATCAGCCCAGCCACTACTTTGCCAAGCTATGTAAAATGGTCCGTGACGGCACTTATAAATTCGTTACCGCTGTTAAAGAGGTGGCAGGTGAGTTTAAGCTATATGTTCACGACAAGCTTATTAAGTTCAAATTCGGCAAGTATCACAAGTATTGGGTGCATAAGGCCCAGCAATTCATTAACGTCAATGGACAGGCAGGCTTTGAAGAGCTGCTTGAGTTTGCCGATAAAAAGGGCATCAGCCAAAAGTATATGGCCGCCGCATTGAAAAATTGCAAACCGCCAACCCGTCACTATAAAGAAAACGTATTAGGGGTAGCATCGTGATTGACATTGAAAAGCAGAAGCGGCACGGCATACGCCAGGCCCGTAAAACCATTGCTAATATTCTCAAAAAGAAAAAAGACGGCGTGAAACTTACCCAAGAAGACCATGATAAAATTGCCGCGCAGCAAACAATCATTGACCGCTGGCAGCGTGCTGGCGCTAAGGGTTGGAAATTATGAGTAGCGTAAAGGTTGAAGTTAAAGACCAAGACCGCAAGACCCTGCTTGAGCTGGTAAAAGCTGAACGGCGTAATGTCCGCATTGACACTAAAAACCCAGTGACCACCGCCGCCCAGCGCCGCGCGGTTGAGTTCTACCAAGATCATCTGTTCAAACTTCATAAGAAGCTTGCCCCAAATGATAAATATATAAGCAAATACGTTTAAGGAGTACCAATATGGAAGCACCAAGTTTTTCACTATCAAAGCGAACAATAAATTTACTCATTATAGCCGCAGTGGTCCTAGTGGGTATATTCACACTTATTGGCATTGGGGCTAGTGCAAACAATACTGCAGTCCGCCAAGAAGAGACCATTGAAACCAGCAAGGGCAATATCAGCAAAGAAGAGCAGCGCCGTGTAGACCTGTTCAATAACCTAGTTGATGCGGTCCAGTCTGCCACCACATTTGAGCAGGCCACCCAAACCAAAATTGCCGAAGCACGAAGCCAGGGCAACAGCGGCAATATTGACCAAGCCATGCTGACGATCCAGGCCGTTGCAGAAGCCTACCCACAAATTAAAAGCATTGACCTCTATAAGCAAACGATGCTTGAATTCAGTATTACTGAAAACCGCCTTGCTTCTTATCGTGAGCAATATAACACCGATGTCAAAGAATACAATACAACGGTCCGATCATTTCCACGCAACATTGTGCTAGGTATCATGGGCTACGATGTCCGCGATTACAAACCCCTAGACTTCAAAGTAGATAACAGCCAGGCACGCAACCTATTTGATAAGCAATAGCCATGAATGATTACAAGCGTGTTTTATTGGTGGTACTAGGCGCAATACTGCTATTGCCTGTTGGCTTCACCGCTAAGGCTGCCATAGATGCAGGCGGTGAAAAGAATGCCCGAATGTACAACACGGCCATTCAAGCCACCGAAACAGACCGCTTTAATTACGCTATAGATAGCCACCAGGGCAAGTTACTGGGTAGTGGGCATTTCACCCCTACCCAGCTTGTTAAATTCCCAGAGATGAACAAAGAATATGCCTGGGTTGAAAAAACCAAAGAAGAGTACACCCGTCATGAACGTGAAGTATGCACTGACACCTACGACAGTGAGGGTAATGTAACAGGCGAAAGCTGCCACACAGAGGTTTATTATTCATGGGACTATGCAGGGTCAGATCAGCTGCAAACGCCTGCTTATAAGCTTCATGGCCGCGAATACCCAGAAAGCCTGTTTAACGATGGTGTGTTTGCTGGCGGCAAAAACTGCAGTGAATTCATGCCGCAGGGCAGCGCTGGTGGCTGGTTCAGCGATGATAAGGGCTGTACGGGCGGTTATTACTACACAGACGGTGACACACGCTATGATTACCGTGTAATTGAGCCTAGCGGCTTTGATGCTGCATTTATAGCCGATGTTAGTAACGGCAAGCTTGACCCACTGGGCGGCAGCTTCATAAGCCTAGAGCGTAAGAGCGTTGAGCAAATGGTAAAAGATGCAAACGATTATCACACGCCTGGCATAGTGTTCATTGTGTTCTGGTGGGTGCTAATACTAGGCGCTATGGGCGGTATTGCTTATGCCTGGTCAATGAAAGATAACGTATGGCAGTAATACCAGTATATGAAGTGGTGTGTGACTGTTGTGGCATGGCTGACTACATACACGGCTGCAGCAATAAAAAAGAGCTGGCGGTTGAATTAACGGCCAGGGGCTATATAGTAAAGGGTAACTGCACAAGTATTTTCTGTGATGAAAATTGCGCTGCAACGGGGAAAACATGAGCAAAATTTTATTCTTAGATATAGACGGTGTATGCAATTCAGCAGAATATGCTGAACGGCGCTTTAAGGAAACTGGCAAAGGTGGCCTACTTGGCATTGACCCAACACTGGCAGCCCGTGTGCGTAAGATCGTTAAAGCCACCAACTGTGATGTGGTCCTGTCTAGCACCTGGCGGCTATACGATAAGGCGCGGCACGATGTGCGCCGTGATGTCATTGGCTTTATAGATGTGACCCCAAACCTGCAGGCTGGTGAAAAGAATGGCATTGTGAAGCGCGGCGTGGAAGTGCAAGACTGGCTTGATCGTCACCCAGATGTTGAAGTGTACGCCATACTAGACGATGATAGCGACTTTTTAGAAGACCAATGGTTATTCAAAACGACATTCAAGCAGGGGCTAACAGAGCAAATTGCTGCAAATGTTATTGCCCATCTGAATAGTATTGACGAATAAGCATAAACTCTATACAGTTACGAATGTAAGTAATGTCTTACAAACAAAAATAACGATCTTGGAGGGTCACCATGAAAGTCTTTATTGCAAAGCTAGTGCTACGGGTACTGCAACCAAACGCACACCAGCTAGGCAAACTTGATGCCGATGGCAAAGTTGTCTGGTAACGATAGCCACTAACAGATAAGCGCCGCACCTGGCGCTTTTTTGTTTGCCAAAATGCTTGACTAACTGTAGGGAGTTTTGATATTATCTAAGTACAACCATTTAACTTATGAATTGGAGGGACTAAATGGGGTTGAGGGAAAAGATATTTGGCGCGAAACGTGAACCGCAGCCATTGGAGTTACCAGCTATATTGCAGCCAGAAGGCCCAGTAAACTATAATTCGGTGCTTGACTATCTAGTTGGGCTTAGTGATAAAGACTACCGAAAAATGACTGGCAGCGCTGATGTTTACCGTAAGGCAAACAAAGAGGTTGCAAAGATCGTTGGCGTTAAAGACGAACCAACCCACACACTATTACCAGAAAAGCCTACTGATGAAGAGGTTGATGCTGGCTTAGACACCGTAATGAATGCACACCCAGATGATCTAGTTGCTGCATTTGAAAGTGATGATAAGCCAGAAAAGCCTAAAAAAGTTCAATCAGCAAAAAGCAAAACCATCAAGGTAAAAGACGATGCCGCGCAGCAAGACTAAGCCGCAGCTGTATCTAGGCAACCTGGCTGGTCCAGAGGGAAACGCCTATGTGATATTGGGCAGAGCGCAGCAGGTAGCCAAAGAGGTGGGCGAAAACGCACTTGGTGCATCATGGGAAACCATTAACGCCGATGCAACCAGCGGTGATTATGACCACCTGCTTGAAGTAATTAACAAATACTTTGAGGTGATCTAATGAAGCGAATAAAAAATGTGTTCAGTCAGTGGAAAGCAGAGCGCCAGCGCTTAAGCGAATTATACGAACTGCTAGAAAACTTGATTGACCCAACATTTCTTGAAAGGGCTACCAATGGCATATCGTGATCTATTTGGCCGCAAGCTTAGTAAGTTTGACGTTACCCAGGCAGTAATTCATACGGTGCGCGGAAACAACCCCTACCCTGCCTATGTGGCCCGTTCAATGGGTATTGGCTACTTCAAAGCAAACCGCCTGGCAAAGCTTCTAGCTGATGCCAAAGTCACAAACCCGATGGACAGCCAAAACCGCAAAGTGCTATTAAAAGAAGATGCAGCCGTAAACGCTGCACTAAGACAGCTTAAGAAAGGGAATAAGTAGATGGGCATTGCAGGAAAAGTTATTAACGGTAGGCTAGTGGTCAAATTCAATGGTGTTGAATACCCACTTATCAAAAGCAACGCTAAGGCGGTTGAAGCCTACCTGCATACTGGTGACCCAGTGTATTTGAATGCCCTGGCATCAGAAGAAAACATAGACCGTTTTGGCGGTGATAGGAGTACAGATCGTGGCTACTGAATTACTAAAAATTAAGAAGTATGAATTTAGTGACGGCACTGTTGTATATGTGAAGATTGACTTTGCTAAAAACAAGGTATCGCTTGTAGATCAGAACGGCGCTAATTACAAGTGGCTATTTGCAGAGCGCGGCGCTGAATACATGAACGGCTGGCTAAACATTCTTGGTGCTATGCGTTATGTGATCCGTGAAGCCCGTGATGAGCTTGAAGCCTGGCAAAAAGACCAAGACGATAAGAAGCAAAAGCAGATCATAGATATTATGGTCGCGCTGGCAGAGGACAAAGAATAATGGAAGTTGCACTAACCGCATTTTTGGTGACTGTCGCTATTGTGGGCGGCATATTAAGCCCATTTTTTCTGTTCTACATTCTTACGCTTATTGGCAAGTTCTTAGAAGCGGTCACGCTGCAGCTGCAGGGTTGGGTTGAAGATGTTAAGAAGCGCCCACCATTTGAAGATGTGCAGGTGAACGTAAACCCAGCCACCAACGTTATGACGGTCCGTATGATTAAAGACGGCAAAGTTGTTTGGCAGGGTGCATCATCACGCCGCCAAATGGAAGACAACGAAACATTAACTTTTACCAGCACTGAGGTTGAGCAATGAACCTATTAGCCGCCCACCAAGAGCTTGCAAAAAAGTATGCTAACACCATAGACAAGGCTGGCTTTCAGTACATTGACGGTGTTATTAAAACGATCCGTGAGCGCGGTGAAGACCCAGTAAATTACGAAATGGTTATGACTAGCAAAACCCATGTTGATGAACCTTTTACTGTTGAGTGGGCTTTAAGAATACGCAAAATTCACAAGATTGGGTTGGTAGACTAATGGACGGTAAAAGCAAAGCATGGCGCGATGCGGCAGATCGGCTGCTAGAAGCACTGGCCCGTGATAACCAATACGTTATTGGTGACATTCTAATTATCTTTTTAGAAAGCGCAGGCTATGGCCTAGAAGACTACACCCCACTTGGCGGCGTATTCAAACGGGCCGCAGCAAAGGGCATCATCAGCCGCATTCACAGCAACCGTAAACAGGCACTATGGAAAAGTGAAGTGTATGTGAGGTGCAGCCATGTCTGAAATATTTAAGCTGGCCCTATTAGGCTTCATGTCACTGTTCACTGGTTGGGGTATGTGCCACAAAGAAGAAATGGGCTATACCTGCCGCCACCGTACCATGAGTAACGGCAAAAAGGAGTGTGGAAAATGAAAGCCTGGTACTTAGAAATAAAAGACGGTGACGATGGGCGGTTTGTAGTTTTTTCGGACACGCGCAATAAAGCACGCAACCAAGCTGATAGCAAAGACCTTTTCTATGATCGCTGGATTGACATTGTTGCTACCAGAGCGCCTAAATACGATGGGCTAGAAACATTGACCCAGCGTGAGCTTGATAAAGTGCTATGGCGTGACGGTTGGGAATGGCTAGAGTATTCTTGTCCAGCACCAGAAGAGACAACAGATGAGCAGTTTTATGACTGGTACGATAGTACGTTTTAACTAAGGCTATATGATAGGAGTTCTAATATGCCACAAGTAACACCCCCACCAATGGAAAAATTAACGCAGCACCAAAAGATTGTTGCCTACATGTGCATTCATCATGATAAGAAGTGGTGGCTTGCCAGCGATTTTATGAAGCCAGACATGGGCGCATTCTTTGTTGGCTACGAAGCCACAGCACGCCTAGCAGAGCTTGTGGGTGAAAACCCTGGCATGTTTGCCACTGAACGGCAGGGGCGCTTTAGGGCGGTCCGTGTGCAGTTTGAGACGGGCAAAGAATGGTACAGCACCATAAGCCCCAAGCTGCAGCTGATGGTCAAACGCTACTACAAGGGCAACCAGTAATGCGCCCACAGCCAACCAATAAAGATAACTTTTTGATTGAAGTTACCCCAGAGCAGCTAGATGAGCTTAGGGCAATATACCGTCACGTTGATGATGAGGGTTATGTTGAAATGCACTACTCACCATACTGGGAACGCAATAAGCACATTGGCGGCATTGAACTAACTGGCGTTGATAAAGTAAATGTTATAGATGCAGAAAGCGGCAAACTAAGGTGATGGAGGTGCAGCAAGTGATTACTACATTTCAAAAGTACATCAAAGAGTGGCATGATCTTGATGTTGCCTACTACAAAATACCCAGCTGGCGTATCTTCAAGCAGCTTAAAAACATCAGACAGCGTGAACAATTAACCAGGGTGTTTGTAGCCCGTATGAAACATCATGGGGTAATAAAGTGAATAAAATAATTGTTCAACCAATGAAGTATGAAGATGTTGAGCCAGGCAGACCGTTCTTTATTCTGCATAAAGACCCAAAGAAGCAAGATATTACAGTTTGGCAGAAGCGTGAAGATGGCTATGGCTTAGTGATATTCTTTCACGGTGAAAACTTTTGGTGCAACCCACCAACTGACAGCAGTATTGAATGGCGCGCCGTCAAAGCCATTGAAAAGTATGGTGTTACCTATCTTACCAACCCAGATGAATACATTGAGGGTTATAAAAAATGTGCATGGAATGAGGGCAATAAATACCGCCAAGATTACGCAGATAAATTTTTTGGAAAGGTCAAAAAATAATGTACGAATTCCCACCAATGAGCCTATACGCACAGCTTAGTACACCAGAAGCAATGCGTAAGCACCCAGGCGCGCCACAATGGGCATACGATGGTCAGTTTATCTGGTTTGTGTATCAACCGCCCAAGAAGCCAGATTATGGCTTTAGTGAGGGCAAAACACCCTACCCACCTGGCACTGTTGGCGCTGAACTTGAAAAGCAATATAGAACTAGCATAGGTATTAGCAATGATCGTAGCCTTTGATGTAGATGATACGCTTATTATGCCCTCTGTGGCTGCAGGCTTTGGCAATGATGTGCCTAACTACGATAATGTGCATATTGCATTCTGGTGTTTAGCGCAGGGTCACACTGTTGTTGTGTGGTCTGGCAGCGGCAAAGACTGGGCGCAGCGATGGGCTGAAAAGCTAGGTTTGCTGCCCAATGACAATGTCCGCATTTGGACTAAAGAGCGCGTGCTTGATAGTAACGATCAGCCATTGGTAGATATTGCCTATGATGATATGGAAGTTGAACTAGCAAAGGTCAATGTTAGGGTTAAGCGAATAAATAACAGTGTAAGCCGTGCAGTTTGGAACAAAACAAAGCACTTGAACACAGATAAGGAGTAAAAGGCTTATGTCGCAAAATATTAAAACATTCATTTGGGCAACTGCATTTGGATCACCCGAGCGTATTGCCTGGCTGAAAGAAAATTACAATAAACCCGTTACGGAAGATGAGTATATAGAGCATATCAAGCAAATGCCGCATAATCACCCAAAGGCTGCTAATTGCCGTAACCCAGGCAATAACCGCCGTGACTACAAATACCTAGTTGAACGGTTTGGCTTCTTTACTGACCACGCACAAGCTGAATAAATAATTTATTCAGTATAATAGTGACATGGGCGCGAAAGGTTAGCACCAATATAGGTTATGAGCCTTGCGGTTACCTGGGTTCAATTCCCAGCGCGTCCACCACTACAGTGAGGTGTAGTTTAAGCCCGAAAGCGCCACTAGGCGCTTTTTGGTTTAGTGCAACTTCTCTACTTTGCTAAGATCAACCGTATATGTGCCGTCATTGTTCAATGTAATGCCAGATGCAGGTTCAAGGTCGGTTGGCGTAGCGCCGCAGAATGGGCATTTGTGACGATAGCCAATGACATAGTTTGTTTCTTTATCAGCTATTAAGGCCCTGGGCGTTCTAGTGTGTGGTCCAAGAGCAGGGCAGTCATGGTAGTAAACGGGTGTTACTTCCATTAAATGTAGTGCCTTTTCTTAGTCCAGGTGATTGGTCCAGTAGCAGGTCTGTGCGCCACGCGCGGTTCTGGTGACTGTCCATGCCCCAATAGGCTGCCTAAATCATCATCATGATCTACTAGGCTAGGAATGGTGTAATAAATCGGCAGTCCGTTATTACAGTAGAATTCACCTATTTTGTTGTCATACTGCAGTTCAATGTCTTCAACAAATTCAATCATTGGCTGTATGTGGCTTGTTGGTATAACGATACCCACACCCCAAAGTAGTTGATGGAAGCGCAGCATATCACCGTCAGCGGCTTTATCTACTGCAGCCTGCACCCTTTTACCTAATGGCCGTGAAGTGCCAGTATATAGGCTTATAATCGTCTTTTGATCCAAAGCTTTAATGGCGTTTTCAATGTTTTCATAGAAATTAGGGGTCAATATAGCATCGTCTTGAATAACTACATGCCAATCACCTCTACCAATGCCTGCTTCTAGCGCATTGCGGCCAGTGTGCCATTCAACATTGTCAGTATCGTAAACGATAGACCACGCGGCAAACGGGTATTGCCTAAGTTGCTTAAACAGGGCTTCTACTTGTTCGGTGCGCTTAGGGTGCGCCATTATTGCAATGGTGATGTTCATTACAGCTTCTTTATAGCCATTTGGTAGTCTTCTGCTTCACGCAGCACTTCAAAGCCGTCTGCATTCTCAAGGAATTCATCAACGGCCTGCATAACACCAAATTGGGCATTGTTATAATCGTCAAATATCAAAACACCACCCTTTTTAAGCAATGGGTATGCTAATTGGGCATCTATCAAAGCACCCTCATAGCTATGGTCACCATCTATATAAATGAGGTCGTATGTTGGCCGCTTTGGCAGCTTTTTAAGCACATCGGCACTTTTACCTTTTAGCTTAGTAATACGATCACCATATTCAGCCACATTGCGTTCAAAGCGCTGTTCATATTCACCAGTGACATCATCAAAGGCTGGTCCGAATATATCAACACAGGTAAGCTGCAATTCTGGCCTATTGTCCATCAGCCATACTGCAGAAGCACCCTCAAAGCTGCCTACTTCCAGCCCTTTTTTAACACCTTGTGGTATCCATCGCTGCCACATTCCTATAGCGTTATTGTGCCACCATTGGGTAAATTCTTTGTCTTCTCTCATTTGTGTAACCACCATTCTGACCGTTGCAGCGTAGGCCGCATAGTCTTAAACTGATTATTTACTTTACCTACCCCATATACCAAACGATCAGCGTAATTTTCATACCCTACGGCATTGAACACTAGCATATCTATAAGGTCCATATTTGAAGTGTTGTAACCCCATATATAGAACATCTTGGTAAGGTAGTCTATAACGTCTTGCCTAGAGCCGCCCAGCAGGCCGCAATTAAGCAATGTTTGCCCAGCACGCTTTCTTAGCCACTGCCTGTAATAAGCGTTCGGTGTATTCAGCATTAGCCACTGACAGTCAAGCTTATTGGTTGTTTCACAGCCTACATATATCTTGCCAGCTTCCATAGCAGGGAATGGGTTATTAAGCATGGTGACATCACCACTATCAACGATCCAGGCATTATCTATTTCTGGGTGAGCTAATAAGTAGTGCAGCGCCTTTAAGAAGCGGTTTTTATAAGGGTCTGTGCTAGTGCCAGTCTTGATGTACTCTGTCTTACCAACCACCTTATCTTCAATGTTATTAAGCACTATGAGCCGTTGCCCGTGCTGTTCAGTAGAAGCTGCAAGGGTAGCTGCATATTCAAGCCCTATGGTCCTGGTATAAGCAGGGTTAGGCACAGAGCTATGACGTTCACCCCATTTTATTTGGAAGTCTGGCTGTCCAGTGTATACGCCACAGATAACTACATTGTTCTGCTTCTTAAGCGGCTTAGTGGCAGCTGGCTTAGGTGGGTCTTCACGGTATTCAATATATTCACTGCTGTCACCTTTGGCATGTAGAATGCGCTGATTATTGCGATCTACTACGGTCCGCATTGTATCGTCAATAGTAGTCTCATGGTCCAGTTCGCTGTTAGCGTTTTCATCTATTGAATAAAATAGTTGTTCACTACCAACAATGTCTTGGTTCTTCCATGTGCTTAGGCCAGCATTGTGAATGCGCCATGACCAATCAACGTGTTCTACCATACCCTTGCCGTATACAGGATCAAAGCCACCCACTCTAGGCAATACTTTCTTGGCATCTATGTATAACATCTGCCCTCTAGGGTGGCTAAAACTAAACAGCTTATCGTCTTCATAGAGCCGCTTGCCTACTGAAAAGTAATGTGCATTGCCGTGTTCACCAGGTCTTATATCGGCCCAGCAATACTGCAGGTGCGCTTCTGGGCTGTCTATATAGCCCTTGTGCCAGTCCTTAACTACAGGGTATATATCATCATCAAATAAGAATATGTGGTCAGCGCCCCACGCATCGGCCAGTTCTAAACATTTATTCTTTGCCCTGGGTATACCAACATTCTTTTCTATGTAGTGGTACTGCACCCCGTCTAGCTTCTTAGGCTTATCACTGCCATCGTCTACTACAAAGATCACCGCCCCAGCTGGCAGATATTTCTTATGCCCATTCAATGAACGGGTTAAGTATTTATCACGCCCCCTTGTGGTTAAACATATAGCTATCTTCTGCTGCTTTGTGTTTGACATCTACACTCCAATTCGTTTACTAATAATGATTATATCATTGTGCTTAAGATGCGCTGCCACGCGCCAGCCAGCTGCATAAAAAACTTATTCAATTCTTATTTTAATTATTTTTTCAAACGTCACAGCTTTTTTATTTAACAGGGGGGGAGGTCACCCAATGTTTTCAAATTTGACACTCCGCCGTGTAAATGCCGAATTTTCGGGCGCAATTCTGACAAGCAAATTCTGTGCAGCGTGAATTATGGTAAAATAATGCCATGATAGGCATGAGCATAACGTTTACCAAGCAGGTTGCTGCAGGCACGGACGAATTAAACGATCCAACCTACACAACTACTGACATCACAGTTGATGATGTATTGGTAGCGCCGATCACAGAGCCAGCCAACGCCCGTGAAAGCCAGGCGCTTGAGCAAAGCCGTGACCAAGTGCGCGTGCATCTACCAAAATCTAATACAGAAGACATCAGCGATAGCACATTTGTTTATGAGGGCAAGACGTTCAAGGTTGATAGCGCCAGCGTTAAGTTCATGGACGAAAACACGCCAACGCGATGGAACACTTACTTTAGGGCGGAATGTGTAAATGGGTAATGATGTTGAAGTTATAGTAGTAGCCTGGCTTAATTCAATATTAGGCACTGGTTGGGCAGCCAGCGGCAGCAAGTCAAAAGAAGCTGGTGAGAAATATGTGCTGGTTGATCGTGCTGGCGGTCCGCGTGTGGCTATGGTACTTGATGCGGCCCAAATACTTATTGAGGTTTACCACAAAGACAGCCGTAGCGCTGCCAAGAATAAGGCAAATGAAATTGCTGATCGCATAGTAGAGCTTAAAGCCTACGCCCATAACGTCACCACAGCAGAAGTTAATTCAGTTGTTCACCTGCCCGACTTACTGGGCCAATATGAGCGCTACCAAGTCTACTGTGATATTAGTTGCAGGCGTTAGAACAAAAAAGTTGTTCAAAATGCTTGTTGTATTAAATTCGCTTATGGTATATTAGTGATAAGTCAGAAAAAACGCTTACTCAGCGGAAAGGAAAGAGGGAATGGCTGATTATTTTACAAAAGATGATGATGGTAATTACCAAGAGGTAACCGAAAAGTTACATACTCAAGGTGATATAGACAAAGTCGTGCAGTCCCGTTTGGAACGTCAAAAAGAGCAGTTTGCAGACTATGACGATCTTAAGGAAAAGGCTGGCAAAGTTGATACTGTCACGCAAGAATTTGAAGGTAAGCTTAAGGAAGCAGGTGAAAAACTTTCAGCTGTTGAAACCGAACGCGATACTGCAAAGCTTGATACTGTAAGGTTGAAAGCAATGACAAAATTCAAGCTATCTGATGATCTGGGTGAATTTCTTAACGGAAGTGACGAAAAGACCATACTTGACCAAGCTGAAAAGCTTTCAAAGGGTGTTGGCGGCGCTGGTGTAAAGATTGACAAGACCGAAAAGCCAGAGGACAAAAAGAACTCTGACATTAAAAAGGTTACCCAGGGAATATTCGGCAAAAAGTCTGACGATTAGTTAATATTTTAATCGTATAGAAAGTGAGAAACCTAAAATGGCTTCTGCAACCCCTCTACGCACCTCTGTTTTGAACCTAGCTAACCACCAGGGCAAAACTTGGCGCAAAAACATCAAGGGCGGTGTCCTTGCAAAACTAACACCAGGTGAACCAGAACTTAAGGTTGGTGTAACTGACCACTTTGTGTTCACTGGCACACCTAAAGCCCAACTTGTTGGCGAAAGCGCACAAAAAGAAAGCCAGAACGGCGCACCTGGCAAGAAAAGTGTTCGTACTTACAAGGTACAAATCACTTACCGTTTTAGTAACGAAGTTCAGTGGGAAGATGAAGACTACCAAACTCAACTTATTGAGAACTTGGTAGCCAACGCTGCTACAGCCATCAGCCGCGCACTTGACTTGCTTGCAATTCACGGTATCAACCCAGCAACGGGTGCTACTGGTGCGGTTACTGACTACTTCACTAAGCCTGCTAACGATGTACACCGCGTTACTCGTACTGCAAATGCACAAAACGACATGGAAACTGCAGCTGGCCTACTCCAGGGTAGCGGCTACAGCGCAAATGGTATCGGTTTTGATCCAGTCTTTGCTGGTCAGCTTGCCCGTACAAAAGACGAAGACAAGCGCCCACTCTACCCAGAGCTAGGTCTTGGTTTTGCCTTTGACAACTTCCAGGGACTTAATGCCGCTTCTAGCGACACTGTATCTGGTAAGCAAGAGCTTGACCCAGAAGATGCAACGCTTAACGCCATCATGGGTGACTTCAACGCATTCAAATGGGGTATCGCACGCGATATGCCACTTGAGCTGATTGAATACGGTGACCCAGATGACAACGGTGACCTTAAGGGCCACAACGAAGTAGCGATCCGCGCTGAAAGCGTGATTGGCTTCGGCATCATGGACGATGAAGCGTTTGCCCTCATTGACGGCGTAGCACCATCAGCCTAGTCACTGACTAGCACCAGCGGAAACACCCCAGCAATGGGGTGTTTTTGTGTGGTAAAATAAACGTATGAGCAAAAAGCAAATCGTATTCATGCACAAAACATCTGGTGAAATTAAAATTTGCCGCACTGTGCTTGAGGGCCAGCTTTTAGGCGATGAGTGGACACAAATACAGTTCACTAAAAATGACAAAGGTGAGCGTGTAATGCGCTTCAAGTTTGATAAATTCACTGTAGACATCTTGCCTAATGGCACTAGGGAGGTTGTAAGCGATGGCAACGGAAGCACAAAGTAAATATATATCTGATCTAGCAGTTATTAAGACCAAAGAATTCAAAGAGGTCAAAGAGCTGCTTATTGCTAATGAAATTATTGGCGCTGATGCGGAAATTGTTAAAACGGCTGGTACTATAGCTGAAATTACGCACGCATTGACCGATGAACAGGCTTCACACTTCATAGACGTACTGAATACCACCGAAACCCCAGACAGGGGCAAGGTATACGCTAAAAAGCGCGTGGTGGGGACTGTGGGCCTGCTTGATGACATTAAAAGCACTATAGACGGGTGGGGCTTCTAACATGGACTACGCAAAACTTAACCGCACCATTCTAGCTAAGGTCATGGCGGCACTCAAGCTGATTAACAACCCAGAAATTGACCCAGAAGTGCGCCAGCTAAACCAAGAGATATTATTTAGGGAAGTGGGCGCTGCAGTCTATGGCAAGGTGTACGATATGAACGCCTTTGACTTTGAAATTGAACATACTACTGGTCCTGGCATTGACGAACGCTATTTTGGCCTGGCAAAGGTGGCTTCTGCCAGCGTATCTACAGGCACGGTGGGCCTTGAAGAGTACGTTAAAAACTATTTGGATCACGCGGCCAGCAAAGCCCAGCATGATGCAATGGTGACCGCCAAGCAAAGCGGCAAGCGCACACGGGTCATACGAACGGTCAATGGCGATATCTGCAAGTGGTGTAGGTCATTGGCTGGTGAGTATGATAGCCCTAGCGCAGAAGTATTTAGGCGGCACGGTGGTTGCGATTGTAACATTCGTACAGAGGGCTACCGATCACGCAATAGGCTATTGAATAACTATGTCAAACCTCAAGACCGTTAAACTGGTACTTGATGGCAACGTACCCAGCAAGAAAAACAGCCGCATAAACACCAGCAGTGGCCGTTCATTCCCGAACAAAAAATTTGTTCAGTGGCAAGAAGATGCAATGTGGCAGGTACGCCAGCAAACCCGTGAACGCTTTTTTGGAATGGTCCAGGTAGATGTGGTTATTTACTTTGGGACTAAAGGCAAGGCAGATGCAGACAATAAACGCACCAGCATATTAGACATGCTAGTTGAAATGGTAGTGCTGTCAGATGATAACTATAAGTGCGTGGCAGATGGCCGCGCCATCGGTGTTTATCGCAAGGGCAACCCAGGCGCGTTTGTACGAATTAGGGAAGTTACGCCAGAGTATATTGAACAAGAGATTGCTTCAATTATTAACGACTAAGACACTTATGCTACAATTACAATATCTGGTATAATAACAACCAATAACAACTACGCTAACGGTTGCGGTAAAACTGGCTTAAAAGGAAAAGCGATAGTAATGCAGCCGCAAGACCAAGTAGTGATAGATTACGCAAATTCATTAGCCAACAGGCTGGTCTATTGCCTTACTTCTAAGCAGGTCAAAGTCCAAGACAAATACGACTATTACAACGCTGATAACGATGTGCCAGACTTGGGTATATCAACACCTATGAAGATGCGAAACTTGCGCCCTGGTATCGGTTGGGCGCAGCGTGCTGTTAATACCCTATCTGACCGCGTAGCCTTTGATGGCTTTGCAAATGATCGCTTTAGCGTGAACAGCTACATGGACAGCATTGGCGGCTTTAGCGTATTAGACAAAGTAAAGCATGATGCGTTCGTGGCTGGTTGTGCGTTCGTGGCCGTTGCAGATGCGCCTATTGGTGCTACAGAGCCAAAGGTACTTGTACCATTCACCGCGCTTGAAGCGACTGGTGAAGTAGACCAGGTTACTGGCCTGCTTAAATGGGGTCTAGCAGTCACCAAGTGGCACATTCCTAAGCCACGCAAGGCAGGCGTAAACTTTGCGCCAAAAGACTACATCTTATTCACCCCAGAATTCACAGCGGTATTCCAAAACCGTTACTTGGTTGAGGTTGTACCGAATAACACGGGTCGCACATTATTGCACCCAGTCACACACCGCGCCAGCGCTGACCGCCCACTGGGCAAGTCACGGCTTACTAACACGGTCCGCCGCATTATTAACGAAGTAGGCCGCCTAAAGCGCCGTGAAGAGATTGCAGAAGAGTTTTACGCACTGCCACAGCGCTACATTAGTGGTATTGCAGAGGGCGCGGAAAAAGACCCTAACCTAGACAGCGCCATTGGTAAAGCATGGGTTATTAACGTAGACGAAGACGGCAACCACCCAGACATCGGCCAGTTGCAGCAAATGAGCATTGACGGCTTTGAGACAAGCAAAAAAGACAAGGCCCGTGACTTCTGTGCTGAAACCGCACTTACACTACGCAACTTGGGCTACGAAACAGGCAACCCAAGCAGCGCTGAAAGCCTTGCTGCCATGTCTGACGATCTATTACTTGAAGCTACTAACAGCCAGGCTGAAATGGGCAAGCAGTTCAAAGAAATTATGATTACCCTACGCCTAGCACTTGATAACAACAATGAAGTGCCAGCTGGTATGCGCGACATCATACCTGCATGGAAGCCTATATTTACAGCAGACATCGGCCAGGTTGGTGATGCTATGTTTAAGCTATTCCAGGCAATGCCAGAGCTTGTAGGTACTGTTGAGGGCTACGCAATGATGGGTATTGGTATTAGACAGGCAGAAGCCCTTGTATTGAAGCGCCAGCAAAATAACACGGCCAGCTTTATGAATAACAGTGGAGGGCCACAGCAATGAGCGTAACAACCCCAGTAACATCACCAAACGCCTACGCTGACCATGATGATCTAGCTGAATTTTGGAAGTCATTAACCAGCGAAGAGGAAACACGCGCTGATAAGCTATTGAAGCTTGCCAGCAACCGTTTGCGTACCAAAGCTGACCAAACAGGCTTCAACATGGACAACAAAGTTAATACTGACCCTGCTTACTTTGAGACGGTCCAGTGGGTTGTCATGGAAGCCACCAAGCGTGCCATGCTTACGCCGACCGATGCGCCGCCAGTGAATAGCCGCCAACAGACTGCAGGCCCATACAGTGAAAATCTTGTGTTTACTAACCCAGCTGGTGACCTTTGGTTTAAGAAGTCAGAGCTGCATGATCTAGGGTTGTATGGTAACCAGAAACTTAGTAGCATAAGCACTGTGCCGCATAACGATATTTACGGCGATAATTGCTACGAAAGTTCATAGGTAATGGCTAAAGAAACGACACCACCAGAACGATGGGAAGTTGCGGAAATGATCCGCGGCGCTATTGAAGTTCATGAGACCAAAAAAGAAAGTAATTTTGTCACTAAGACAGAGTTCACTTATGCAAATCAGTTGCGTGACCAGGCTGTTGATAAGCGCCTAAAAGACCTTGAAGATGATGCCACTGATGCTAAAGATCGCAACAAATGGCTGTTTAGGCTTGTAATTGGGGCTATAATAGTATCGTTAATACCAGTAGTTATTGCGCTGATATCACAAGCACAAGGGAATATACTGAAATGAGCGAAAAGACCCGACAGCCTAAGATCATCTATATACTGGCAGTCTTAATGTTGCTTGCCCTCGTATTCGTGGGCTATACAAGTTATAGGGTCATAACACTTGAGCCAGGCCAGCAGCAAGTTACTACTGCAGGCACGATTGCAAAGCCCAGTAATAACGTAAAAGATGCCACGATAGGCCAAGATGGCAGCCTGGTGCTTACTTATGAAGATGGTACTACCCGAATTGTGGGAAATATCACAGGCGCTACGGGTGCGGTTGGCCCAGCACCGTCACAAGCTGAAATTGCCATTGCTGTTGCAAACTACTGTTCAAGTGGCCGTTGTGATGCCAAAAACCCATCATCAGAGCAGGTTGCCGCTGCTGTAGTCGCATACTGTACCGTTAATAGTGGTTGCAAGGGTGATAATGGTGTAAACGGCAAAGATGTGACCGCAGAACAGGTTATGGCCGCTGTAAGCCAATATTGTGCAGATGGCCGTTGTACTGGTCCAGCAGGCCCAGTGGGCGCTGCAGGCGCAGATGGCCGCACTGCAATATTGTCTTGCGTTACACGCGATGATGCACAGTATGTTGCATGGAGGTACGAAGCGGAAGCTAATAGCGCCTACCGCGACTTGTACCAATTACCACCACTGGCGCAGGGTAGTAATTGTGTTGATCTAAGGAGTTAAGCCATGTCAAACTTCACAAAGCTTTTTAACCGCAAAGAGATAGCCGTGATGGTCGTATTTGTCGTAGTAGTTATATTTGGCCCAATCACCGCCATGCTGCTGCAGTCAAACGCTAATAACCAGACAAGCCGCGAAAACCAGGGCTACTTACGATACCTAGCATGTGTGGCTGATGTGCGAAACAAAGCCAACGCACTAACCATATCTGTTAATAAGCTAGATCAGTGTTGGGAATTAGCGGAAGCGCAAGCAGGCGTTGATCTGCCGCGATACTATAACCAAGTTAAATAGCTTGTGCTATAATTAGCGCATAAGCAGAGCCGCCCAGGCGTGTTGTGCCAACAAAGCTAGACAAAGGTTAAAGCCATGAGTAATAACAACTCTGAAAACGTATCGTTTGGCAAGCCTAAAGCCACTGGTGCGCTATTCGTAGCCCCTGCTGGCACTGCAGTACCTAGTAGCGCTGCAGCATCACTTGACCCAGCATTTCAAAATCTGGGTTATGTAAGTGATGAGGGTTTGGTAAACAACGTTGAGACCGATGTAGAAGACGTATTTGCATGGGGTGGGGACAATGTATTGTCCGATCAAACCACTTACATGGAAATGTTTACGTTCAACCTCATTGAGACCAACGTAGAAGTTGCCAAGTTGTACTATGGTGAAGACAACGTCACAGTTGATGGTGACAACATCACTATTCGCGCTAACAGTAAAACGTTGCCCGAAATTGTGTTTGTCGCAGAACTCGTTATGACTGGCGGACGCGTAAAGCGTATCGTGGTTGAACGGGGTCGCATCGCTGACCGTAGCGCGGAAATTTCTTATGTTGATGGTGAGCCAGTGGCTTACCCAATCAACCTTAAGGCGTTCCCAAGTTCTACTGACGGTGACACCCACAAAGAGTACATTGCTGCTATCGCTTCATCTTAAGCGGTCCAGTAACTTGCCAGAAAGCGCCCTATGGGGCGTTTTCTTGTTGTGCTATAATTATGCTTACGATAAAGAAGTAAGAATTGGAGTGACCAAATTATGAGTGATGCAAAACAATCAACTGTTCATGAGCTTGAAGTGCATGGTGTTAAATTCACCGTAGACACTGACCTTTTGGACGATGTTAAAACGCTTGAATATTTTGATCGCATTGAGGGCAAGGGCCATGTATCAGCAGTGATGCCATTGCTTGTGCTAGTCATGGGTGAAAAGGGCTACAAGAAACTTGAAGCTGACTTTACAAAGGCCGATGCTGACGAACACGCAAAAGAGTACCCAGACCCAGAAGTGTACGCCAAAGAACACCCAGAAGCGCCAGAATACCACCCTCGTATGCGCGTTCAACATTTGCAAGATACTTACCTGGCTATTGTTGATAAATTCAACCCAAAAGCCTTGCGCTAATCAAAGTACGCCGTGACCACTTTGATGAATTAGAAGCGGACTTTTACCAGTATTACCACATAGACATCACGGCCCTGTATAACGTAGACCACAAGAAAGCGGCCAGGCTTCTATTTCAGTTGCCGCGTGAAAGTAGGGTGTTTAAGAAGCTTGAGCCAGCAACCGAATGGGGCTACGATCAGATATTTCTTAATCAAATTGTTTGGCTTCTTGAGACTGTGGTTTGGCAGAATGCAACGCCAAGTAAAAAGGCCGAACAAGCACGCCATAAGACCCAGAAGCCTGCACTATTCACGCCAGAATTCATGAAGAAGAGTGGTGTGGTTGAGGGCATCAAAAAAGACACGGTTGCGGCTGACGTTGATACGATCAAAGACCTGCTTAGTAGGCCACGTTCATAGCTTTACAGTTGTTGTAAATAATGATTTGATATTTAACAGGGGTGCGACCCCTGTTATTTTTGCACTCCCCTACCCCGCCTAAAAGACCACTTCTAACACCTTACAGCCAAAAATCAAGCGACACCCATGCAAAATAGGGTAGAGCGCTAATACGCGTGGTGGGCTATACTAATAAGCATGAGTAGAGACGTATCATTTCAGTTGGACACGGCGGCTGCAGAAGTCATTTTGACTGACATGGTAGCGCCACTAATTAAGCAGTCTGGTGAAGCCATTGCAGCACGCGCACAGAGCATGGCAGCCAGCATGTCTACCGATCCGCCAAACATCACGGTAAGTACCAACGTAGGCACAATAAAACGCGGTAGGCGTGCCATTGCCACCATCACGGCAACGGGTAAAGATGCCCACCAAAACTACATTGGACACATGGCTTTATTAAAGGCTAGAGATGCTGGGCGCGTGTAACAGCTTATGGTATAATTTGCAATATACATACCACGCTACGGTTGCGGCAAAACTGGCTTAATAAAACCCGAAAGAAGCAAGCAACCAAATGGCAGGTGACATTGGATCAGCAACAGTACGCGTAAGCCCGAACATGACGGGTATACAGGGCAAGATTGCCGCTGGTTTTAAGGGCGCGGCTGGTCCTGCTACTGCAGCGCTTGGTGATGAGGTTGAAAAAAACAGCGGCCCGTTCCAGGGCGCATTAGGTAAGCTTGGTGGTTTTGCAAAGGCAGGCGGCCTGGCGATTGCCGCAGGTCTGGCGGCTGGCGCGGCTGGCATGGCCGCACTTACTGGCAAGGCATTACAGGCTGGCGCTGAACTTGAACAGCAGCTTGGTGGTGCAGAAGCGGTGTTTGGTGAATATGCCAACCAGATCAAAGCCGCTGCAGATGATGCCTATACGAACGCTGGTTTGAGCCAAAACGAATTCTTGCAGGGCGCAAACAAAATGGGTTCACTATTCCAGGGCGCTGGCTTTGATGTTCAAAGTTCAATGAAGATGAGCGCCGAAAGTATGCAGCGTGCATCAGACGTTGCTTCAATCATGGGTATTGACACCACTACAGCCCTAGAAGCCGTCACGGGTATGGCTAAGGGTAACTTCACTATGATGGACAACTTGGGTGTTGCCATGAATGATACCGCCATTGGCGCATACGCACTTAGCAAGGGTATCAACAAAAGCACATCTGAAATGTCCATACAAGAAAAGGTGGGCTTGGCGCAACAGATGTTCATGGAAAAAACCGCTAAGTATGCAGGCAACTACGCTAAAGAGAATGACACGCTGGCTGGTAGTATCAACACCACCAAAAAGGCGTTTGAAGACTTTATGGCTACAGGTAACGTGAACGGCTTTGTGAATAGCCTGGTTAAGACCATTGAAATTGCCGTGCCAACCATCGTTAATTTGCTGCCTAAACTTGTAGAGGGCATCGGTAAGATACTTGAAGCCGTTGTGCCTGCCTTGAGCGCCGCACTGCCAACACTGATACCTGCACTTATTAACGCGGCCAAGATCCTTATTCTAGCGCTGGTAAATGCAATGCCAACCATCGTACAAGCCCTACTGGGCGCACTGCCAACGCTTATTCAAGCATTCATTCAACTGTTCCTAGCGATTGTGCAGGCTTTACCGCAGATCATCACTATTATTGCCAACGCCTTGCCAGAAGTCATTAAAGCACTTGTAGAGGGTCTAACTAACCCAACCGCACTGACGGCCATGATTATGGGCTTCATTCAGCTATTCTTGGCCCTGGTGACCGCACTGCCGCAAATCATTGTGGCCCTGGTAGATGCGCTGCCAATAATCATTGACAACATCGTTAAGACACTTACCAGCACTGAATTCATCAACATGATGATAAAGGCCACCATCACGCTGTTCATGGCGATCATTAAAGCTATACCGCAAATCATTGGTTCATTGGTTGGCGCACTGGGCAGCATTCTTAAAACTATTGGTGACACGCTTTCACCTGGCAACCTGGCGCGTATCGGTGGCGATATGATTAAAGGCTTGTGGAATGGTATAAACGATCTAGGCAAGTGGGTGCTTGATAAAATCAAAGGCTTTGGTGACAGCATTCTAAACGGTATTAAGGGCTTCTTTGGCATTCATTCACCATCAACCGTATTTGCTGAAATTGGTCATAACCTAGACAGGGGATTGGCACAGGGAATTGAGGGCAGCGCTGGCCTAGTGAGCGATGCGGTAGACAGCATGGCAAATAGCGCCCTGGCTTCAATGACCGCTAACCCATCACTAGATGCCAGCATGAACGTAAACCCGATGAACAGCACCCCAGACTATGCGCGTGCAAGTCTTGCCGCAACGCCGCCAATAGTCCAAAATAATGATGTATACAACCAGGTAGATATGGACAAAGTAACCACTGATCTAGCTTGGCAAGTAAGGCGTAAATAAAATGAATATATTAGTAAACGAACTTCTAACACTAAGCGCCGATGCTAACGGTGGTCACTTCATCATCAAAAGCGTTACTGGCTTGGGTTCTGCAGACATTCGCAATTCAAGCTTCTTATTCAGTGGCCGTGACGGTGGTATGGTCACAGACCAATTCTTAGGCTTCCGCACCATCGTCATTACTGGTGAAATTGGCGCAAACGATATGACAGCCAACCAGCATAAGCTTGACCGCGCGGCGCTGCAGGCAGCAATGCCACTTGGTGTAACATTCCCTATAGACATCACACTGTTCAATGGTGAGACTTACCGCACTGAAGTAAATCTTACTGATCTTAAAATGGAGTACAAACAGCGTGGCCTACGCAGTGATGTGTTAATTCAGCTTACGGCAGGTGATCCGCTATTTTATTCAACAGACGATGGCGATATTCAGACCGCCCACATCACCCGTGTTACGCAGGGTGGTTATGTTACCCCTTATGACCTGCCAGTAAACTGGGCCAGCGGTAGTTCACCTACAGTAGTCACAAACAACGGTGAAGCCGTCTACTTGCCACGCATTGAAATACACGATCAAGCAGATAACCCTGTGATTATCAACCAGACAACTGGTGAGCGCTTTGAACTAGATATTAACCTGGTAAATGGTGATGATGTAGTAATTGACATGCGTAAGCGCACAGTCACGCTAAACGGTTCAAACATCATTGGTAATAAGACAGATGATAGCGTGTGGTGGGGCTTGCAGACTGGCCCTAATAGCATTGTGCTAGACAGTAACAGCGGCAGCGACACCGTGACAGCTGATATTTACTGGCGCAACGGTGTGAGGGGGTTATAATGACCCCTACCCCAAAATACGAATTTGAATGTTGGATCAACGGGGTGCAGGTTGGTGACATCACTAAACTGATGCAAAACCGCGCCTTTGAGCTTACCCGTAACGGCAGCGAACAACTGTCATTCAGTATGAGCTTGACCGCCTGGGAAGCATACTGTGCTGAATTGGGCGCTGCACCGCAGGCCGTGCTTGAAGCCTATGTAACTGATATTCGTGTGAAGCGCAAGGGCCGCTACTATTTTGGCGTTCATGTAGTGGATATGGGCTTTGGCCTGGCTGAAAGTGGCATCACGCTTGAGGTGAAAGCTACGGGCTTCTTTGACCTATTTGCTGACCGATATGTTACCAAGACCTACACGCAAACAGAGCGCGTTGCAATGTTCCTAGACCTCATTAACGAAACGCAAGACACTGGCAACCCAGATGATGACTTTGGCGTTGTGCCTGGTCCGCTGCAGTACAATACAGGCCAGCTAAGTGATCGTGAGTATGTAGACCAAAACGTGCGTGATGGCGGCGTAAATCTTACCAACCTTAGTGATGGTAACTTTGACTTCCGCTTTAACTATGACCGTAGTGTTGAGACATTTGCCCAAATTGGTAGTGACCGCCCAGATATGAAGTTTAGCTACCCATACAACGTAAAGAGCGGCAAGGTGAGCCACACGGCATTAAGCCTGTGGAATTACATTATTGGCTTGGGTTCTGGCTTTGGTGAAGAAGCATTGCGTACTGTGACTGCAGACCCAGTGAGCAGGGGCAACCACAAAACACGCCAAAAGATTGTCAGCTTCAACAGTGTAAGTGAGCAGCAAACGCTTGATGAAAACACCTATGCCTACCTACAGAAAGTTAAAGACATTCTTGAGCTGCCAACATTCAACATCAGCGGCGCACTGGCAGACCTAGATATTCTGGGTGTTGGTGACCGTGTGCCATTTGAGGTAGTGGGCCACCCTGCACTGCCAATTAACGGCACATACCGAATTGAAAAAATATCAGTCACACTTGATGAAAACGATGCCGAAGATATAGCAATAACGGTAGACAACTATGGCTTATGAACAGATTAGACCTAGCACCAGAAAACCAACTTGCGGCCTTAGTTAAGCAAATAGAAGACGACTTAACGCAAATAAAAAACCGCCAGCGCCACAGTGGCCTTAGTGGCCTTGTGGGTTATTTTGTGCAGACTGCAAACCTATGGGACATATCAAGTGTTGCAAGCAATACGGGCGGTGATCCTGGCTACCGTGAATTTGAGATTATATTTACCTCTAGCGGCAAGCAGCCATTCCCCGTAGAAAATGTGCAGCTTGATATTCGTTTTGGTGGTACTGCAGACATCAACAAACCAAAAGAGCTGCCCAACGGCTTCTGGGGCTATGATGATGGCGTGAACTTTGCTGGCATGTTTGACCGCAACCCCGAATTCACCAAGAGCTATAGCGGCAATGAAACACAGTATAGGTGGACATTTGGCTTTAACGTATTTGGCACGCTATCTTATTTCATTAAGGTATATGCTTCTGGCACTAGCAAAGGCACAATAGAAGTAAGGCAAACAGCACCGTAGGTAAATTATGGAAGATACACGCTTAGAAATAGCCGACAGCCAAAACCTGCAGAACAGGATCGCTACCGCAATGCAGCAAATGCGTGAGCTTAAGCAGGGCCAGTTCATTGGCGGTGATAGTATTCGTTTTTATAAGAAAAGCACCAACAATGTATATGACTGGGGCGGTGTGCCACCACAAAGCCCACAGGCTTCTTATGTGAGTACAAAAATTATTCGCATCACGGCTACTGCACTAACCCAGAACGTGCTATTTGCTGATCTGATTGCCGAACATCGTATTAACAGCCCTACTGCAGCGCGGCACACCATTTTGAACTACATTGACGAAATATACGCCAATACTACCTACTTCAATATATTTGTTTATGCCGATGCCCAAGAGCCTGGCAAAGAAAACGTGCAAAGTTGGACTGTATCATTTTCTGGCGGTGACCCTGCAGGTGTAAGCCGCCCACTGAATAATCAGTATGTTAAAGCGTATGTGATGGCTAACGATGATGTGCAAATATCAGTTACGGAGTTGAACTAATGGCTAGTGATCGCATACCACCAGAAGAGCAATTTGCTGCAGATGTGAAGACCCTGCTAAATGACCTTGAGCAGTACAAGCAGTTTGCCCGATCTGGGCAAGATAGTATTCGTATGTACCGCGTTTTCAGCAACAATGCCGCTGACAAGACAATGACGGGCGTTACATTCAAAAACACACGCTTTAGGCTAACATTTACCCCAGATGATATTGGTGAGCTTGGGCTAGTCTATAAAATGGAGTACACATATACAGAAGCCAGCGGTCCATCTATTAGTTCGGTCCAAATAGATGTAGAGCGTGAAAATGTTGATAATGCCGATGGCAGCCAGAGCTGGTTGGTAAGTGTTAGTGGGTCTGACTTCTTCCCTAACCCACTGGTAACAATGAAGTTCTATTTTTGGGCATCGGGGCGTGGCACATTTAGTACAACTAATTTGTAAAATCTGATATTATAGCATAAGGAGTAAGCAACCATGAGTTTAGCAACATCAAACAGAGACGGCGGACGAACTAGCGAAAGCGGACATCTTCGCGCTATTCAAAAGGTTATTCAAGGTGAAGTTCTAACTGGCTTAACGCCAAGTCAGCGTGGCGCTGGCGCAAACATGAGCATTGACATTGCTATTGGTGATGCGGTCATTCCGCGATCAGACGGCACTTATGGTCACCCTGCCTGGAATGATGCAGTTTATAACCAAGTCATTTCTGCAGCCGATGTGAGCAACCCACGCCGTGACATTGTTGTTATGTACATTGACTACAGCCAAACGCCTAGCACTGGCGTCAGCAACAACACCAACGGTGTAGTCAAAATCAAGGTGGTCAATGGTACGCCAGCAGGTAGCCCATCAGACCCATCAGACAGCGCTATTCAATCATCTGTAGGCGCAAGCAACCCCTGGATCAAATTGGCCCGTGTGCGTGTTGCTGCAGGTGCTTCAAGTATTACGAACTCTGTTATTGACGATCAGCGCGTTATGGCAAACGGCCTTGATAACGGCGGCTGGCAGCAAGTACCAAACAGCCAGGCTGCAAGCTGGGCATTCTCAAGCTTCAACTCTGCTACGCGCATTGGTGTGTTCACAGTACCTACTGATGCAACTACCCGTTATTCACCAGGCCAAAAGGTCCGTGTTTACCAGGCAACTGGCGGCTGGAAGTACGGCTTTATTGTTGCAGTAACCAGTACAACAGTTAGTGTATTCTTTAACCTTAGTATCACGCTTAATAACGAAGCAGTGCTATTACCTGCTATTTCTTACCACCATGTACCAGCAGGCTATACTGGCCCACAACTTGTTAAAGAAATGTGGTCAAGCTTCACTGGTGGGTCTGTTACAAACAGTGAACGCTGGGTATATGAAATAAGCGGCTGGCGTGCAATTCAGTTTACTGGTACAGCACCATATATCACTTTGGCCGTAGCATACGGTATGACCTTTGCCAGCGCCCCTGCCCCAATCGTAGGCTTTGGCGGTGACAGTGGTAACGTAGCATTTGCGCTTGGTACTGGTGGCAACACCATTAACGGTACGACTGTATCAAAGGCTTATGGGGTTGGTACAACTGGCTTCAGCATCGCAGGTGGTAGTTCAAATAGTAACTATGCAAACGGCAATGTGGTGTATCTACACTACCTTGCACGCGGTCCAGTAAGTTGATAAGAATGGAGTTTTGAAATGTCTAAAGATAAACCAGTTGAAGTAGAACTAGAAGATGTAAAAACGGCTAGTGATCTAATTGCTGAACTAAAGGTTAGTGACAAGAATTTCAACCGCGCAAAGCGCATTGTTGAAAAGAAAGCTGACATCATCAAGCATGATACGTTTTACGACATTGACCTTATTGCCATTCTAGGTATGCGACATGAGAGCGTGCAAAAGAAAAAGGCCGATGCTATAGACGAAGCGGCTAAAGTTATTGCTGCAAGCCTTGACAATGGTGATCTTGTACTATCTGACAGCTTTGAGGATCAGCACGGTATTAAGTAGCTATGGACGATCTGCCTAGAAAGCAGAAGTGGAATAGAACAGAATGGGCCGCCACCCGAAAACGTGCGCTTGCAACCCTTGACCCAATTTGTGCTATTTGTCACAGAGCTATTGACTTAGAAGCCCCACCCTTTTCACCATTAGCAGTAGAAGTAGATCATATTGTGCCACGCGCACGCGGCGGTTCAATGTACGCCCTAGAAAACCTGCAGCTTACACACAGTCAGTGTAACCGTAAAAAGGGCGCTAGAATGGCTGACGATTATGAAGAGAATGAAGCCATCAACCAAGTGCCGCTATCAAACAACTGGTAGCGGTCTGTGCTATAATGCTTATATAAAGTTAATTGGAGGGTCTTTATGTCCGAAGTAGAAAACACCACCCCAGAGATCAGCGCAGAAGCACTAGCTGCTTATGTGCCAGAACAGGAAGAGGGAAAAGAATAATGGCACGAACTAAGCAAGAAGTCCGCGACTTCCTTAATAGTCAAGTCGGCCAAAAGGTAAATGCCAAAGCTGGTATTTATAACGGTCAGTGTGTATCACTGATTAAGGCACTGCTTGAATTCTTGGGTGTAAATAACCCATAC
>ERZ761607.1231-NODE-1231-length-33613-cov-19.506586_pt1 | contig 33613 bp, 28 predicted proteins | sample MGYA00511164_ERZ761607 | MGnify/ENA primary metagenome ERZ761607 (study PRJEB28899, sample SAMN02445080) | bioreactor sludge metagenome | biome: EBPR sludge | place: Australia: Brisbane, Thorneside Wastewater Treatment Plant | collected 2011-06-22 ... | reverse complement strand
CCTCTTTTTTTTAAAGAGCCTGATCAATTTATTTTGGTCAGGCTCTTTGTTTTTTTATGCTTTTCTTCACTTTTAAAAATAAATTTTATCCCTTTTTTTTTATCCCTTCCTTTTTAACCTTCACTTTTTTACTATTTTTGGCCTCAATTGCAAAATCTTGTTCTTAAATTGTAAAATTCCTTGTTTTTGGAATTTGCGCTTAATTGATTTTATTGAATTAAATCCTGATATTGAATATTTATAAAATTCTTTCTATTTTATGAAATGGCTGACTGATTTTCTGATTTCAAGTATTGGACGTAAACTTATTATGGGACTGACCGGATTGTTCCTGGTATTTTTCCTCGCTGTACATCTTTTCGGTAATACGAATTTGCTTTATAATGACGGCGGTGAAGCTTTTACCAAATATGTGCAGTTTATGAAAGTTAACCCCATTATTAAAATTTCTGCCTACATGCTCTATATTTTTATTGTTTTACATGCTATTCAAGGCACTTTATTATGGATAAATAACCGTAAATCCAAGGGTAAAACTTACGCAGTATCAACTAATGCAAACGCCGGATTTGCCGCCAAAAATATGTTTTACCTTGGATTATTGATTTTTGTCTTTCTTGTTTTTCATATGGGTGATTTTTGGTTGAAAATGAAAACCGGTTCTTTGGATGAATACACATTGTATTCAGGTGTAGTCGCTACCTTTAAAATACCTGCTTACCTTGTTATATATGAATTAGGGATCATCGCGCTTTTTTTCCACTTAAATCATGGTTTTCATAGCGCTTTTCAAACTTTGGGACTCAATCACAGTAAATATACACCGATTATTAAAGGGTTTGGATGGATCTATTCCATAATTATTTCTTTGGGATATTTTATCATTCCTTTATATGTTTATTTCACAGTACCTATTCCCGCTTAATTTTTTAAAGTTAAAATAAATCTCATGTTGAACGGTAAAATTCCTCAGGGCCCGCTTTCTAACAAATGGACTGATTATCGGTCAAAAATGAATCTGGTGGCTCCCAACAATAAGAGAAAATTGGAGATCATTGTAGTCGGAACCGGCCTGGCAGGCGCTTCAGCAGCTGCTTCCCTGGCTGAACTGGGATACAAGGTAAAAGCATTCACCTACCATGACAGCCCGCGAAGAGCGCATAGTATTGCAGCTCAGGGTGGTATCAATGCAGCTAAAAATTATGCCAACGATGGAGACAGCACTTACAGGTTGTTTTATGATACCATCAAAGGCGGTGATTACCGTGCCCGCGAGGCCAATGTGTATCGCCTTGCAGAAGTGAGCGCAGACATCATCGACCAGGCTGTTGCACAGGGTGTTCCATTCGCCAGGGAGTACGGAGGTCTGCTGGACAACAGGTCCTTTGGCGGCGTGCAGGTGTCCAGAACCTTCTATGCCAGAGGACAGACCGGCCAGCAATTGTTGATCGGCGCCTACAGCTCACTTTCCCGCCAGATTTCACTGGGACAAGTGGAAATGTACAACCGGCATGAGATGCTCGAATTGGTCATCGTAGGCGGTAAAGCCCGTGGGATCATCGCCAGAAATTTGCTGACTGGAAAGTTGGAACGATTTGCTGCTCACGCAGTTGTGCTGGCAACCGGCGGTTATGGCAATGTGTTTTACCTGTCAACCAATGCCATGTACTGCAATGCAACCGCAGCATGGAAAGCTGTTAAAAAAGGTGCATTTATGGCCAATCCCTGCTTTGTCCAGATCCATCCCACATGCATTCCGGTGTCAGGGGATTACCAGTCAAAACTGACGTTAATGTCAGAATCTCTCAGAAATGACGGCAGGGTTTGGGTGCCTAAACATAAGGAAGATGCCCAGGCCATCAGGGAAGGGAGAAAATCACCGCTCGATATCCCTGAAGTGGACAGAGATTACTTCCTTGAGAGAAGGTATCCCGCATTCGGCAACCTGGTGCCAAGGGATGTGGCTTCAAGGGCAGCCAAAGTGGCCTGCGATGAAGGCAATGGGGTAAGCCCTACAGGATTGGCAGTATATCTCGATTTTGCTTCAGCCATAGAAAGATACGGAAGATCCAAAGCGATCTCCACAGGCCTGGCCAATCCGGATAAACAGACCATTATCAGACTTGGTGAAGAAGTGGTATCTGAAAAATATGGCAACCTTTTCGAAATGTATGAGAAGATCACAGGAGAAGATCCTTATAAAGTGCCCATGAAGATCTATCCGGCTATCCATTATACCATGGGCGGACTTTGGGTGGATTACAACCTTGAATCCAATATTCCGGGACTTTTTGTGCTGGGAGAAGCCAATTTCTCAGATCACGGAGCCAACAGACTCGGAGCTTCGGCATTGATGCAAGGGCTTGCGGATGGCTATTTTGTGATCACTTATACCATAGGTCAGTTCCTTTCCAATGATATCCGCACACCTAAATTTGATACCAACAGCCCTGAGTTTGAGCAGGCAGAAAAAGAAGTCAGCGATAGAATCCATCGCCTGATGTCCGTTCAGGGCAATCAGTCCGTTGAGAGCTTCCATCGCCGTCTTGGCCGGATCATGTGGGATCGCGTGGGTATGTCCAGGAATGAGGAAGGGCTCAAAATGGCCATTGAGGAGATCAGGAAATTACGTGAAGAATTTTATCGCGACGTCTTTATCCCGGGGAAAGCAGATGAATACAACTATGAACTGGAAAAGGCAACCAAAGTGGCTGATTTCCTTGAACTGGGTGAATTACTGGCTGTCGATGCACTGCACAGGAATGAATCCTGCGGAGGTCATTTCAGGGAAGAGTATCAGTCACCGGAAGGTGAAGCGCTCAGGAATGATGCCAATTTTGCCTACGTTGCCGCCTGGGAATGGAAAGAAAACGGTGAACATAAATTGCATAAGGAAGAATTAAGATTTGAAAATATCGAATTGAAAACCAGGAGTTATAAATAACATTGCGATTAAAATGGTTTTTATCAGCATCTGGTTTTAAGCAACAAAAATAAAATTGCACATGAATCTTACGCTAAAAGTCTGGAGACAAAATAATCCTAAAGACAAAGGACGCTTTGAAATATATAAGGTGGTGGCCAACGAGCATATGTCTTTTCTTGAAATGCTGGATGTACTCAATGAACAACTGGTCTCTCAGAAAAAAGAACCGGTTTCTTTTGAACATGATTGCAGGGAAGGTATCTGCGGGACCTGTAGCCTGGTGATCAATGGAAGGCCTCATGGGTTATTGCAGGGCACTACCACCTGCCAGTTGCATATGAGATTCTTTAAAGACGGAGATACCATTGTGATCGAGCCGTTCAGAGCCAGGGCTTTTCCTGTGATCAAAGATCTGGTAATCGATCGTTCGGCTTTGGACCGGGTCATTCAGGCAGGAGGATATATTTCAGTGAATGCGGGTAATGCTCAGGACGCCAATGCGATCCCCGTCAATAAGGATATTGCCTCTATGGCATTCGACTCCGCTGCCTGCATCGGTTGCGGAGCCTGTGTGGCTGCCTGTCCCAACGGATCTGCCATGCTGTTTACTTCTGCCAAGATTTCCCATCTCGGTTTGTTACCCCAGGGAAAGGTGGAAAACAAAAGCAGAACGCTCAAAATGGTCATGCAAATGGATAAGGAAGGATTCGGTGCCTGTTCCAATATCGGTGCATGTGAAGTGGAATGTCCCAAAGGCATCAGCCTGACCAATATTGCCCGAATGAACAGATATTATTTTGGGGCCAGCCTGGGCTAAACCAGGACAATGGCACACAAAATTATGTTTGGCGCATCGTAAAAATTTTGATTTCATTTTTGCTGATTTGAACTAAAGTTTATAAATCACATACCTTGGAAAAACAAGGAAAATTATACCTGATCCCTGTTCCGATCTCCGAAGGCAGGCTGGAAACCATTCCAGCTTCCGTGCTTAACACCATGCATGCTCTACGATATTTTATTGTTGAACGTGCCCGGACGGCCAGAAGATGGATGAGGGAAAGCGGTTTTAACGGGGATATCAGTCAGATCAGTTATGTTGAACTGGACAATCGGTCAAAGGATCAGATCACGGCATCCATCCTTCAGCCTGTTTTTGAAGGACATGATATGGGTTTGATGTCCGAGGCCGGGATTCCGGCCATTGCAGATCCCGGTACTGAAATCGTTCGCCTGGCTCATAAGCTTGGCATTCAGGTCGTTCCGCTGACCGGGCCGGGTTCCCTGTTTCTTGCCCTGGCAGCATCCGGTCTGAATGGACAGCAGTTCTGTTTTCACGGATATTTGCCGGTGAAAAAGGATCAGCTGAGAAAAAAACTGCAGGAATTGGAGCAATCGGTATGGAAGCACGGGATCAGTCAGATCTTTATCGAGACACCGTACAGAAATGAACAGATTTTCAGGACGATCCTTGAAGTAATAAATCCTGCTGTAAAGCTTTGCATAGCCAGGGATATCACCGGACCTTTGGAGATGATCCACACCTACCCTGTTTCGGAGTGGAAAAAAAAGACGATGGGTGAACTTGGAAAGTATCCTGTGGTGTTTATACTGGGGAAATAATTAATATACAGGCAATTCAACAATAATGAAACTTATCGATTATATACATCAGCTTTTTAAATGGATATTGATCCTGCCCATCAGGATCTATCAGATCTTTTTATCTCCCTTGTTGGGCAAAAACTGTCGCTACACACCGACATGCTCGCACTACACGATTGAAGCCATCAGGGAATGGGGTATTTTCCGGGGCAGCTGGATGGCTGTCAAACGCATAGTCAGTTGCAATCCCTGGGGTGGATCGGGATATGATCCGGTACCGAAGAGAAAGCATCGGGAGAAATAAGGCGATTTTTTGCGTTTTTGTAAACACCTAGCATTAAAGATATAAATTCCATTAGAAAGGAAGACAAGGAGTTTACTCTATTTCAAAACTTTGATTCCCCGTTGCCTGAAGTTTGCAACTTCAGACTTATATCCCTCTGACCCGATGCCTGAACACCATCCTATTACAATCCTGCTTAAAATTACCTTCCAGAAGTTTCAAACTTCATCTCACTCTTAATGCCAAAATGATATTGCATCCATATCCATCAGAAGTTGCAAACTTCAGACAACGCATGTTTTATATGATAAAATTTAAAATGATCTTTGAGTAAAATCAAAATAATTTAACAATATTTCATAGTTTTTATATTTATGTTCACGGTTTTGAACTACTTCTGTCCATTCTGCTTTGGTGAAACTATATCTGTATTCTATTCTTTTCTCCATGTTAACAATGATTTTCTCTTCGTAAAATGTGACATTGTCATCGTGGTTATTAGGGAACGGAATACTAGCTATAATTATACTCTTGTTGTTATCTGAAAATATTGCCCCATTCAAATGTCTAACATCATTATTATCCATTTTAAAGTTGTATTCGATCTTATTTTTCTTTACATCCGTGATGATAAATCCTTTAGCCTCCCAGCCTTCTACTGCAACATCAATTATAAGATAGCTTGCATCTTCATTTAATTTATACCTAATGCTATGCAAGTTATACTCTTTAAGCATTATTATATTACCAATGCTGTCTGTAATCAAAAAAGTATTCCACTCATCTATCACCTGCTCTTTATTTGTTAATGCATACTTACGGAAACACCATAGAATATGATTGTTTTCCCACCGTCCCATATCCCATGATATAAACTTCTCAATCTCTCTCCTTTTTCCTTGATCATCTGTCACCGGTATATGATTCATTTCTCCAAGGTAACGCATATTCTCATCCAATCCGGGGTTTTTAGCCTTGGTATAAGGATTTAGTTTTTGCAGATCCAGCACTTTTGTTATTTTTCCATCCCTCGAATTGAAGTAAACTATTTTTTTATCATACCTGTTATTTTTATTGGTTAATTCAAAAGCAAGCGGAAACACATCATTTCTTTTGTATTGCTCCCTGGATATTTTTTCCTTAGGTGTATATCTTATCGTATCGAACCAAATACTTGTGATATCCTTACATGCTTGTAGCTTTTGATTGTTGTCCATAGCGGAATAGCCTTTCAGGATCTTTTCCTGCTGCCGGAGTTTTTGTTCATCGGCACTCTTCTGACCAAATGAACAGGTGACAGAAATTAAAGTGATCCATAGAAAAAAGATAAACTGTTGCATAAATAAGAGATTAGGGTTTAAAATTAATACTTTCCCTGAATAATTAATGCACTGATTTTCAAAATAATTGCCCTCCAGCGACCCGTTGTCTGAAGTTTGCAACTTCAGACTTGTATCCCTCTGACCCGATGCCTGAACACCATCCAATTACAATCCTGCTTAAAATGATCTTCCGGAAGTTTCAAACTTCAGTTCACACTAACCACTAAAATGATATTGCATCCATATCCGTCTGAAGTTTCAAACTTCAGAGAACGCAGTGGGTCGGGATACGAACCGTTGCCGAAGAATGATAAAAGAAAAGCCGCAACCCCGGCAAAGTGAAATTTGGAACAAAAGCTAAAGGGCATTAAAATGTTGAAATCCAAAAAAAGCTCAATTACCCGGATTGTCTGAACGCAATGGGCAAAGGTAATTGATTTTTTCAGACACTTTTGTCCATAGGTAGGGCTAAACTGTATGCCATGCAAATACAAAGGAAAGTTTTAAAACAAGTTCAGATTTCATACAAACCATGCCTGATGGCATAAATGACCAAACCAACTCGGGATTTAACCTCAAGTTTTTCAAAAAGCATATCTCTGTAGCCATCAATGGTTTTGGGACTCAGACTCATGACTGAAGCAATTTCCTTATAAGTCATTTCGGAACAGGATAACTTAACAAACTGAAGTTCTTTTTCTTTCAGGTCAAGTTCTTTCAATTTATCTTTATTCACAGCTTTAATGAGTGCTTTGGTAACTAGTTCTGATTGATAAAAACCGTAGTTTATGGTATCATCAAGAGCTTTTCGAAGGATTTTAGGAGAAATATCCTTGAGAATATAGCCTTTAATGCCTTTTTTGATCATCTTCAAAATGATATCTTCATTGTCAAGCATTGATAAAACCAAAACATTCAGTTCCGGATGATGCTGCATAAGCCAGTCAGCAGTTTCATATCCATTCATGACAGGCATGTTGACATCAAGTAAAATGATGTCGGGAGTTGCCGAGGATTTATTGTTAAGTTTGTTCACTAAGTCCTGCCCGTTTTGTCCGCAAAAAGTCACCCGGTAATCCTCAAAACTGTTTATCATCATTTCAAGAGATCTGCTGAATAATTCATGGTCATCGATGATAAATACCTTTTTTTGCATAATTAAGTTTTAAGATTGTTTTCCTTTGGTCAAATCTGTTTTTCAGACAGACAGAATATAGAATAAAAACAGTTTGCACTACATGATCTTTCCAACGGTTAATGCACCTGCGAAAAATCAGTACTTCCAAAAATTTTACACAATGTAGTTGATCATTTCTATATGATCGAAATAAATTGCATCTATAATTGATAGTAAGATTTTACGCATTCATAACATCCGGGTCTTTAATGGTGTATTTAATGCTTGTTAAAACGCCGCCTTCATTTTTATTGTGAAAATCAATGCTTCCATTCAAAAATTTAATTCTGGAAACAATATTTTTTAACCCGATGCCATAATGTTCTTTGCTGATATCCATTCCAATCCCATCATCCTGCGCGGTAATTACCAAACCATTGTTTGCGTAGTGGAAATGCAATTCAAACTCTGACGCTTTTGCATGTTTGATCACATTCGAAATGAGTTCCTGTAATATCCTGAAAAGTACTATTTCATCATCATTTTTTAGCGGGAAGGGTTTGCCGGTTATATTGAATTTTGCGTTGAGAAATTTAATCCTGTTTAACCTGTCTATTTCAAATCCGGTGGCTTTAACCAATCCCATAAAGCCAACTGAATCTGTATTCAGAGACTTTGACAGACTTCTGACATCTTCCAAAACACGACTAAGCACATCCAGGGTATCATTCACCATTTTTCTGGATAGATCGGTTGGCTGTTCAGGCAGCATCGACAATTGCATTTTGCTGACTGAAAGCAACTGTCCGATATTGTCATGAAGTTCCCAACTGATGCTTTTGAGCAGGTTTTCCTGATTTTCAATCCTGATTTTTGCCATTTCGATCTCTGCCTGTTTCTCGGCTTCCTGTTTTTCGATAATGAATTTCATCCTTCGTTTATTGAAAACAGAAAACAATACAAATACGAGACTGACCATGATCAGCAAAACGGAAACAGAGAACAAGATCAAATAAATTACCTGTGTTTTGTCCATAATGAGGCATAGATAAAACAAAAATTCATGACCATAATTAAAAACAGGGTAATGATATTTTTTATTTCAAAATTAACTACCATAAATTCAAATGTTATGATCACCGGCAAAAAAGGGACATAAAAAAGGAGCAAACCCAAGCTGATCCAGAATGATTTGGATCGCAGGTATTCATGAATGATATCTGACTTCATGATCTGAAGGAGAATTACGGTCACGATATATATCAATATCAAAGTAGATACCAGGTAGGTGTGAAATTGGAAATTTGTAAAAAAGTCCCTTTGGATCAGATTGTCAATGATAAAAAAGACCATAAGGCCAATAGCCATGAACTTGATCCGCTTTCTGAAAATTTCAGAATTTGAAATGTTATAAAATAGCCGGTAGATAATTAATGGAAATATTAGACAATATATATTTGCGAATGGAATTTGAGGTAATGTGGTGTATACTCCAATATATAAGTTTAGCAGTTCATTGAAAAACATATAGCCCAGGCCCAGATTTAAATACAGATCATAGTTGGTTTTATTTCTGTTGAAAAACAAGGAAATAACCAATGATGAAAAAGGCAATATCAGGACCAGGGCTAAATAAAGGTAAATATTCACTAATCAGAACTAATTATGTGGGTAATTCTTTTTAGGAGGAAATCCAATAGTGCCAAAATTTTCTGCTTCAAAAGTCATGTCACTATCCTCCGCGGTACCCGGTGAATTCAGATCAGTCGCTTGTGTGGGTGCCATGATCACGGTGAGGTCATCATAAGCCATGGTTTCGTTATATTTTCCGAAATAAATTCTGAGTCCTGAGAATTTTTTACCTGTGTTACTTGCTGCCTGCTTTACACTGGCGATGTACTCTTCCAGGTCCGCAATATCAAACCATGCGCAATTGGCATAATTTGCATTTGGATCACCTTTGAGGGTTGTAAGGTATTGATCAAAATTCCTGATCAATTGGCCGGCTCTTAGCTGATGGATGGTTCCGTTGATTCTTTGTGCCATTATTTAAAGTTTGTTTTGTTAAATTAAACCACGAAAATATAACAAATTATCTAACAGTTCAACAGGGTTTTCATGTAATCTTGCGGGGATTTACACCAGAGAAAAAAAGGTGTTTTTCCTGAATAGAAACAGGAAATTTCATCTTTTATGTTTGTATGCATAGACTTAATTTTGATGGATTATTTGATCAGGAATAAAACGAAAATCTATTCATTGTGAAAATAATCCCATGAAATCACTTTGTGCCCTTAGTCCAAAAAGACTGAGGGCTTTTTTATTGTAAAACATTAAGAGAAAGGCAATTGATTGATTTATAATCTGTTTGGCTTTATATCCAGAATCAAATTCATCAAAGTTCTGCCAAAAAGTGCACGAATTCAAATTTTAAGACACTAATAATTAATCCGGCTTTTACACCAGAAGGAATATTGAATTCAAATTTCTCAGGTCATCTGATACGCTGAAAAACTGATGCATGCTAATGGATAGCCATCTGAAACTGATGATTTTAGCATAAAGAGATTGTCTGCCAAAAATCTGATTCCAACCGTTTTTGTTATTGATTTGCGGGATAAAAATGCTCAATATTTACCGAACACCCACAAAAAACAGGAAAAACACTCTATTTATAACAGGAAAAACACCCATAAAAAACAGGAAAAACACCTTTTGAAATATGATGTGTAAATCATTAGGTTTGCATTTGAAATTTGAGCAAGAAATGGTGATTCTCAACAACTGTCTGTTGGTTTTGAATTATCCCCATGAAAGACAGAAGTTGACCCCGTACGAAGAAGAGGGTTAAGTTGAAATGTATTTCTGACATGCCGGAAAACTTTTTGATTTAAGCTTGATTGAGTGGTACAATTTGCACTGGCAGATGAAGAGATCTTTGTTATAGCCTTATACTCGCGAGGGTTCAAAGATGATCGTACACAGGCATTTGGGTTTGGTTTTTTATCCTTTAAGAGACGAGGAAGGGCTGTATCCTGATGCCTGTGAGTGCAAATTTGTTTTTACAGTAATGGAAATCCCTGTTTTTTCAATCTTGATTATGACAGATTTGATCCATATTGGTATTTAATGGCTTTTTTTGCCCTTTATTCATGATAATAAATCTGAGCAATCATTAAACAGTTTTAAAGTTTGATTACCTGAAACCGTTCAGCAATGGGAAATTTCCCCCGTTGTCTATAGTTTCCAACTTCAGACTTTTATCCCACTGCCCCGATGCCTGAACACCATCCAATTACAGTTCTATCTAAAATGATCGTACAGAAGTTTCAAACTTAGTTCACTCTTACCTCATAAAGGATATTGTATCCGATATCCGTCTGTAGTTGCAAACTTCAGACAACGCATGTTTTATAGCATAAAATTTAAAATGATCTTTGAGAAAAATCAAAACAATTACGACAAATATGCAATTTACTGTGGGTGTGATGGTAAGGAAAGGATGGTTTTGTGATTGGAGGATGGACATTGGCTGGAGGAGTTTGTGAATGTGATGTTTTGGGGGTACCAGGTTCATTTTTTCCTGGTTTTTTGGAGTAAAAAATTCAGCAGTCCGGGAGTATTTATTTTGACTAACGGTCGCGCTATGATACGAGCCGACGATAGGAGGCTTGTTTTCATAGCGCATGTTATACAGCGGTGTTGACCATCTTCCTTTTTCTTCCTGAAGCCTAAGCGGAAGCATGCTCATTCCATTCACTCTGCCCAAACTAAGCCCGGATAAAACTACTGATCTTTTTTGATTTCACTAAAATACTTAAAAGCTGGGCTGCAATGCTGTAATAACTTGTTTATTTCCCCAATATAAAAATATCATTTTCCCATTTCACTAATGATTTGTTAAGCAAATACCCCCATTTTGGCATGATATGCCCCAATGCTCAACTACCGGTTGTTCAAATATCATTATCCAATCCTCCATCTTTATGACCAACATCCTCCAAATCATCTTCAAAAAATAGTTCCATGTTCCAACAATATTCCCTCCAAAATCCGGCCATTTCACATCATCTTTTTCAGTGCAATTTTCAAATATGCGTTTTGGCACACCCTTTTATTTCATTGAATATTTTGTAAAATTGAAGGGTGAACTGTGATCAGTGAACGTAAACAGTATAAATCCTTTCCTGCAATGTGGTTTTGTATAATTAATTCAATTAAGTGTGTTCATTGACCCGCAATGAGTGAGCTGATTATCGGTTCACAAAGCAGTTTACTTTGGTCAGTAGCATCTGCTCCAGGTATCCGGATGCTCAGCCAAAGTATTGAAGCCTGAATAAAGCGCTGAAACATCTAATATTAAGGGATCAGGGATGTGTATTTTTCTTACCTTTGTCCCTCTAATGTATATAAAATGTCAGAAAGGAACTTTATAGATTATGTAAAAATCTGGTGTGAAAGCGGAAATGGAGGCGCCGGATCTGCACATTTTCTCAGAGAAAAGAAAAATCCCCGAGGTGGACCCGATGGCGGCGATGGTGGCCGCGGAGGTCATATCATCCTCAAAGCAAATGCCCAACTCTGGACTTTGCTTTCGCTGAAATACAGAAAACATATCAAGGCTGAGCACGGAGTTTCCGGTTCCGGAAATAACTCAAGTGGCGCTTTTGGCGAAGATGTCATCCTGGAAGTTCCTTGCGGCACCGTTGTAAAAGATCCCGATACGGGTGAGATCCTGATGGAAGTCACCGAACACGGTGAAACCAAAATCATGATGAAAGGTGGCAGAGGCGGTCAGGGAAATACGCATTTTAAATCGGCTACCAATCAGGCTCCCAAGTATGCACAACCTGGAGAGCCGGGCGAAGAAGGTTACCGGATCCTTGAACTTAAAATACTGGCCGATGTAGGCCTGGTAGGATTTCCCAATGCCGGAAAATCTACCCTGCTGTCATCCATCACCGCTGCAAAACCTGAAATTGCCAATTATCCGTTCACTACACTGACACCCAACCTTGGCATCGTATCTTACCGTGATTCCAGATCTTTCATTATGGCTGATATCCCGGGTATCATTGAAAATGCGCACGCGGGGAAGGGACTAGGCTTACAATTCCTCAAACACATCGAACGAAATTCAGTGTTGCTGTTTATCATCTCTGTGGAAGCAGAAGATATCAATAAGGAATACAAGGTGTTATTGAGAGAATTGGAATTGTATAATCCTGAGTTGACGGACAAACCCCGATTGGTCGGCATCTCCAAAACTGACCTGGTAGACGACGAAATGATGGAATTGCTCAGCAGGGAATTCGATTTTGGCGGAATTCAATATGTATTTTTCTCTGCTGTTTCCGGCAAAGGGCTGACTGAACTCAAGGATGCACTATGGAATATGCTGAACAGTTGATCGGTAACACTCTACATCAGGTTGAATAGAACCTGTGCCAGGATAATTTTAAAGATCAGAGAGATCGGAAGCGCCAGTAAATATCCGACTACAGGCAATTTGTTGCCGATTTTTTCAATGCTCATGTCAAGAATGGCCGGATGTTGGGCAACCATGCCCACAAGGATGCTATACGGGATCTTCATCAACCGGTAACCAATGATCAGAAACAGTGCGGCCGTAACAAAACTGATGATGAAACCGGCAAGCAAAATGAAATATCCTTCTCCGCTCATCAACATCTGAAAAAAAGTATGACCGGAGTTGATCCCGATACCTGCAAGCAATAAGATCAATCCGATTTGCCTTAAGGTGGTGTTTGCACTATGAGGTAAAGTCCATACGATCGGTCCGGTCCTTCTCAATGCGCCCAGGATCAGGGCAACAATGATGGGACCACCCGCCATCCCGAGTTTGACGGATATATCGCCCGGCAAGGTAATGGTTACCATACCCAACAGCAATCCAATCGCCATTCCAAGTCCGAAGGAAAGCAAATTGACCTTTCCCAACGCCTCAAAAGAGTCTCCAAACAACTCCGAAATCTTATCAATATCCCGGCGACGGGAAATGAACAGCACCTGATCGCCCAACTCAAGTCTGGTGTTGTTTGTGGCCAACAAATCCATATCGCCTCTTCTGATCCTGAGTATGATGGCTGAAAACCGCTCGTACAAATTGAGTGAAACCAGCTTTTCACCTGCAATATCCGGATTGGTAACAAATATTCGTTTGTTGACATATTCGCTCTGTGCTATTTCAATATTGTCTTCGTTCAACTCTCCCAAAGTCATGATCACTTCATCGATGACATCCTTATCGCCTACCACAACGATTTTATCCCCTTGCTCAAAACTGGTATCCCAGGTGCTCAGTTCAACCTTGTCCCTCCTTCTGTATCGTCCGAATACGACTTTCCAGTTGTGTTTTTTCTTGATATCCCTGATTGTCATACCCCCGATTTCCGGGTTGGTAATGAGTATGGTAACATTAACGATCTCTTGTTTGATCGGGTAATCTTTTTTTAGAACCTTCTCCTCAGCCCGGAAGTCGATCTTCAAAATCCTGGTGAAAAGTGCCAGCGACAGCATCACTCCGATGATACCCATCGGATAGGTGAGCGAATAGCCCACCACTGCACTGTTACTTAAGGATTTGATGGCATCCATTGTTCCGGCAGAATTGTTGATCGCATCCAGAACGCTGGCGAGCGCCGGCGTGTTGGTGCTGCTACCCGCGAAAACGCTGCTCATGATGACATTGCTGAAATTGAAAACATAAGCTAAACCCAGGCTGATCAGCGCAGGGACAATAGCCATACCGATGATCAGGTAAATATCATTGGCTCCCCTTTGGCGAATGGTGCTGAAAAAACTCGGAGCGCTGCTTAATCCAATGGAGTAAACAAATATGGTCAACCCGAGAAAAATGATGATCTCGTGTATTTTCAAATCGGGAGAAATGCCGCCAAAGATCAATCCGACAAACAAAACAGCAGATACGCCCAGATTGGTTCCCAATATCCTGATGGTCCCAATCCAATAACCTATGGCTATCACCAGAAAGAGCAGCAATATAGGATTATTGATCAGAGATTCTACCATTCCAAACGATTTAATTGCAAAGTTGGAATATTATTCCTGGATGTGCCAAATTTTATACCAATTCATGAAAAACAATTGGCACAATTCATTTAAATTTCTGAAAAGTTATCAGAAAATGAACCCGAATTGGCTGAATACGTCCCCTGAATTATTTCAACGGACTTTTTATTTTGATTCAAAAACAACTCAAGCCTTAGGTTTAAAAATGTGTGTGCTTTCTCCGTGAAACATTTCTGCTGTTTCCATCACTGTCTCTGATAGGGTTGGATGCGCATGGATCGTCATGGAAAGATCATCTACCGTAGCAGCCATTTCGATGGCCAAAGTGGCTTCAGCAATCATTTCACCAGCCCCCGGGCCGGTAATGCCCACGCCAAGGATCCTTTTAGTGGACGGATCAGCTAAAACCTTAGTCACTCCATCTTTTCTGTCCATGGATACAGCCCTTCCACTGGCAACCCAGGGAAACTTCTGTACTTCCACTTCAATTCCATTTTCTGCCGAATATTGTTCGGTCAGCCCAACCCAGGCAACTTCCGGATCTGAATAAACCACAGATGGAATACCCGCGGGTTCAAAAGCAGCTTTTTTACCTGAAATAACCTGAACCGCCACTTTCGCTTCAGCAGAAGCTTTATGGGCAAGCATCGGATTTCCTACAATGTCTCCGATGGCAAAAATGTCGGGATCATCCGTTTGCATAGCCCGATTGACTTTCACAAAGCCACGCTCATCAATCTGTACCTTCGTATTTTCAAGGCCAAGTCCTTTTGTCACAGGCCGTCTTCCAACCGCCATCAATACTTTATCATACACGTCTTCACCTTGTTTTTTGCCGGCAAAAACTACTTTCAGACCTTTTTCGGTTTCTGTGATCTGCTGAACGCTGGTTTCGAGCATGATTTTGTCCAATCGCGGTTTAATGCTTCTGGTCAATACATTGATCAGGTCGCTGTCTGCACCGGGGATCAATTGGGGCATCATCTCCACCACACTTACTTTTGTGCCCAAAGCGCTGTATACATTTGCCATTTCAAGACCTATGATGCCACCGCCAATGACGAGCATTTTTTCAGGAATGTCCCTAAGTTCCAAAGCTCCGGCAGAGTCGATCATCCTATCAGATTCCAACCATAGCCCCGGAATTCTCACAACTTCTGATCCGGTCGCCAGGATCACCTTTGAATAACTCAATTTTTCAACCGAACCACCTGTTTTAGTAACTGACAAGGTATGATCTCCTTCAAAACTGGCAGTACCCTGAATGTAATTGATCTTCCTTTGTTTGACAAGCTGCCCTGTTCCCGAAGTTAATTTTCCTATGACGGAATCTTTAAAACTCCTTAATTTATCAAGATCTATGGTGGGTTTTCCAAATGAAATTCCCCAGTCATTAGCGTGTTTAGCCTCTTCGAGCAATTTAGCCACGTGCAACAAAGCCTTGGAAGGAATACATCCTTCATACAGGCAAACACCGCCGGGATTGAGCCTTTTTTCGATCAAGGTAACCTCAAATCCCTTGTCCGCAGCGAGAAAAGCAGCTGTATATCCTCCGGGACCGGCACCGATCACCACTAATTGTTTATTATCTGACATTTTAAGCCTAACTTTTGTTGATTAATTATGCATGGCGATCACCATGGGGTCTTCAAGCGCTGAACAGATCCACCTTGTAAATCTGACCGCATCAGCACCGTCTATGATACGGTGATCATAGCTCATAGAAAGCGGCAACATCATACGCGGGACAAATTGTCCGTTTTCAACAACCGGCTCAAATGCAGCCCTTGACACGCCTAAAATAGCAACTTCCGGTGTATTCACTATGGGCGTGAAGGCAGTTCCACCCAATCCTCCCAGATTGCTGATGGTGAAATTTCCTCCCTGCATTTCCTCCAGACTGATCTTCCTGTTGCGTGCTTTTACAGCGATCTCATTCAATTCAGCAGAAAGTTCAAAAATGCTTTTCTTATCCACGTCTCTGATCACAGGAACGATCAGCCCGCGGTCTGTATCTACTGCCACACCGATGTTGAAATATGATTTGTAAATGACACGTTTGTTTTCCATATCTATACTTGCATTGAATTGGGGAAATTTTTTCAATGCAATGGCAATGATCTTCAGCAAAATGGCTGTAACGGTCAGTTTACCTGCGCCTGATTTTTCTGATTCTGAGGAAAACTTTTTCCTGGTTTCTTCCAGTCTGGTGATATCGGCTTTATCAAACTGCGTCACCTGTGGAACAGTCGCCCATGCATAGCTGAGGTGATCCGCGGTTTTCCTTCTGATATTGCTCATCTCTTCAATCCGGATCTCGCCCCATTTGCTGAAATCAGGCAATGGTTCGGAAACAATACCAGACGAAAATCCGGATTGTGCCGGTTTTTGCTTATAATTTTCATGCAAGGCTTTTGACCATGCTTTGACATCATCCATGGATATACGACCCCCTGGCCCTGAACCAGGAACTTCTTGGATATTCACACCGATCTGTCTGGCAAAACCACGAACACCAGGTGCAGCCGGTGCGATTTTTCCCGGATTTAAATGGGTATGCGAAAGAAGAACCTGCATGTTAGGATCATGAGCCTTCACAGCTTCGAAAACCGGTATTTCAGCCTTTTCAACGTCTGCTGACTTTGGTTCAAGTACCGGAATTTCATCCATCCTTTTTGATTCAGTAGTTTCCAGCAACATATAGACCTGTCCGACTTTGGCAAAATCACCTTGTTTGATCCTGATTTCCTTCACTACACCTCCATATTCGGTCGGCAATTCAAGGGTAGCTTTATCGGTTTCCATCTCAAGGATGGCCTGGTCAACCTTCACTGTTTGTCCGTTGGCCACAAAAACCTGGGTGATCTGAGCTTTCTCAATACCTTCTCCCAAAAACGGGATGGTCATTTCCATAATTGTTGTTTTTCCTTCCGGAATGGAAGCTGTGACAGATTCCACCTTAGATTCAGCATCCATCACCGTAGATTCAGCAGTATTTTGGTGCTTTCCAACGGCTTTTTCATCCGATGTAGCTATTTTTTGGCTGGTTTCCACAGAGATCATAGTTGCCCCTATATTAACCTTTTCGCCTTCCGAAATGAAAACTTTTTTTACGATCCCATCCACTTCAGATGGTACCTCTATTACAGCTTTATCGGTTTCGATCTCAACGATGATCTGGTCTTTTGAAACGCTGTCCCCTTCCCTGACCATCACGGTGGTCACCTGAGCCTGCGTTATATTTTCTCCCAATTCGGGCAATTTTATATCGACAATCATATTAACGACGCATTAAGATTTAAAAGGATTTGGTTTGTCTGCGTTGATCTCCAGTTGTTTCTTCGCTTTTTTAAGCACCTCTTTTGAGATTTTTCCATCTTTAGCCAGAGAAAAAAGTGCTGCATAGGCAATATGTCTGGCATCCACTTCAAAAAAGTCGCGCAGACTTTCTCTTGTTTCGCTCCTGCCGAAGCCAAAAGTTCCAAGAGAATGCAGCGATCCGGGAAGCCATTTGGAAATAGAATCTCCCAGGATCTGAAGATAATCAGTTGCGGAAATAAAAACACCTGCTTCACCCTTTGTAACTCTTTCGATAAACGGTGATCTGGCTTTTTTATCAGGGTTGAGCATGTTCCACCTTTCCGTTTCCGTAGCATCCAGATGCAACTCTTTATAACTGGTTACGCTCCATACATCTGCAGAAACACCATAGTCCGATTCCAGGATTTCAGCAGCCTTGATCGCTTCATTCAGTATGGCGCCGCTACCCATCAGGTGTGCTTTTGCCTGTGACCTTTTTTTAGAAGTCCTGAATTTATACATCCCGTTTAATATACCTTCCTTTGTCACCTCTTTCGGCATTTGCGGCTGAATATAATTTTCATTCATCACGGTGATGTAATAAAAACAATTTTCCTGTTTTTCGTACATTCTTTCGAGTCCATCCTGTATGATCACTGACAGTTCATAGGCGAATGTAGGATCATAGCATTTTAAATTCGGTACACCATAAGCCAAAACATGGCTTTGGCCATCCTGATGCTGTAAACCTTCACCAGCCAGTGTAGTCCTTCCGGATGTAGCGCCGATCATAAAGCCTTTGGATTTCATGTCAGCTGCAGCCCAGACGAGGTCTCCGATCCTCTGCATGCCGAACATGGAATAATACACAAAAAACGGTATGGTATTTATGCCGTGTGTGGCGTAAGCTGTTCCGGCAGCTATAAAGGAAGACATTGAACCGGCTTCCGTAATGCCTTCTTCGAGTATTTGCCCGTTTTTGGCTTCCTTGTAGTACAAAAGGTTGTCTGAATCCACCGGCTCATAAAGCTGTCCCACATGAGAATAGATCCCAACCTGTCTGAACAACGCCTCCATTCCGAAAGTTCTGGCTTCATCAGGAACGATGGGAACGATCAGTTTGCCGATTTCCTTATCCTTGAGCAATTTGGCTAAAATTCTTACAAAAACCATCGTTGTAGATACGTCTCTGCCCTCGGTACCAGCCATAAATTCGTCAAAAACGATGTCAGCCGGCGCTTTTACCGGCAAATTATTGGTCAGTCTGCGCGGTATATATCCGCCCAAAGCCTGCCTGCGCTCTTTCATATATTTGATGATCGGACTATCTTCAGCAGGTTTGTAAAATGGTGCCTGAGCAATGTCCGTATCCGGAACCGGAATTCCAAAACGGGTTCTGAATTGTCTCAGTTCGAATTCATTCAATTTCTTTTGTCCATGGGTCATATTACGACCTTCGCCGGCTTCTCCGAGACCATAACCCTTAACGGTTTTTGCCAGTATAACGGTTGGCTGACCTTTATGATTGACTGCTTTATGATAGGCAGCGTATACTTTCAGTGGATCGTGTCCTCCGCGTTTGAGTTGTTCGAGCTGTTCATCAGACAGGTTTTCAACCAGTTTGGCAGTTTCGGCATATTTACCAAAGAAGTGTTCTCTGCCATACGCACCGGGTTCAACAGAAGTTTTTTGGTACTCACCATCTACGAATTCTCCCATTCGTTTGATCAGTTTCCCGGACTTGTCTTTTTCCAACAGTGAATCCCAGGTGCTGCCCCAGACCACCTTGATGACATTCCAACCTGCACCGCGGAAGTTGGTTTCGAGTTCCTGAATGACTTTACTATTGCCTCTCACAGGACCATCCAGACGCTGCAGATTGCAATTGATGACAAAGATCAGGTTGTCCAGTTTTTCTCTTGCAGCCAATGAGATGGCGCCCAATGCTTCCGGTTCGTCCGTTTCACCATCGCCCAGGAATGCCCAGACTTTGGTGTCATTTGGTTCCAGAAGTCCTCTGTCCATCAGGTACCTTTTAAACCTGGCCTGGTAGATCGCCATAATCGGGCCCAGTCCCATAGAAACGGTAGGAAACTCCCAGAAGTCAGGCATCAGATACGGATGTGGGTAAGACGACAATCCACCACCGGGCTTTAATTCTCTTCTGAAATTGATCAATTGCTCCTGGGTCAGGCGTCCTTCGAGGAAAGCCCGGGCATAGATACCGGGAGAAGAGTGCCCCTGGAAATAGATCGCATCGCCGGGCTTGTTATTATCCTTACCCTTAAAAAAATGATTGAATCCGACTTCGTATAAAGTAGCTGCTGAAGCATAGGTAGAAATATGTCCACCGATGCCATTGCTTTCCTTATTTGCCCTGACCACCATGGCCATGGCATTCCACCTGATGATACTTTTGAGTCTTTGCTCGGTTTCTCTGGCACCCGGATAAGTGGGTTGTTCCTCTACCGGAATGGTGTTGATATAGGGTGTATTGGCAGTAAATGGCAGATCCACTCCTGAACGATGTGCGTAGATATCCAGGGTAGCCAGTAGTTCTTTCACCCTTTCAGGTCCCTGTGTTTCAAGCACATATTGCAGGGATTCCAGCCACTCTTTGTTTTCTGTTTCCTTTAGTGCATCTGAATGCTGTAGTTTATTTTCTTCCATACGTTATAATTTAACTGACGAATACCTGCTGAAAAACAAACCATTTTTTTCACTATTTCAAAGTCCGTAGCTCAGACTGTATTGATGTCAGATTCATTTTAATGAATAAAAGTGCTTACTTTTAAATAATTCGTAATGATTAAAATCAAGCTGAATAAATATAACACATTGAATTCCAACGGACAAAAAATGCTTTAATTGGCCTGTTTGAATGGATCCTGATAAAAGATGAGACTTTCAAAGCCGGTTTTTCAGGAGCTCCACATGTTGTTTATCGAGCTTTCACCCTAACATATAGGAAGTTGATTTTGTTCACCGGTTTGAATTTTTCTTGTTTAAAACCAGGAAATGTATGGAAGATCAGGCGATTGAAAAGCCTGATAAATAGCGAACAATTTTGATTCCACTAACAGTAATCAGTTTTATGACCCTATTATCTTTGTTTGAATTACAATAAAAAAACGCTGCCAGCGATGCTGACAGCGTTTCCAGTTTTGGTTATTCATCGTATCAATCCGATACTTTGAAGAATTACGTATTATTTCTTATAATATTTAATGACATCCACAACTGAGGCATCTTTCATCGCGTCCGGGATCAGCGTGTGAAGCAGCAGATGGTTGTCGTAAGATTCTTCCAGCGCCAGATCCAGTAATGATAGCACTCTGGATTTCTTACCCATTTTCCAGAGACAAGCTATTTTGTAGTAAATAATATCCGGACTGTAAACATTGTCTTCAGATATTTTGATGATCCTGAGCGCCCTGTTATACAATTGGTGCCTGAACAAAAAGCTGATATAGTCAAGATAATATTGCTCTTCGGAAGGTTCCAGTTCGATGACCTGATCAAAATATTTGAGCGCTTTTTCAGGTTCGTTCAACTTATCATACATGTTGGCAAGTCCGGCATAATATTCTTCCCTGCTGTCATCCAGTTCTATCGCCTTGTAATAAGCATTCAAGGCATTTTCCCATCGAGACTCTTTCTGATAGATCTCAGCCAGGAGGTAGTATGCTTCGTCATTGTACGGATCGAGTTTGATCGCTTCGAGGGTAAGCTTTCTCGCTTCAGACAAAACTCCCAATTCCTTCAGACAGGATGCCAGATTGACCAGTACAAAAGGATCTTTATCAAAACGTTTGAGATAATCCCTGTAAATATCAACCGCTCTTTCCATTTTATTGATCTGAACACAAAGATCTGCACAATCCAGATAACCTGATTCAAAATCTTCATTGATCAAAAAAGAATATTCCATGGCATCAATCGCCTCTTCATACTCATGGATATTGGAATAACTTTGGCCCAGATTAAACCAGGCCATATAATTATAAGGATTGATATCGAGCAAAGTCTGATGGAAATCTATGTTTTCTTCGAACCTTCTGGACAGCATGCTGGCATAATTGATCTTTTCGAGCGCTTCTTCGTTTTGGGGAGCCATTTTAAGCACTTCCTTGAGTTTGAGATACATTTGCTCAAAATCTTTTTCTGCTTCAAAAATATATGACTCACACAAACCGATCTCTACCAGAATATGTTGATCCACCACCGTTCCCAGATTACCAAGGATGGCTTTTGACTCAATCGTATTGCCCATTTTGCTGAATGCCTTAGCTTTAAGTATCTGCACGTCTACTTCGTACGGACTGATCTTTTCAGCATGTTCTATCAATGGGAGAGACAATTTTGGACTATTTTTGGCAAGTAACAAACGCGCTTTTGCTATATAGAATTCAACATTGTACTTGAATTGCTCCAACGCGATATCAACCACCTCAATAGCTTTGTCGATCAATTGCTCTTCCTGATAATAGTGAATGAGACTCAAAAACTCCGACCTTTCAAAAATTCCCACTTCCCCCTTTTCTATTAAAGTCTCAAAATCGGTTATGAGATTTAATAAAGTATGAGTTTTTCGATTATTGTTCATGTTAACTATTATGGGATATAATTAAAACCGAATGTAAAGATATGTCTATATTCCTTACAAAATAAAATTTTTCCAGTCTTTTTTTTCGAAGAATAAAGTTATTAAAATAAATTACTATTTGTTATATTTATTTGTTTAACAATGAAAAACACATGAGTTAAAAAAATAATCTGAACATTTTTTTCAGAGTAAGTATTTGTTCTACACACCCATATACATTAAGCAAAAAAACTATAACAAAAGCTCATTTTTTCTTAATTTTCAATTAACTCAAGCATTATTCTCCGAAAAGAGGCAGATGATGGATCATACGGTCCTGGTTTTTTTCCTGAAACTAACCAGGTAAACACCGGCAATGATCATGAGTCCGGGGATCAGTTTTTCTATCGTCAAGCTGTCTTTTCCTGCCAACAGAGCGATGGTGGTTGCCATGACCGGCTGCAAATATATATAGACTCCGACAGTTGCCGGTTCAACCATTTTGAGGGCTATTGCATTGAGCCAATAAGCGAAAACCGTGGTAAAAATCAATACGTAAAAAAATGCCAGCCACATTCCGGGTGTAAAACTTGCCCATTGTGCGGTGATTGCATCTTCCACACCTATGGGTATAACAGGGATCAGGCCAAAAATAAATATCCATTTCATAATGGTAAAGGGACTGTACTTATGCATCAATGGCTTGATCATCACAAGATACATGGCATAGGAAATGGCGTTGATAATGATGAAAATATCTCCTTTGAGATTGCCGGAAAAACTGAATGAACCCTTATTCATGAGTAACATCAACGTACCGCCGGCTCCGAGCACTATACCCACACTTTTGATCAGGTTCAGTTTTTCACGGTAAAACATTGCTGAGATCACCAAAACAAGGATAGGCGTCGTCACCATCAAGACAGCTGCATTGATCGGTGTGGTATACTTCAACCCTGCGATAAAAAATATCTGGTTGATGACCACTCCAAAAAGCGAACAGGAGGCCAACAACAACCAGTCTTTCCTGTCGATGCGCTCTTTAACAAAGAAAACATGGATCAACAAAAACATCATCGCAGCAATCAATACACGAAACAATACCAGTCCGTTAGGCGAAATAAACTGTGCTACAAGCAATTCTTTTGCTATTGTGTAATTTGCCCCATATATCAGGGCGACTGCCAGCAGCGCCAAATGGGGCATAACTGTCTTATAACTGTATTTCATTTTTATTATTTGAGTAATTTTTGGTTGAAAGTCCTTTAGTCTGTAGTCTGTTAGTCATTGGTTTTTACCTGGTGCCGGAACAACAATTCAATGGCAAATTAAGTGTCTTTTACTCAATGAACGCTCACCCATCCAACAAACCAACAGCCCCATCAGGTAAAACCTTCAAATCAATTACAAATTTGATATCCAATTGGTTTTTCCCTGTTAGTTTCGTTTTTTCCAATAGCTTTGTTTTGGCAGCCTAAATCCATTATTGTTTCTAACTGACCATTATAATCAATGAAAAATCATGTATGTCAGGAATCTAATCGTCAATAACTGTGCACTCCGGTACATGATCCATGCTTTTGAATAAAGATCACCCGGCTATTTTATCCGGCATTTCATAAATGAATTCCAATTTCCAGCCTGCTTCTTCAAAAATTTTTGCATACACTTTCAGATGCTGTTTCAGTTCTGTTTCAGCCTTCATGATCAGATCACTTCCTTTAGCTTTCTTCTTTATTTTTTCTTTAGTCACTTTCTGGAACATGTTATAATCATTTCGGTTGAAACTATTAAAAACACCTTCATCAATGTCAAAATAATACAGAGAATGGTCGACTGATAATATCTCCGCAGCGGGAATACTGCCAATCGTGATCTTTTTTGCTGGATGATCTATTTTGATCTCTAGGCTATCTAAATTGAACCCGACAAGGACTTTAGCTTTTACACGGATAAATGCTTTTTTCCGAAACATACTGATATCCAAGTGTTTGATGTTCTCATATCGATAAAACTCGACGAAGTTACCTTCAATTGTTCCAAGTTTCATCACATTTTTAACACTTTCCAACAGAATATCACTGCTCACCGTTACCTGGTTTTTTGAAAGTGAACTCCTGTAGCCCCAATACCAGACCATCCCGAGCAGCAGGACAAGAATTATGATGAAAATCAGATAGTTTGAAAACTTTTTCATGCTTATTTCATTAGTTTTTAGCTTTAAGATCAAATGGATGTCTAAGGTTTTTCCAGGATTTTAATATGGCTTTTACGCTTCCCACTTTGATCGGAGATTCAATCATGACCGGGATCTTATTCTGATCGTCAGAGACATACAGTATCATGGTTGAACCTTCGTCGAACACATTACCGGATATCAGATCCGGAGAAACTTTGATCACATCGATCATGCCCACTCCGCTCACTTTGAAATTTTTGACTTTTCCCTTGTATTTGACAGGTATCAGATATTTTTTTTCATCAAAAATAAGGTCTGTATATATGATCTTCTGGTCGATCAGCTGACCAACATCCAAATTTCTCAGATTGTAACTCAGCGACAAAAGGTCCAGCATACAATCCGAAAGGTCAAATCTGTACGCTTTCGTTTTACCGTCATTGATTTTGACATAAGACGTGACTTTATTGGTTTGACGGTTAAAAAAAATATCATTTTTAATTCTGTAATCACCTTCTTCTATGTCTCTGGAAAACTTTCTTGGTTTTAAAGTAATTTTATCCATTTCACAGGTGAAAACATCCTGTACTTTAAAAAACCAATTATAACTTTCATGGGTTTTGCCCACCGCTTTTATAAAATAATGATCTGTTTTTTCCTCAATTGTCATTTCGAGTGTTCCGGCAGGTATCCAGATAAAATTCCAGTTGTAGTATAGTTCATACACCAGTTTTTCTCCACCGTTGAAAGCCAGATTCCGGTTGTGGCAAATCGTACTGTTTTGACTTGTAAGAGCTTGACTTACAAGCCAAAAAATCAAACCGGCAATCAACTTAACTTTGTTCATATCCAAAATATTTACTGATATTGGTACGCATCAGGATCACCCATCCGATAGCTGCGGGAATGGCCTGATTGAGTACCCAGAGTGAAAAGGTTGCAGCCAGAATAAAAACTCCGTGAGAAGTAAAATTTCCGAGGATCAGCAGGGCAAGTTCTCCACGGACCAGCCAGTACAATACAGGCGGAACGGCCATAACGGTCTGCATCATATAAATCGTACTGACCGCGCTGACCAACAGAACAGCATGGCCGGGAATTCCCCACAATTTGAGCATTAAATAATACTGCAAAACAAAAACCGCATATCGTAAAAAAGACAATACCAGCACTTTTAACTGCAGTGTTTTACTGATATCGCTTACCGAATCATAAGACATAAAAACCCGGCTCCAATATTTTTTTTTGGCAAGACGGCTGAAAAGCGGTTTCAACCAGTGTAAATTAAAGAATAAAATAACAAAAAAAGCTGCTAATAAAATTCCGGTGATGACGGAAAAATACCAGATTCCTTTGTCTAATTCAAATCGGTTGAAAATCAACACCATAGAGCCAGCAAGTCCTGAAAAAATGACGATGATGTTTAGGGAAAGGCTATTGACAAAGTTGGACCAAATGGCTTTCCAGTTGTTCTCCGAACTTATCCTCAATATCCTGGCTGCATAATCGCCTAAAGCTGCAGGCGTTACCAACCCGCCTGTGATCCCTGCCAGAATATCCAGAAAGGCAGATGAAAAACTGTGCTCTTCAAAACGGTTGACCAGCAAATGCCATTTTTTCACCTCAAAAAACAGATTTACCGGAACCAATACAACTGCTGAAAACAAAAGGAAAAAGGATGTAATAGAAAGCGATTGGTAAAAAGCCTGCCAGGTATTGACCGTAAAACTCTTGCTGTCCACCTGCAAAAATATTACATAAACCAAAACCACTGACAAGAGTAATTTCAGTATAAAATTGATCAGCTTGAATTTATTTTTTTTTACCAATTTAACAATAGATACTCCTGACCTTCTCAGGGGAAACAACATTGAACAAAATTATGTAATCCGTTTTTGCAATGATTTGTATTTTTCGGAATTACTCCATTAAAACCATCTCAGGCACATAAAAGTTTCAAACAATAAAAATTGAATTTGCAGTCAGGCTCCGCAATTTGTAAAGCATAAAATTTGAGTCTGCTCCGAAAAGTCTTTGCCCACTAAATCCTCCTAATAGGGGACTTTTAATTTGTTGGTTTTCAATCGTTTACCTTTAAGGGTTAGGGCAAAAAACGATTGAAAATCAACAAATTGGACTTTTCGGATTAGACTCAAATTTTAGTAATTTATTTGCCCTAAAGCCTTTAAAACCGAAAGCCTTGATATACTCACCATTATAGTTCGATAATGTATTCAATTCATATTTATATGTAATAACCTGATTCTTAGCTGTAAAGGCTTTATCACACGGGTAATTTAACACTACCATTCATACTACTTGAGTTTTGCAGGTTAATTCAACCTTCAAATCCCAAAAGCAACGGCAGATAGGCAGATATCAGGTAAAAGGTGATCAGAATAAGTACTATCAGTATGGTAAATATAATGATGCTGGATCTGATATTGAAAGTTTTTCCCGATGGACTTCTCATCCTCAATCCGGCCTGAATGTTCATTTTGACATTCCCAAGATCATTTTTATCCTTTTGCTTATATTTTCCCAGTACACTTTCCAGTTTTTCTTTTTCCGGATTATAATATCTGGGTATGTAATCGAATTTCCGGTTTTTAGTTCCGCCAAAAAAATTAAATAATGCCATGCTAATTATACTTTGATCAGTTTAAAAACTTCTTCAGAATTGCCTGTATTCACTTTAACCAGATAATATCCCGGAGATAAAAGGTGGATCTGCACGGTAAACCGGTCATCTGCAGTACCTGCACGAATCGTATCGCTCTGATATTTCTTCCCGAAAACATCGAAAATCTCAACCAGTATATCATTGTGCTTATCTCCTTCAACTTTAATAAAAAAATGCTCTTCTGCAACATTTGGATACAAAGTAATAAAAATGTTATCCGGTTCTTTTTCCACATGGACCGGTGAATTATTCAGAAATTGGAGGAGTTTTTTAATAAAATAATCAAATTGCTGATCATTCCCGACGGATTCCAACGGAAAACCAATGTAAACCAATGCGGATTCTTTTGAACCATTCCCAAAAACACCTCTGTATTTTATTCCGGCTCCGGAGTTATTTGCGTAATCCAGAATTAGTTCAGATCCTCCATAAGGCCCGATTTCATCCGGAAAATCCTCGGGATAAACCACTCCGAATTCAAGGTATACAGAATCAAATCCTGAACCCGGAACCCCTGTGGCCGGAGATCGACCACTACCGCCATCATGCAGGTAAGTTGCTTTGAGGTAATCATTGAAAAATAATTTGTCCGATGCGGTTCCTTTTTCATACAGATCCCAGCCCACTTCAGCACCGGTGACAAAAAGCTTCCCACCGTTTTTAAGGTAATCCTTCACTTTGGCTTGCTCGGTATCGCTGAATGTTTCATTAGCCGTGGATTCATCACCGAGAAACCACAAAACCATATCAAAGTCGCTGAGCTTTATGGAAGCATTGGCCACCGCACTATTGTTGCAGGACGAAACCTGAAATTTATCATTTGCGTGAAGCGATCTGAGATATTTACCTGCAAATTGGTGTGTTTTGGGTGTGTAGGAAGATCTTCTGTTGAATCCATCCACGATCAAAACCCGTTGAAGTGTTTCCTCAGGATACAGCAATGCAGCGTAAATATTGCCCGGTTCACTGACCCTTTGGGCGATGTTTTCAGCTTTTACACTGAAATAAATTGCTTGTCCATAAACACCCATGCTGTCGATTCTTAACATATTTTGATTGGAAGGCACAGATTCCAACAGGACACCATCCGAAAAATCCGGTTGGAAACCACGATATACTTTGTACCAGCTGATGTTTTGTTCTGCATTTTTGACCCAGCTGATCTCTATACTTTTTCTGTTCTTATCCTGCAAAACAGACATCAGTTTGGGCGCTTCCGGAGCGAAAGTGGCGATGGCGATGTTTTTTGCGAGCGTTGACTGTTTTCCCTCATCATCTGTCAGGGTTAAAGTGACTGAATAATCTCCGTCATCCTGATAAGCATGGGAAGCGATGACCCCATTACCCAACGGTGAACCATCTCCGAAATTCCATTGATAACTTACGATCATACCGTCATCTGTAGATTTGCCGGCATTGAATTGAACCGTTTCTCCCGCACCTGCCGGCAATCCCGTAATATAAAAATCAGCATTCGGATACCCGTTGTTATAATATTGCAATGTCAAATCCAGATCCAGATACTGATTGGCAGTGATGGTAATTTCATGTGTTTCAGGCAAATAGCCATCTTTACTCAGGTTGAGCATATAATTGCCCGGAGCAAGGTCCCCGATTGCATAAAAACCATTGTAGTTCTGGTCGCCGAAATATTGCTGATCTCCCGGTTGACAGTCAACCACCACTTCATTGATCACAGTTCCGGCTGTGGCATCCGTAACTATCCCACCTACTCTTCCCGTGGTAAAACCCGGTTGCTGGAAGTACGCAAGGATAGATTTAGCAGATGCCCATGCATAATTTTTAAGATATTCAGAGTTTTTAAGCCTCAAACCTTCTGCCGGCAGATCGTGAAAGGAAGCTTCGGAAAGCACTGAAGGCATGGCTGCATTTTTGAGCACACCCAGGTTAAAACCCAGAAAAGTCATATCTCCCCGACTGTAATGAATGCTGGTTTTCATTGATTCTGTCAGGATAGGCGCCATGATATCGCTCATGATCTTAGCTTCAGGAAAAGCCGGCTGGCCATTGACTTCCTTGTACAAAACAAGGGAATAATTGCCTCCTCCGCCATTGGTATGCAGTGATTGAAACAAATCTGCATTGAATGCATTGGCGATGGCAGATCTTTCCGATAGGGCAATATCAGAAGCATCAGAATTATCTGCTCTGGTCACAATGACTTGAGCGCCAATATTTTCGAGGATATCTTTAAGATGATAGGCAGCTTCAAAGACGCCTTCGGATTCCCAGTAAACGATGCCATTTGGCAAAAGTATCTGTCTGTCATCAGAGGTATGTCCACCGTGTCCCGGATCCAGGCAAATTCTGACACCGTTCAGGTTCTGACCGAAGATCATGGTGGTGACCAAAAATGCGGCGGTCAGTTGGCCGGCAAAAGTGATTTTTCTGGTCATAGATTTATAAGATGTCGATTTGGTAAACTTTTCCATTTTCATCATTGAAGATCACTTTTTTTCCGTCAGCGGAAAATGAAGGATACAAGGAAATAATATTGGTATGCTGGGTCAGATTTTTCCTGACTTTTCCGTCAGAAGATATCAGGAACAGGTTAGATTGAGTAAATTTTTTTCCGTCATCCAAATCTTCCATACCTACCAGCCATTTGCCGTCAGGAGACCATTTCATGGCTCGGAGCCGACCGAGTTCTATGATATCTTCACCTTCATTGTTACAGATATAAGCGCCCTGCCCGGCAATATGGTACAAAATTCTCTGGTGATCCGGTGAAGCAGAAACCCAAAGATACTTACCTTCACCTCCGGGGTTGAGTATATGTTTTTTCCCGTTTTGCCAGTAAACCAGGTTCAGTTCATCATCAAGATAGGTGTATTTCTGTTCGTCCTTACAGTTTTCGATCGTGCCGGAATCTGCATTGAACCGCTTCATTTCATCATCCTGCAAAAAGATCAGCTGATCATCAGCAGCGTGAAGCAATTTTATTTTTCTTACCCCGGTCACAATTTCTTTTTTGGCTTTTGTAGTGGTTTCCACCATCACCAGGGTACTTTCTTTTTTCCTGTTGGCAAAATTTTGTTCCACAAAATAAATATATTTACCATCTGGTGAGAATAATATATTTTGATCAGTAATAACTGATTCAGTAAGTTTTGAAATAGCTTTTGTTTCGAGATCCAACATGCTCAGTCCCTTATCAGCCTGGTCTGTCAAAAGGATGCTTTCGTCATTGGGGTTGTAAATCGGTTTAAAAAAGCCTTTGTCCAGTTGACTGATTTGTTGTGGTAATTTGGTTTTTGAGATATTCTTCGCAGTTTCCTGAAAGCAGGAAACCAATGAGATACTGATTAAAGCAACCCAAAAAATCCAATTATTCCTCTGTCCATTCATGCGCTGACATTTTGTTGTTTCAAAAATAGTATAAAAACTGGTTTTAAGGGCAAAAGTTGTGCGTTATAAGCACGATTTTATTTAAATATCCGATAATTCATGAATATTGGCAATATAGTATCCTGAATCAAACTTAGCACATTTTACCATCATGAAATTCACTGACACGCACATGGAATAGCCAATTTATTAACAAATAATAATATGGGTTTAATATATTGAAACTCACCTAAAATTCCACAATTACTGACAATTTTCCCAAACAGATTCAATTGTTTTTGAAGTTACTAAAGCCGACTTATGATTGAAATCAGTTTAAATATGATTAAATAAAAAAAAAGCCCTTTATCAGGGCTTTTTTATCTTGCTATTGTTTAATAAACTTCTGCGTCTTTCCATCTCCTGTGCGGATGAAATACATACCGGATTCGAGTTGACCAACTCCAATCCTTCCAGAAGTAATACCCTCCAGCATTTTTTTACCTGTGATGTCCAGGATCTCAAATGTTTTTTCACCTTCAACACGGACATTCAGTACTGACTGAACCGGATTTGGATAAACAGCATGTTCATTCCCGGCCATATCATCCAGGTTCAAAAGGACATCCTTTAGAGAAACTTTGGTGGTAACCATCACTTCTTTGGAGGGATCCGCCTGCAGAAACACCACAAATTCCAGGTTGTCTTTTACCCAGGTGTCTCCCAACGTAAAGTCAAACGTCAATGCATGTTCCTTTTCATCACTGAAATCAAGTTTAGTGCCGAAGGCATCGGGATACATACTTCTCAGTACATGATCAAGTTCAGTCTGGTTTTGCCAGTTGTAGACAATGTCTGACTCAGTAACCGCTGTATGAAGGGTCAGATCTTCCTCGATGTAATCATAGAGTTCAGTTGCCCGGATATTTGCCCTGAAGTTTTTGTCACCCAAATGAGTGATCTCAACCTCCATTTCAAACAATTCCCTTCTGTCTTTGCGCTGATTATAATTCTGATGATACGCGGGGAAAAGAGAAACATTGAGGCTACCACCTTTCGAGGAGATGATTCCATCGGCAATGCTTGTCGGAAAGTTGGTGATCCCGTAGTAATTGGCTGCCCGTTCTTTTGATGCGGCTGTATTGAACGGATCCAACATATGCTGATTATGATAATTAATGATGATCACTTCATTTCCATTACCGATCATATCTCTGGCAGCCATGGCAGCTCCCGGACAATTCATATTTGCAATACCTGTTCCAATCTCAAAAAGCACATACTTCCGTTCTTTTCCACCTTCAATTTCCACTGATACTGTTTCGGAAGAATGTGACAAGCCAACCCCTGTTTTATGTGAACGAATGCCATAATTCAAAATGGCCGGATAAGGTTTGTGTAAATAATAAGTCTGAGTAATTGAACCATCCAGAATTTCCCCATTGGCTGTGAGCATATAATCATCGATGACATCCGTAGCAGGATCCCATCTCAATAGAACTTCAGTCCCTCCAATCTTTTCAGCTTTCAAGCCTGTCGGTGGCGATGGTGGCACTGCGGTGCTGAAAACTACGTTGTCAATATACATTCCCGGAGAATTTTCATTTGAATTTGTCCAAAAATTGGCGGCATCCAGTTTTCTAATCCCTGTGTTATCCGATCCTGAACTCCACTTCCTGGAAATTACTTTTTCATCATCGACGTACAATGTCATAAAATCATCATCCAGATCAATAATGGTACTTACATGAAACCATTTGTTGCGGGTGTAAAAAAAAGTTGCAATACCTTCGGTTTTCCCTTCATTCACAATTCCTTTGCCATCCCAATTGAAATAAACCTCAAAGGAAGTGGAACTGTTATTGCCGGCAAACTCATTCAACAAATTGAAATAACCGTTGCCATAATCATGAACGAACAAATCGAATTCAACCACGTATCTCCCGCTGACCCTTCCGCCAAGAAGCATAACTATATCCTGCTGACCGGACAAAACCAGCGAATTCGGTGCTGAAACAGCATATCTGTCTGACAATACGGCATCTTTGGTACCACCCGGATTATTATCCCACGTCGTCCAAATGGTTTTGTCATTAAATGCTTCTGTAAATTTGAGTCCTGATGTAAATCCATCAAAATTCTGGGTTAAAATAAGCTCCTGGCTTTTCATAATGGTTAACCCTGCCATACAAAAAACAACAAGCAGTAATTTTTTCATAACTTTGTTTTAAGTTTTTAAAAATAAACACTTTACAATCTTGCATGAAGGTTTAGGTTTCTTAGAAACTGAAGTCCAATTTAATCAATTATTTTCAATTCTCCAAATTTTTAACTTGAAAAACAGCAATATAGACGAAGATTAGCGATTTTCATACTTTAAAGTTGTTTACAGGTGGTTAGCATATCAGGCGCTTAGGAGCCAAAACTAACCAACATGTGGTTCATTTCAGCTGTTGGATATTTTTTTTTCAAACTTCCCGCAAATCGGCTTTTTTGGGTTAAGCCCCCAAAAACATAGTGTCTTGAAAATTGAATTCGTACATTTTTCGGCAGAACTTTAAGAAATTTGATGTAGAAATAAAATCGCACAGAATATTTACCCCGCAGCGAAGCGGCTCGGGGTTCTTAAATCATTTTCCTCGTTGGTTCTGGCTCGTCCAGGTTAGGTAGAACAGTGTTACATCCCTTTTTCTACAATTCAAAATGGTCACCAAAATATAGACCTGACATAAAAATGCGTACAACCAATCTGATATAACGGACACCCTATCTAACATGGCGTACACCGATCTGTCATGGCGGACCTGATCCGCCATCCCGTACACAGCGACTTGTTATGAAGGACTCATTCATTACTCCTTATAAGGAATCCTTCAATGCCCGGGATTCCGGGTCAAGCCCGGAATGACACTATCGAGTTTAGGCGCTTAGGAGCCAAAACTAACCAACATGTGGTTCATTTCAGCTGTTGGATATTTTTTTTTCAAACTTCCCGCAAATCGGCTTTTTTGGGTTAAGCCCCCAAAAACATAGTGTCTTGAAAATTGAATTCGTACATTTTTCGGCAGAACTTTAAGAAATTTGATGTAGAAATAAAATCGCACAGAATATTTACCCCGCAGCGAAGCGGCTCGGGGTTCTTAAATCATTTTCCTCGTTGGTTCTGGCTCGTCCAGGTTAGGTAGAACAGTGTTACATCCCTTTTTCTACAA
>ERZ761607.1230-NODE-1230-length-33615-cov-5.739660_pt1 | contig 33615 bp, 38 predicted proteins | sample MGYA00511164_ERZ761607 | MGnify/ENA primary metagenome ERZ761607 (study PRJEB28899, sample SAMN02445080) | bioreactor sludge metagenome | biome: EBPR sludge | place: Australia: Brisbane, Thorneside Wastewater Treatment Plant | collected 2011-06-22 ... | reverse complement strand
CGAGGTAGCCTTTCTCCGGCCGGAAGAACTTGGCGTGGTAGGCCACCATCTGGTCGCGGTTCACCTTGCCCAGGGTCTTCTCGGTGACCACCTCGCCGTAGGGGTGCGAGCGGCCGAAGGTGACAGCCGCACCAACGGCATCGGCGATCGCCGCTGGATCCTCCTTGCGCTGCTGCACGCTGCTCAGGCTCCGCTTGCGCGCCTTCTGCACCTCCTCTTCGGGGAAGCTCGGCTCGGTCACCACGTCGGCGAACAAAGCCATGAGCTCGGGCAGGTGCTTCTTCAGGGCACTGCCGTAGACGCCCTCGCGGCTGGTGGAGAGCGTGGCCCCGATTCGGTCCACCTGCTCGTCGATCTGCGCCTTCGATCGCGTGCGGGTGCCGGCCTCGAGCAGTTCGCCCATGAGGTCGATGAAGCCCGCCCGGTCGCCCTGCGCCATGGGGGGGATATCGAACCGCGCCTGCACGCTCACCACCGGCAGCTTGTGGTTCTCCACCACAATGACCCTCAGCCCATTGGGGAGCTCGAAGCTCTTGTGCTCTCCGAGCTGAACGGTGGGTGCGGAAGCGGGAGCCGGCGGCTTTGTGCGGTCGATCTGGGCGTTCATCAGTGCAGGAAGGAGGAGCAGCGCACCGGCCAGGCGCAGTCCAAGAGCGGGGATGCGGTGTTCCATGGCGGCAGGGCTAGGGTTGTTTCTGGGAAGCGGGAAGGTAGTGGAGCACGACGCGCGCATCCTGACGGAAATAGGTCAGCGCCGCGCGCTTCAGGTCCTCGGGGCCGAGCGCCAGGTAACGGTCGATCTCGGTGTTCACGAGTCGCGTATCACCAAGGAGCATATGGCAGCGCGCCAGGTCGCTGGCGATGCCCGCGATGCGGCTCTTGTCCTGCACGCTTTCCATCTCCAACTGGGCCAGGAGCTTGTCGAATTCCTCGCGGGGCACGCCCTGCTCCTGGATCCGGCGCACCTCGGCGGTCATGGCCTGCTCCAGCGGCGCGGCCTCGATGCCGGCATTGGCGATGGCATACATGATGGCCAGCCCGCCCTGTTCGAACGGGAGGCTGAAGGCGCCCGTGGCGATGGCCTTCTGCTGCTCATCCTTCAGTGCGCGGTTGAGGCGGCTGCTGTTGCCGCTGCTGAGCAGCCGGTTCACCAGGTCGACCGCATAGTAGTCGCTGGTACCCGTGGGCGGGATGCGGTAGCCGAGCACCACGGCCGGCAGCTGTATCCGGTCGTGGATGACATCCCGCACCTCCGCGCTGGGCCCTGCATCCTCCACTGCGGGCTGTGTCACCGGCTCGCCTTTGGGAATGGTGCCGAAGTACCGCGTAACCAGGTCGCGCGTGCGCACCGGGTCGATGTCGCCGGCCACCACCAGCACGGCGTTGTTGGGCACATAGAAGCGCTTGTAGAAGGCCTGGTAATCGGCCTCGCTGGCGGCGTTCAGGTCCTCCATGTAGCCGATGGTGGGCCAACGGTAGGGATGGGTGCTGTAGGCCCGGGAGAGCACCTCCATGAGGATGGTGCCATAGGGCTGGTTCTCGTACCGCTGCCGGCGCTCTTCCTTCACCACCTCACGCTGGGTATCAACGCCCTTCTGGTCCACTTTGGCGTGGAGCATGCGCTCGCTCTCGAGCCAGAGGCCCAGCTCGAGCTGATTGCTCGGCAGCACCTCGTAGTAGTAGGTGCGGTCGGCGGTGGTGTTGGCATTGAGCACGCCTCCCGCGCGCTCCACGTGCCGGCTGAACTCGCCGCGGCCGATGTTCTGGGAGCCTTCGAAAAGCAGGTGCTCGAAGAAATGCGCGAAGCCGCGGCGCGTGGGGTCCTCGTTCTTGCTCCCCACATGGTACATCACGCTCACCGTGACGATCGGCGTCCCGTGGTCCTCATGGAGGATCACGTGCAAGCCGTTGTCGAGGTCGAACTCGGTGTATTGGATGGCGCTGCGCTGCGCCGTAGCGGATGCTGCGAGCATGAGGGTCAGGATGGCGATCGGGGTCTTCATGCGGGTGACGTTGCCGCGGGGGGAATCCTCGCCGGGGCGCCGAAGGTACAAGGGCGCCACCACCTCGGGAACGCAGCAGGTCCCTGTCAGTCAGGGCGGGCCTGGCCCAGCGACCGGTCGCTCCGGCCGACGATCGCACCGCCGCGCACAGCGCCGATAACCGAGCCGCATCATTCGACGTATGAGGCCACGCACACGACCAGCGCATGGAAGTCAGTTCAGCGGAACGCACCTTGGGGCCTCGCGTGAAGGACCTTCTCACCCTGCTCCTCCAGCGTTTCGATGGACGGCGCGCGGCACTCCTGCCCTTGCGGGACCGGCGCCGCGTGCAGCTGGCATCGGGGGATGTGGACCATCTGGTGGAAACCGCCCATGTACGGCGCACGGAATGGCGCGTGGACCCCGTGCCTGACCGGCTCCTCGAGCGCCGTGTGGAACTCATCGGCGGCTGCACGCGGAGCGATGTGATCAACGGGCTGAATGCCGGCGCCAAATCGTACATCGCCGACCTCTGGAACTTCACCTGCGGCGACCCGTGGAGCATCATGCGCGCCCACCGGGTGCTGGAGCGCGCTGCGCGGCTCGACCTTGCCTACCTCGACCCCACCGAGGGGCGGGTGCGCGCGAATCCCCGCAGCGCCACGCGACTGATGGTAACGCCGCGCCCGCTGCATGTGCTGGAGCGGAGCGTCCTGCTCGACGACGAGCCCAGCCCCGCCGCCTTCCTCGACCTGGCCCTGCTGGGGGTGCATGCGCTGCGGCCGCTGACCGATCGCCAAGGCGGGCTCTACCTGGTGCTCCGCGATGTGCAGGGGCATGCTGAAGCCCGCCTGTGGGCGCAGCTGTTCGACGAGGTGGAGCAGCAGGCCGACCTCCCCCGCGGAACGATCCGCGCCACGGTGATGATCGACTCGATCGCCGGCGCCCTCGAGGCCGACGAGATCCTCTTCGAGCTCATGCACCATGCGGGGGGCCTCGCCATCGATCCACAGGGATATGCAGCGGACCATATCGCCCTGTACCATGGGCCTGATGCCCGGGTCTTCCCCGACCGCGAGGCCATCGGGCTCAACGCCCCATTCCTGCGGGCGCTGGCCCTGCACATCATCGGCCTCTGCCACCGCCGCGGCTGCCATGCCATCGGCTCGCCCTCATTCGTGCTCCCCCCGCGGGACCCGGCCAAGCTGAAGCCCGACTACCTGGAGATGCTGGCCGACAAGGAGCGCGAAGCCGCAGACGGCTTCGACGGCACCATCGTGGTGCATGCCGATACGGTGAATGCGGCCATGGCCCAGTTCAATAAAGTAATGCCGCTGGCCAACCAATTCGGCTACCTGCGCGACCATGCCGTGCAGCCTGCGGAACTCATCACCAGGCCTGAGGGCGCGATCACCGTGGAGAGCCTGGTGGGCACCATCCGCACCATCCTGCGCGCACTGGTGATGCGCTGGCAGGGCAATGCCTGGGTGGTGCAGGGCAGCCGGCTGCACGACCGCTCATCGCTGCGCCTGGCGCTGCGGCTCCTCTGGCAGTGGTGCCATTCGCGCCAGGGTACCATCACCGCCACCCAGCTCGACATCCACGATGACCTCCTGCGCTACCTGGTGCGCAAGGAATCCGACAAGATGTTCAGCGAGTCCGATGAGCGCACCAAGGTCCTTGCCCGGCAGGCCGTTCAGCTTACGCTGGACCTGGTGCTCGCCGATGGCGTGCCCCTCGAGCCCCAGGCCTGAGCACGCCGCCTATCTTGCCCGCGCCCAGCCCGCCGGCCATGACCTCCTGGATCCCCGTCAGCGCACGCTTGCCCGATGACGGCCAACGCGTCCTCTGCTTCCTTCCGAAGAACACCGTATACCTCCCTGGAAAGACCGGCGCCAGCGAGGAGCGGCACGTGGTGGTCATGCGCTTCGCGCTCGACTTCTTCGTGAAGAACCCCAGCAAGACCGGCTACCAGGGCACGCCTCATTTCTGGCTCGGCGAGGGCACCAGCAACCGCTTCTTCCACGAGGTGTCGCACTGGATGCCATTGCCCGGCCATCCTTGAGCCTCACCGAAAGAAGAAGGCGCGAGGCACAAGCCTCGCGCCTCCGCGCAGTCGCAAGGGGAAGGGATCAGCTCACGATCTCCAGCAGCTCCACTTCGAAGATGAGCACGCTGTTGGCGGGGATCTTGCCCCCGGGGGCGCCTTGCGAGCCGTAGCCCAGCTCGCTGGGGATGTAGAGCTTCCATTTGCTGCCCACGGGCATCATCTGAAGGCCTTCCACCCAGCCGCGGATGACGCCGCCGACGGGGAACTGCGCCGGCTCGCCGCGATCGACCGAGCTGTCGAACTTGGTGCCGTCGGTGAGCATGCCGGTGTAGTGCACCTTCACGGTGCTCTCGGCCGTGGGCTTGGGCCCCTTGCCCATGGTGATGACCTCGTACTGAAGCCCGCTGGGGGTGGTCACCACCTCCTTCCGCTGGCCGTTCTCGGCCAGGAACTTCTCGCCGGCGACGCGGTTCTCCTCGCCTTGGGCGCGCTCCTCTGCCATGCGCTCCTCCTGGAGCTTCATCATGTAGCGCTGCACCACCTTCTGCACCTCGTCGTCGCTCATCATGGCGGCGCTGTCGATGCCGTCGCGCAGGCCCATGGCCAATGCGGGGATGTTCACGTTGTCCAGCTTGCTGCGCTTGAAATTGGCCCCGATGTCGGCGCCGATGGCGTAGCTCACGGAGTCGATCTCGGTCTGAAGGGTGACACGGTCCTTCTGGCCCTGGGAGCAGGCGGTGATGAAGGCGGTGCCCACAAGGGCGAAGGCGAGGCGGATGGTCATGCGGTTGTGAATGGGGCGCGAAGGTAGTCCTTCGGCCGCCAGCGAAGGGGCCGGAATGCCGCGCATCACGCCGAAGGCTCGAGGAGCCTGCGCAGGGCCTCCCTGAACCGGATGAAGCGGTACAGGTCGTTGTGGCGACCTTTCGGAAAGATGATCGCCTCGCGGTCCACGCTCGCGGGAATGGAAGCATAGAGGTCAAGGGCACAGGCCAGCGGCACCACCTGGTCGCGCTTTCCGTGGAAGATGCGCACCGGACAGCGGACGCCCCGGATGGCACGGTCGTTACGGAAGGGATACCGCAGGAGCCACCGATAAGGAAGCAGCGGCAGTTTCGCCCAAGCCACATCCAGCAGGTTGTTGAACGGCGTCTCCAGCAGCAGCATGCGTGCCTGCCGCTGAGCGGCCAAGGGCACGGCCAGCGCGCTGCCCAGAGAGCGCCCGTAGAGCACGATGCCGGCCGGCGGGACGCGCTCGGCCAGCCAGTCGAACCAGGCCGCAGCATCATCGATCAGGGCCCGCTCGGAGAGCCTGCCGCTGCTCTTGCCGTACCCGCGCGGGTCAGGCATCAGCACATCGTGCCCGAGCGCCGTGAAGCGGGAGGCGAACTTCCCCCATCGCTTCAAGCTGCCCGAGTGGCCATGGAAATAGAGCACCGTGCCCACGGGCCGATCCGCTTTGAACCATAGCGCGTGCAACCGCGCCCCGTCGGGCCGCTCGATCCGATGCTCCGTGTGCGGCGTGGGGAAGCGGTACCGATAGCCCTGGCTCGTCCGGAACCGCAGGAAGATGAAGCGCTCCTGGAAGAGGTAGTAGAACAGCGCCAGCCCCGCGTAAGCCGCAGCAGACACAGCCAGTGCGCCCCAGAGCCAGTTCATGGGGCAAAGGTACCGGGCACGCGCCCGGCGGCCCGATCTTCGCGCCATGCGCAGACTGGTGCTCCTCATGGTGCTGGTGGGCAGCGTGCTCCCGGCGGAGGCGCAGGCCATCAAGCGGCGGCACCTGGTGACGCGGCTGGGGTTCGGGGCGGGCATCGCCACGGTGAACCGCACCCCCGATTCGCTGGCGGCCGGTGCCACCGCATGCGGGTCGCTGGCCTTCGGCTTCGGCTATGCCACCGGCAATCGGTGGTCATTCGGGTTCCTATTCGACCGCATCGGGGCGGACCAGCCTGCTCCGGCGGCTGAGCGCATCCGCTTCACTACCTACCAGGTGGAGGTCGCCTACCGGCCGTGGATAGGAGACCGGTCCGCCGTTGAGCTGGGTCTCGCCTTGGGCCCCATGGTGATGGCATTGAAGCCGTATGAAGCGAACCTGCCCTTGGTGTCCAACCGCGGCAGCACACGCCTCAGCGTGCGCTACCTCCGCATGCTCACGGGCACCATCGCCGTCTTCGGCGAGCTGGCCCAGAACTGGAGCGGCCCCGGCAACGTGGTGGACTACGAAGGCCGCGCCCTGTTGAACAGTGCGGGCGAGCCGCTGCTCCTGGCCTGGAACAGCCAGCGCATCAATGCCGGCTTGGCGATGCGTTTCTAAGCCGGCTTGCGCTCACGCAGGAAGACCCACATATCGCCCGTACTCTCCTCAGGCGCGAAGCGGTAACCATCGCCATCGTAGCGCTTGAGGGCCTCAGGATCCAGCAACCTATGGCGCACGATGTGCCGCGCCATGGCGCCGCGCTGATGCTTGGCGAAGACCATCACCATGCGGTAGCCCTGCGGCGTGCGGTCCTTGAAGACCGGGGTGATGATGCGCGCCCCGAGCCGCTCGGCACGCGCCGCCTTGAAGTACTCCGAGCTGGCCAGGTTGACGACCACGGACGTCCCTGCGGCAGCGAGGTCGGAGCGGAGCTGATCGGATATGCGGTCGCCCCAATACGCATACAGGTCCTTGGATCGGCCCACGCTCAGGGGCGTGCCCATCATCAGGCGGTAATCCTGGATGAGGTCCAGCGGCCTCAGCACGCCATAGAGCCCGCTGAGGATGCGCAGGTGGCGCTGGGCGAATCGCAGATCGGCTGCATCGAGGCTGCGTGGATCGAAGCCGCGATAGGCCTCGCCGTTGAAGGCAAAAACGGCCGGCCGCGCATTGGCCGCGGTAAAGGGCGTGGCCCAGGCCTGATAGCGCGCCCTGTTCAGCTCCGCCAGCTTGGGGCTCAGCTCCATGAGGTCGGCGAGCTTGCGGGCGCTGAGGCTGCGCAGCTTGGCGGCAAGCGGCTCTGCCCGCTCCAGCAGCGCGGGCGTGGTGAGGCCCTCCAGTCCTTGGGGCGTGGCAGCGGCGAGGTCCTTGGCAGGGGAAAGGAGCACAAGCATGGCGGCGCGAATTTGCGGCAACCGGGCAACACACCGCCTTGCACCTGGGTTCGGCCCGCTCACCGGGTCGCCTCCTCGTCCGCGAGCCGGAAGCAGTCGCACCCGAGGGCGTCATCCACGAAGTGCTTCAGGCCGAGCATGGCGCTGCGCGACCGGCGCTTGCCCTCCTGCGCCAAGAGCCAGAGCACCGCGGCCAGTGCCAGCAACGGCAGCGTGGCATAGAAGCCCCACGGCAGCTCCGTCATCATCACCTGCGCCGACCCGATGGCGATGCCGAAGACGGACAGCACCGCGATGCCGATGTAGCTGCCCAGGAACATCATCCAGATCTCCGGCGCCGGTCCGATCAGGCAGCGCACCACCGTGTAGGTCTCGTCACCCGGTTGCTGGTCCATCTCAAGGTCCATGTCGAGCTGTGGCGTCCATGGCACCTGCTGCTCCGGCGGATACTGGAGCACCAGGTGCGGGCCGGTGCCCTTAAGGCGGAAGCCGACCGGGTTCTTCTCCCGCACATGCGTCCTCAGCCGGTCGCGTATCACATCCGGGTGGAGGGTGGTGCGGAAGCGGAACCGCGGGCGGAACTCAAGCTCGGTCATGCCGATGAAGATGGCCATCGGCGCATTCCCGGATGCTGACTCCGGTCAGGAGCGGAGTACATTTGCGGGCCGGGATTGCCCGACCCTGCATCATGAGCACGCTCCTCACCACCGCCCTGCTGGGCATCGGCCTGCTGGGACTGGCCTTCGCCGGCATCGCGATCAAGATCTGGGCGAAGAAGGACGGCCAGTTCGCCGGCACCTGCGCCAGCAACAACCCCTTGGTGCAGGCAGAAGGCGGGGGCTGCGGCTTCTGCGGTGCGCGGCCCGAGGAGAAGTGCCGGAGGGAGGAAGTCGGTGGTTGACGCCCTCAACCTCACTCAGGCCAGCCCTCCGTCATCCACAACGCGTACCCGCCCTTGCCATCATCGCTGATGAGGTAGCCTTGCACCTCGGGGTGGGTGCTCAGCCATTGCTTGGCGCCATCGGTACCCATCACCATCAGCGCGGTGCCCAAGGCATCGGCGGTGGCGCAATCGTCAGCGATTACGGAGGCGCTCAGGAGGTCGCTCATGGCGGGCCGGCCCGTGCGCGGGTCGATGGTGTGGCCGTAGCGCTTGCCGTTCACCTCGATGAACTTGCGGTAGTTGCCGCTGGTGGCCAGGCTGCGCTCCCTCAGCGGCACCACGGCTTGCCGCACGTGCGCATCGCCCTCCACGGGCTTGTCGATCTGGATGGTCCAGGCCTCGTTGCGCGCGTTCGATCCCGAGGCCCGCACTTCACCGCCCACCTCCACCAGGTAGTGCTCGATGCCCCGCTGCCGGAGCAGAAGCGCCATCATGTCCACTGTGTAGCCCTGGGCGATTCCGTTGGGGTCGAACTGCACGCAGGGCACGGTCTTGCGGAAGGTGAGCGGTGCCATCGCGTTCGCCCGTTCCCAGCTGTCGGGGATGTAGATCCGGGGCATGCCCACGCAGCGCATCAGGCTATCCACGGCGATTGTATCGAGCGCGGCACGCCCCTCCTTGCCAAGGCCCCAGGCGCTCACCAGCGGCAGCACCGTGGGGTCGAAGGCGCCCGCTGTAGCGTTCCACTGCTGACGGGCGAGGGCCACGACCACCTGGAAGTGGCGGTCGTCCGTGGAGAAGGAATCCGGGGCGTCGTTGAATCGGGTGACCGTGGAGGTGCTGTCCCAGAGGCTCAGGCTACGGTCAATGACGCGGAACAGGCTGTCCACGGGCATCGTGAGGTCGCGGCCCATCGAATCGAGGTAGGTGATGCGGAACGTGGTGCCCTGCGCCTTGCCCTCCAGCGTGGACCACTCCGGTGACCGCGTGCCGCACGCGGCCAATGCCAGGCCGAGCACCATGAACGAAAAGCCCCGCGCGCGGCGGGACTTTCCGGTGCTCATCGGTGCGGGCATCATCCGCCGAAGTCGTCGAAGCTCACGTTCTCCTTGGGTACGCCCCAATCGTCCACCATCTTCAGCACGGCGGCGTTCATCATGGGCGGTCCGCAGAAGTAGAACTCGATGTCCTCGGGGGCCTCGTGCTTCTTCAGGTACTGGTCGATCACGGCCTGGTGCACGAAGCCGGTGAAGCCATCGCCATCGGCATCGTTGATGTCCTTCTTCACCTTCCAGTTGTCCTCGGGCAGGGGCTCGCTGAGCACCACGAAGAACTTGAAGTTCGGGAACTCGCGAGCGATGCTGTTGAAGTGCTCCAGGTAGAACAGCTCGCGCTTGCTTCGGCCGCCGTACCAGTAGGTCACCTTGCGGCCGCTCTTCAGCGTGTGGAAGAGGTGGAAGAGGTGCGAGCGCATGGGAGCCATGCCGGCACCGCCGCCGATGTAGAGCATCTCGGCGTTGGTCTCCTTGATGAAGAACTCGCCGTAGGGTCCGCTGATGGTGACCTTGTCGCCGGGCTTGCGGCTGAAGACGTAGCTGGAGCAGATGCCGGGGTTCACGTCCATCCAGCCGTTCTTGGCACGGTCCCAGGGCGGGGTGGCGATGCGGATGTTCAGCATCACGATGTTGCCCTCGGCCGGGTGGTTGGCCATGGAGTAGGCGCGGAAGATGGGCTCGGGGTTCTTCATCTTCAGGTCCCAGAGCTTGTACTTGTCCCACTCGCCCTTGAAGTCCATGGGGTCGCGGCCCAGCGCCTGCAGCTCCGGGTGCGCAGTGATGTCCATGTCCTTGAAGTCCACCTCGCAGGGGGGCACATCGATCTGGATGTAGCCGCCGGCCTCGAAGTGCAGCGTCTCTCCGGGCGGCAGCTTCACCACGAACTCCTTGATGAAGCTGGCCACGTTGTAGTTCGAGACCACCTCGCACTCCCACTTCTTGATGCCGAAGATCTCCTCGGGCACCTTGATGTCCATGTCCTGCTTCACCTTCACCTGGCAGCCCAAGCGCCACTTGTCGGCGATGGCCTTGCGGCTGAAGTAGGGCGCCTCGGTGGGCAGGATCTCGCCGCCGCCCTCCAGCACCTGGCACTTGCACATGGCGCAGGTGCCGCCGCCGCCGCAGGCGCTGGGCAGGAAGATCTTCTGCTCGCTCAGGGTGCTGAGGAGGCTGCTTCCCGCGGCCACCTCGATGGTCTTCTCCCCGTTGATGCGGATCTTGACGAGCCCGCTCGGCGATAGCTTGGTCTTGGCGTAGAGGAGCACGCCGACGAGCAGCAGGGTGACGATCAGGAAGACCGCCAGGGTGATGAGGATGGTGGGACCCATGCTTCAGATCAGATCTTGATGCCCATGAAGGCCATGAAGGCGATGCCCATGAGGCCGGTGAGGATGAAGGTGATGCCCAGCCCGCGCAGGGGCGCGGGGATGTCGCTGTAGCGGAGCTTCTCGCGGATGGCGGCGATGGCCACGATGGCGAGGAACCAGCCCACCCCGCTGCCCAGCGCGAAGCTGGTGGCCTCGGCGATGGTGCTGTACTGGCGCTCCTGCATGAAGAGCGCGCCACCCAGGATGGAGCAGTTCACCGCGATGAGCGGCAGGAAGATGCCGAGCGCGCCATAGAGCGCCGGCGCGAACTTCTCCACGATCATCTCCACGAGCTGCACGATGGCGGCCACCACGGCGATGAACATGATGAAGGCGAGGAAGCTCAGGTCGATGTCGGCGAAGCCAGCGCCCAGCCAGCTCAGCGCGCCCTGCTTCAGCACATAGTTCTCCAGCAGGTAGTTCACCGGCACGGTGACGCCCAGCACGAAGATCACCGCGGCTCCCAGGCCCACGGCCGTCTTCACCGTCTTGCTCACGGCGAGGTACGAGCACATGCCCAGGAAGTAGGCGAAGATCATGTTGTCGATGAAGATCGCCTTGACGAAGATGTTGACGAGGTTCATGGCGTGCTGGGGTTAGGCCTGCTCGATGAGCTTCGTGTTGCGGGAGCGCTGGATCCAGATGATGATGCCCACGATGACCAGCGCCATCGGGGGCAGGATCATCATGTTGTTGTTGAAGTAGCCCCCGCCGGCCGTGGCGTACCACGCCTCGGGGATGATGCGGAGCCCCATGATGCTGCCGTTGCCGAAGAGCTCGCGGAAGAAGGCCACCACCACCAGGATCCACGCATAGCCCAGTGAATTGCCGAGGCCGTCGAGCGCGCTGGGCCACACCTTGTTGCCCATGGCGAAGGCCTCGTAGCGGCCCATGAGGATGCAGTTGGTGATGATGAGGCCCACGTAAACGCCCACCTGCTTGCTCACGTCGTACACATAGGCCTTCAGCACGATGTCCACCAGCGTCACCAGGCCGGCGGCGATCACCAGCTGGGCGATGATGCGGATGCGGCCCGGGATCATGTTGCGCAGGGCGCTGATCACCATGTTGCCCACCACCACCACGGCCAGCACGCTAAGGCTCATCACCACGGCGTTCTGCACCTTCACGGTGATGGCCAGCGCCGAGCAGATGCCGAGCACCTGCACGGTGATGGGGTTGTTGTCGTTGAGGGGGTCGGTGATGAGCTTCCGGTTCTTCTTGCTGAAGAGCCCTTCGCTCGCCTTGGCGGGTGCTGCGGTGGCGGTGCTCATGGGTTGACGGAGGTTGTGAGGGTGGTATCGGCGGCGAGGCTGTCGGCCACGATGGGCTCGGCCACCGGTGGCGGCGGCGGCGCCACCACGGATTTCAGGTACTTGTCATAGGTGGCCAGCGTGCGCAGCAGCATCTCGCTCACGCCATCGCTGGTGATGGTGCCGCCGCTGATCCCGTCCACGCCATGCGGGTCGGTGGTGCCGGTGCCGCCCTTGTACACCTTGATGCCGGCGTAGCTCCCGTCCTCCTCGGTGAAGGTCTTACCGGGGAACTGGCCGGTGAAGACCGGGGTGGCGATTTCCGCGCCCAGGCCGGGGGTCTCGCCCTTGTGGTCGAAGGTGCTGCCGAACACGGTGCGGCCATCGCTCTCCACGCTCAGGTAGCCCCAGATGGGCCCCCAGAGACCCGTGCCCACCACCGGCAGCACGAAGAGCTCCTTGCCTTCAGCGGTAGCCTTGTACACCGGGTACTTCAGGTCCTCGGCCTTCAGCACGCCGGCCTTCCAGTCCTTGTACTGCTTCAGCACGTCGAGGCTGAAGGCATCGCCTTCCACGGGCTTCCCCTCCGCATCCACGAGCAGGGTCTCCTTCACCAGCTCCTGGTACTTGGCGGGCGCGGCATCGCGCTCCACCTTCACGTTCATGCTGGCGAGGATGTTCTGCATCTTCTCGCGCCGCACGTTCTCATCGTAGGCGGGCTTCAGCGCCAGGAAGGTCACCGCCAGCAGGGTGCCCACCACCACCACCAGCACGGTGGCGAAGATGAAGGTGAACGAGTTGCTGTTCTTGTCGAAGGCCATGGCGTTCGGTTAGGCGGTTTGCAGGGCGGCAGCGCGCTTCAGGCGGCGCTTCACATTGGCCTGCACCACGTAGTGATCGATGAGCGGTGCCATCACATTCATGAACAGGATCGCCAGCATCATGCCCTCGGGGTAGGCCGGGTTCACCACCCGGATGAGGATGGCCATGGCGCCGATGAGGAAGCCATAGATCCACTTGCCGGTGTTGGTCTGTGCGGAGGTCACCGGGTCGGTGGCCATGAACACCAGGCCGAACATGAAGCTGCCGAGCATGAGCTGGTGCAGCACGGGAATCTGCATGTAGGCGTTGCCCAGCGAGGGGCCCACCAGGTTGAAGAGGCTGCTCATGGCCGCACCGCCCAGGAACACGCTGAGCATGATGCGCCAGCTGCCGATGCCTGTGAGCAGCAGGATGGCCGCGCCGATGAGGCAGGCGAAGGCGCTGGTCTCACCGATGCTGCCGGCTTCGAAGCCCCAGAAACTGTCCAGCATGGGCACCACGCCCGCCATGTTGCCCGACGCCGCATGCCCCAGCGAGGTAGCGCCGCTGAAGCCATCCACAACGGCCTGGCCGGGCTCCAGCGCGGTGTTCACCCACACCTTATCGCCGCTCATCATGGTGGGATAAGCGAAGAAGAGGAAGGCGCGCGCGGTGAGCGCCACGTTGAGGATGTTCATGCCCGTGCCGCCGAAGACCTCCTTGCCGATCACTACCGCGAAGGCGGCGCCCACGGCCACCATCCAGAGCGGGGTGTCCACCGGCATCACCAGGGGGATGAGCATGCCGCTCACCAGGTAGCCTTCCTGGATGGGGTGCCCCTTGATGCTGGTGAAGAGGAACTCGATGCCCAGGCCCACGCCGTAGCTCACCACCACGATGGGCAGCACCTTGATGGCGCCGAAGAGGAACTTGTCCCAGAAGCCCTCGCCCGCCTGGGTGAACTCGCCCAAGGCCAGGAAGTGCTGGTGCCCCACGTTCCACATGCCGAAGAGCAGGCACGGTAGCATGGCGGTGATCACGATGCTCATGGTCCGCTTCAGGTCGATGCCATCGCGGATGTGGGCCCCCTTCTCCGTAGCGTGGCCGGGGGTGAAGAGGAAGGTCTCCAGGCCGTCGAAGACCCAATGCAGCTTCTCGAGCTTGCCCCCCTTGCTGAAGGCGGGCTTCATGCCATCGACCAGGTTGCGCAGTGCTTTCACGTCGGCAGCGGCTTAGGTTGTTTCCTTCTTCAGGGCATCGAGGCCATCGCGCACGATGCTCTGGCTGTTGATCTTGCTGGTGCACACGAACTCGCAAAGGGCGAAGTCCTCGGGCGCCACTTCGTAAAGCCCCAGCTTCTCCATTTGTTCGATGTCGTTCACCAGGATGGCCTTCAGCAGATGCACCGGGTAGATGTCGAAGGGGAACACCTTCTCGTACTGGCCGCTCATCACGAAGGCCCGCTCCTCGCCGTTCTGGTTGGTGTCGGGGGCGAACTTCTTGCCCGGCATCAGCCAGGTGGGGAAGCTGCGGTTGGCGCTGAACTTGTCGAAGCCGGGCGCCGCCCAGCCGTCGGTGATGAAGAACTTGGGCCGATCGCCTTCGGGAAGCAGGGTCACCTGCGTGTGATAGAAGCCCAGGAAGCCGTCGGGGCCCACGTTGTCGCCCGTGAGGCAGTTGCCGCTGATCACGCGCACCTTCCCTTCCACCGCGCCCACGATGTCCTTCATCGGCGCGCCGATGACGGTGCGCACGTAACGCGGGTTGCGCGCCTCACTGCCCGTTACGGCCACGGTACGCGAGGCATCGTATCGGCCCTGCCGGAAGAGGCGGCCGATGAGGATCACGTCCTGCACGCTCACCGTCCATGCCACCTCGCCCTTGTTGATGGGGCTGATGTGGTGGATCTGGACGCCCACGTTGCCGGCGGGGTGCGGGCCGCTGAAGGTGTGGCGCACCACGCCCTTGGCATCGAGGAACTCGCGCGCCGCCGTCTTATCGCTCACGCTCAGGTGCACCTTGCCCTTGGTGAGCTTGGCCAGGGCATCGAGGCCCGTCTGGAAGTCGGCGCCGTGGTTGCGCACCACAAGGTCCTGGTCAGGCGCCAGCGGATTCGTATCGAAGCCCGAGATGAAGATGGCCTTCGGTTCGTGCGCGGGATTGGCCACCACATCGAAGGGGCGCTGCTTGATCACCGGCCATGCGCCGCTCTTGAGCAGCTTCTGCACGATGGTCTCGCGGTTCATGCTGGCCGGGTCGCCGCTGCCGAAATCCTCGTAGCGCGTCTGTGCATCGGCCAGCACGCGCACCTCCAGCACCTTGCGCTTCTCGCCACGGATCACCTCGGCCACCTCGCCGCTCACCGGGCTGGTCCACAGCACCCGGTCATTGTACTTGTCGGCGAAGAGCGCGGAGCCGGCCTGCACGGCGTCGCCGGGCTTCACCAGTACCTTGGGCACCAAGCCATGGAAATCGGTCGGTTTGATCGCGATGACCTTCGCGGGTTCCGCCTGCACAAGGACCTTCTCGGCTTCGCCCCTCAGGCGGATGTCGAGTCCTTTGCGGATCCGGACGATGTTCGGCATGTTTGCAAACCCTCCCTTCCCGAAAGGGCGCGGCAAATGTATGAACGGAACGTTTCGCGGTACGAACGCCGAAAATCCTTGATGGGCGCGGGATTCATGTGCATACCGACCCTCGTGGCGCTCGCTCTCATCCTACCCGCATGCGCGGGAACGGCCCCCACCGCAGGCGCTGCGCCCGCACCCGAGGAGCCTCCTTACTGGCCCCCCAGCGAGCCGGTGGCCGAGGACCGCATCTACTCCCCCACCATCCGAACCGTCCAGCTCTTCAAGGCGGGGTTCGAGCTGGCTCCGCCCGTGATCGAGCTCGGCGGCAACGACCAGGTGGTGCTCCGCTTCGACGACCTCGCTCCCACCGTGGAGGACCTCTCCTACACCCTGGTGCATTGCGACCACTTGTGGCAGCCCACCGACCTGCAGCCTGGGCAGTACCTGGAGGGCGCCACCAACGCCTACCTCCCCGCTGGGCGCACCAGCTACAACACCCTGCAGCCCTTCATCCACTACGAGCTCGCCCTCCCCAACGCCGACATGCGGCCCGCACGCAGCGGCAACTACCTCCTCAAGGTGTACCGCGGCGGTGACGAGGAAGACCTTGTGCTCACCCGCCGCCTCCTCGTCTTCGAGCCCCGTGCCACCATCGATGCACGCATCATGGCCACGCGCCAGGTGGACCTGCGCGATGTGGCACAGCAGCTCGACTTCACCGTGAACACCAATACCCTGCCCGTGCAGGATCCCTTCGGCGAGGTGCATGTGACCCTGCTGCAGAACATGCGCTGGCACGATGCCCGCACCGGTGCACAGCCCCGATTCGTGCGCGGCACCGAGCTGGTTTACGACTTCCCGGCACAGGGCCTCTTCATGGCCGGTAACGAGTACCGCAACTTCGATGCGAAGGACCTGCGCTTCACCACCAACCGCATCCGCCGCATCGCGCCCGGCCTGGGCGAGCGCATCTATGAGGTGTGGCTGCTGCCCGAATCGCGCCGCAGCATCCGGCGCTACAACACCCTGCAGGACCTCAACGGGCGCTACCTGGTGCGCAACGACCAGGTGGACGGTGACCCCCTCGGTGCCGACTACGTGAACGTGCACTTCGCGCTGCCCATGGAGGCGCCGTTGATGCAGGAGGTGTATGTGTACGGCCAGCTCACGGACTGGCAATGCCGGCCTGAGCACCGGATGGCCTGGAGCCCCGCTGACAGCGCCTACACCGCAACCCTGCTCCTGAAGCAGGGCTTCTACGACTTCAGCTTCGTCACCCTGCCGCGCGGCGAGCAGGTGCCCGACATCACCGCCATCGAAGGCAGCCATTTCGAGACGAAGAACGACTACCTCGTACTCGTGTACTTCACCGACCGCATGCAGCGCTGCGACCGGCTGGTGGGCGTGCGCTTCGTGAACAGCCGCCGGTAGGCGCCGCAACCGTCCGGCAGGTCGCACCGCCCCGTGCACGGCTTGTGCGGACAGGCCTGCGATCGCATTAGCTTCTGGCCCGTGACCTTGACGGGAATGATGGCGATCCCCAAGACCCCCTGCCCGGTGCGCGGCCTGGTACCGTGGGGCCAGGGCATCTGGCCCATCGTGTGGCGCGGGCCGCACCCTGTGCTCGGCTGGATCTACACCATACACGAGAAGCCCGAGCACGGCCCCTTGCAGGTGCACTGGAACGTGAGCCAGGCCGACATCGTGCGGGCCATGGAGGCCTTCGCCGCCTTCAAGCCGCACCAGCGCGTGCCGCTGGGGCCCACCGCTCACGGCCGCATCGTTGCGCGCAAGTGGAGCTTCGAGCGCGGCAGCTTCTTCTACCTCATCCAAGGCGCGCGTGCCGGCAGCCAGTGGAGCGTTGAGCAGAGCGAGCTGCTGCAGCGCGTGCAGCGCTCGGGGTGAGCGCGCCGAGGCGCATGGCACGCGCACGGATGCGCTGAACGCGCCGCACCGTGGACCATGGCGCCACGCCGAGCCCCATCCCTGAAGGACCGGCCGCGGAACGCGCGGTAACTTGTTCCCCGCATGCTCAATGCCTTCCCCATCGAGGAGCTCCTCTTCCTGTGCGCGGTGCTGCTGCTCGGCAGCATCATGGCCAGCAAGACCAGCGGGCGGCTGGGCGTGCCGTCGCTGCTGCTCTTCCTGGGCGTTGGCATGCTGGTGGGCAGCGACGGGTTGGGCTGGGTGCACTTCGACGATCCGAGGCAGGCTCAGCTCATCGGCAACATCGCACTCATCTTCATCCTATTCAGCGGCGGGCTCGATACGCGGTGGGACAGCATCCGACCCGTGCTGCGGCAAGGCATGGTGCTCTCCACCTTCGGGGTGGTGGTGACGGCGGTGGTGGTGGGGCTGCTGGTGCCCTGGATCACGCCCTTGGGCTGGAAGGAGGGGCTGCTGCTGGGCGCCATCATCAGCAGCACCGATGCGCCGGCGGTATTCACCATCCTGCGCTCCAAGGGCGTGGGTCTGCGCGGCAACCTGCGGCCGCTGCTGGAGCTGGAGAGCGGCAGCAACGACCCCATGGCCTACCTGCTCACGACGGCAGCGCTGCAGCTATTCACGCTGGATGCCGAGGGCATCAGCTACTGGGCGCTGGGCGGAATGCTGCTGCAGCAGATGGTGATCGGGGCCTTGGCGGGCTGGGCCATGGGCATGCTCACCACGCGCGTCGTGAACCGCGTGCAACTCGATTTCGACGGGCTCTACCCCGTGCTGCTGATGGCGATGGTGCTGCTCACCTATGCAGGCACCCAGCTCATCGGCGGCAACGGCTTCCTGGCGGTGTACCTGGCCGGCATCGTTCTGGGCAACCGCAACTTCATCCACAAGAAGAGCCTTGTGCGCTTCTTCGACGGGCAGGCCTGGATCGTGCAGATCGGCATGTTCCTCGTGCTGGGGCTGCTGGTCTTCCCCAAGCAACTGGTGCCGGTGATGGTGCCGGGGCTGCTGGTGAGCCTGGTGCTCATGTTCGTGGCTCGGCCCATTGCCGTGCTCCTCTCGCTGCTCCCGTTCCGCACCACCTGGGCCAAGCGCGCCATGATCGGCTGGGTGGGCCTGCGCGGCGCAGTGCCCATCGTGCTGGCCACCTATCCCATGGTGATGGGCATCGACGGCGCGGCCTACATCTTCAACATCGTGTTCTTCATCGTGCTCACCTCGGTGGCCATCCAGGGCACCACACTGCCGCTGGTGGCGCGCTGGCTCAATGTGCACCGGCCCGAGGAGTCGCGCCCGCGAACGGCGCTGGAGGTGGAGATCAGCCCCGAGGCGCGCGGGGTGCCCCATGTGCTGGAGGTGCCCGTGGGCAGCGCCGCAGTGGGCCTGCCCGTGCTGCGGCTGGGACTGCCGCGCGGGACGCTCATCACCATGGTGAAGCGCGACAGCGGCTTCATCGCGCCCAGCGGATCGACCGTGGTGCTGGGCGGCGACCGGCTGGTGGTGCTCGCCCGCACCCCTGAGCTGCTCGATGAGCCGGTGGCCCGACTGGGCCTTGTCCCACTGGGGCCCGTGCAGGCCGCTGTGCCTGGTGCCGCCTAGCCGATGCGCTCGAATCGCAGCAGGTTGGGCCGCTGGTCCTTGCCCTCGTTGCTGATGAGCAGCGCACCGCCCGGCAGGAAGGTGATGCCCTCGGGCTTGGGGAAGAGCGCGGCATCGAGCACATGCAGAGCCACCACCGCGCCGGCACGGTCAACCACCAGCAGCGTGCGGTCAATGGCGCTGAGCAGGTAGTAGTGGTCGCTCACGGGATCGACCGCCACGGAACTGAAGCGCAGCTTGAGCGCTGGCACCGTGCGCCCCTTGGGCGTCACGCGCTCGGGCACGGCGAATCCCTTGGCCCGCGCCTGTTCGGCGATGCGCTCCAAGGAGAGTTCCAGCACCGGCTGCTCCAGCAGGCGCTGCGCGACCGGATCGTAGGCATGGATGGCGCGGCGGTCGCGCGCCTCGGGCCCGCCCTTCTCAACGCCCTTGGGGCTGATGAGGATGAGGCCCTTGCGCTCATCGTAGCCGAGCCCCTCCAGATTGGGCTGCGGCAGCTGCACACGGAAGGTGTCGAGCACAGTCATCGCCAGGTGGCCCATGGCCATGCGGTAGATGAGGCCGTCGCTGCGCAGCGCATAGTACTCGCCGCCCACCCGGGTGAGGCCCTCCATGTCGCCCGGCTCGCCGAAGGCCCGACGGCCGGCGATAGCGCCCGTGGCCAGGTCGATCAGGTAAACGGTTGCGGCTTCATCGTGCAGGCAGGCCACGGTGCGCGCATCCACATCGGTGAGGGCGCTCACCTCAACCAGCTCGGCAGGCAGCGCGTGCCGACGGTCGGGGTGCGCGAGATCGAAGGGCTGCGCAGCGGCGAAGAGGGGCGCCAGCAGGGCGATGATCAGCGGTCGCATGGCGCAAAGATCGGCCCATCCCGATCAGGGACCTACCGCTGGGCCAGGCCGGAGCGCCTTGAAGCGCCCGCGCTGCACACCTGATGGCGGGTGCGGCTTACGCGTACACCGCCAGCAACGCGAATGCGACCAGGGCGGTGAGGAGGGCGAGGACCAGCAGGTCGGGGTGCACGCGGCGAAGGAAAGCGGTCATGGGCGTTGTTTCGGGCGCGAAGCAAGCGCGGGCATGTTGCCGGTGGTGGGCCCGTGCATGAAGCTTGCGCTATGTCCGCTACCGCCCGAAAGGCAGCGCCCCACGCCGGGCGGAGAGCTCCGTGAACGGACGGATGTGGCCGATCAGGCGTACTGCACGTTCACCGCATTGGGCCCCTTCTGACCCTGTTCCACTCCGTGGGTGACCATGTCGCCTGCGCGGCGGGGCGCACGGGTGCCGGTCTTGTGAACGAAGAGGTCCTTGCCGCCTTCATCCGGGGATGAGATCAAACCCTTTCTCCGTGCTGAAGAACCTCACTGCACCACTTGACATGCACTGGCTGTTATTGCACACCGAACGATGCGGCACCTGGTGGTTCCGGAATAAACACCAGGGACCGTTCTGAAGACAGGCCCTGCGCAAGCGCACCCGACGGTCGCCGGATGATGATGCTGAAGCGCAGGTGCGCCAAGCAGCGCATGAGGCTGCAATACCGAGGGCCCCTCCTTGCGGAAGGGCCCCCGAAGGAAGCCGACAGGAATCATGCATGGCAAGGACCTCCCTTCCTATCCGCCATGCCGCACCATCGGACTGCCTGCTCTTGCAGGGCCTTGCGGCCACGGTGCAAATGGAAAGCGTGGTCCCCGCTCCCGCACTGACGGTAATCATTCTCGTCGCGCGTGCCGATCGTGGGATCGATCGTGCAAAACGAAAGGCGCCCATACGGCCCCACGAAGCCTGCACGGGATACATTGCCCCCACGAACGAAGGCGAGAACGAGATGACTTTCAGCGCACAGATCGACGACCTCACCACCGCCCTGCGCCACACGCGCACGCGCCTCCTGGCCCCGGTGGACCCCTTCCAGCAACAGCTCCCGCGCGACCCCGCGATCTTCGTGGAGGACACGCTCTACTACGTGATGGACCACTGGGCGGCCGACCTGCGCGAGCAGGGCAGCGTGCTGGAGGAGGACACCGAGTGGACCGGCGACGGCCGAAGCCACTACCCGCGCTACGTGCTGCGCATGGCTGGCGGCAACCTGGTGCAGCTCCACTTCACCGGCGAGTACCCCCGGTCGCTCTTCCTCAACATCAGCAAGGGCTTCCGCAACGGCCAGCAGTTCAGCGATGCCCGCCATGTGCAGATCGAGCTGCCCATCACCACCGATGCCAACGCCCTGCTGGCCAGCCTCCTCGACGGCCTGAAAGGGGTGTCGGTGTAGCGCCGCATAGGTCATCGGTGCTTGAAGGCCCGCACGGCGGCCTGCTGCTCTGCCATTCGGGAGGCTCGTTGCACAAGGCTGCCCTCCGCGCCCATCCGGTGATGGCGCCCCATGGGCTCGATTGATATGGCCTGCACCTTGCGCGCTACGCTAACTTGGCTGCATGCGCACGCTCTACCTCTGCCGCCACGCCAAGAGCAGCTGGGCCGACCCCGGCCAGTCCGACCATGCGCGCCCGCTCAACGAGCGCGGCCTGCGCGATGCGCCAGCCATGGCGCACCACTTCCGTGGGCGGGGCGAGCCGCTCGACCTTATCGTGAGCAGCGACGCCGCGCGCGCGCTGGCCACCGCCAAGGCCTTCGCTCGCGAGCTGGGCATCGCCGGCGAACGCTTCGTGCTGGAGCCGCGGCTCTACCATGCCGATGTGCCCACCATCGGCCGCGTGGTGGCCGCGCTGCCCGACAGCGCCCAGCGCGTGATGCTCTTCGGCCACAATCCCGGCTTCTCGGCGGCCGTGGAATACTTCAGCAGCGAGGATCTTGGCGACCTGCCCACCTGCGCGCTGGTGCGCATCGATTTCGTGGCCGACGGCTGGCAGGGCACCGGGCGGGACCTGGGCACCTTGGTCTGGCACGAGTACCCCAAGCGCCTGCTGGGCCTGGAGTAGGCGCTGCCGTGCCGCTCAGTACTGGCCCGTGGCCAGCATCACCAGCGTGCAGGCCTCCACCGCTTCGATGCCTTGGCGCCGCAGCGCTCGCGCAAAGGCGGCATCCTCCGTGCCGGGGTTGAAGATCACGCGCCGCGGCCCCAGCGCCATGATCCGCGCCCGCCACGGCTCCAGGTTCATGGGCGCGAGATAGAGCGTCACGGTATCCACCCGCGCATCGGCTGGCAGTTCGGTGAGGATGGGCACCGCGCCGATGCGCCCCGGCCGGCGGCCCACGGCCAGCACGGGATGGCCGGCCGCCGCCAGACGTTGCACAGCCATGTGCGCATAGCGGTGGGGCTTCTCGCTCGCGCCCAGCACCAAGGTGGTCCCGATCATGCCGCAAAGGTGGCCATCAACAGGGGGTGTTCGCGGACCGCTGAGACGTAACGCATGATTCACCTTGCGGCCACATGGCCTGGGGAGCTTCGCGGGGGATGAAACGACCCATCGACGTCCTCGTGCTTTCCGACCTCCACCTGGGCACCTACGGCAGCCGTGCCGAGGAGCTGCTCGCGTACCTGCGCGAGGTGAAGCCACGCCTGGTGATCCTGAACGGCGACATCGTCGACATCTGGCAGTTCAAGAAGAGCTACTTCCCCGCAGCGCACATGAAGGTGCTGAAGCGCCTGATGAAGCTGGCGTCGCGCGTGCCGGTGTACTACATCACCGGCAACCACGATGAGGCGCTGCGCCGCTACAGCCCGGTGCGCCTGGGCAACCTGCGCTTGGTGGACCGCCTGGAACTGACGCTGGATGGCGAGCGCTACTGGTTCTTCCACGGCGACATCTTCGACGCCAGCACGCGCCACGCCAGGTGGATCGCCAAGCTCGGCGGCATCGGCTACGACCTGCTCATCCGCATCAACGACCTGGTGAACCGCATGCTCACCCTCCTCGGACGGCCGCGCATGAGCTTCAGTGCCCGCATCAAACGCAGCGTGAAGCGCGCCGTGGCCTACATCAGCGACTTCGAGGAGACCGCCGCCGAGGTGGCCATCCACGAGGGATTCGACTACGTGGTGTGCGGCCACATCCACCAGCCGCAGCTGCGCACCATCGCCACCGACCGCGGCAGCGTCCGATACATGAACAGCGGCGACTGGATCGAGCACCTCAGCGCATTGGAGTATGCCGGCGGTGCATGGTCGCTCTACACGCATCCGCGCGGCCATGCGCACGTACCGCTCTCCGCGCTCTCCGCAGCCGCAGCGCCTTCCCCGCGCAAGGTGCCTGACGCGGAACCGGAGCCATGCCAGCCGGCGTAGACGGCCGCACTCAGCCCTCCATCCCCTTCTTCAGGTCCTCCACGGTCCGCTCGGGCAGCTTGTTCAGGTCCAGCACCATCAGCCCGTCGAGCGCATCGTTGAAGCGCGGGTCGCGGTTGAATCCGATGATGCGGGCATTGAGGAGCAGGTACTTCTTGAGGAGCACGGGCATCGCCGTCTCGTGGGGGTCCACCTCGGCGATGAGGCGGTCCATCTTCTTGAGGTCGGCCATGCTGGCCTGCACCAGGGCCTCGCTATCGGCCTTGTCGGGCTTCACCCGGAAGCGGTTGCGCGGGTGCACATGCCTTGCCAGGTCCACATCATAGTGGTTCTGGCGCACGAACTCCATGATGAGGGCGCGCGAGAAGCGGCTGTAGGTGCCGCTGATGGAGACGGGGCCGATGAGGTAGTGCTGCTCGGGATTGGCGATGATGTGCAGCAGCAGGCCGCGCCAGAGCATGAAGAGCGGCAGCCGCTGGCGCTGGTACTCCTGGGCGATGAAGGAGCGGCCCAGCTCGAAGCTGCGCCGCAGCACCCGCTCCATGGGACGGTCCATGCGGAAGAGCGTGCTGGTGTAGAAGCCGCGCTTGCCGTAGCGCGCCATGATGCGTCGGCCGTCGCCGATGCGGTAGGCGCCCGCCAACCGGCCGTTGGCGCGGTCCCAGAGGAAGAGGTGGTCGTAGTAGAGGTCGAACTCGTCAAGGTCGATGGCCTTGTTGGTGCCCTCGCCCACGGCGCGGAAGGTGAGCTCGCGCAGGCGGCCGATCTCGCGCAGGAGCTGCGGGATGCGGTGGCTGGGGGCCAGGTAGAGGTCGAACTCCGCCTGGCTGTTGAGCTTGAGGTCCTCCAGCCCCGCCACCTCGCGGGCCAGCGTTGCGGAGGCGCCGGCTTCCACCACCTCCTTGGGGCGGCTGGGGAAACGCAGCGGGCTGAAGAGCTCGCGGCGCACGGTGAGGCCGCTGCCCAGGGCATAGGTCTTGGCCCGCAGGAAGCGGGCCAGCTGCTCGGCGCTGCTGAAGGCGGCGATATCCTTGGGTGCGATGGGCTTGCCGATGCGCATGCGCACGGTGCGGCCGCGCATGCGCAGCATCTCGGTGGGCAGCGCCAGCGTGCGCAGGTTGGGGTGGATCATGCCCAGCATCTGGAACACCAGGCTGTTGGCGCCATCGAACCATACGGGCACTGCAGGCACCTGAGCGCGCTGCAGCAGCTTGATCGCGGGGGTCTTCCACCGTGTGTCGGCCACGGCCTTCACCTCGGTGCGCCAGCTGCTCACCTCCCCGGCCGGGAACACGCCCAAGGCGTGGCCCTGCTTCACGTGCTCCATGGCCTGGCGCATGCCTTGGAAGCTGCTCAGCGAGCCGAGCTGCTCGAAGGGGTTGACACCGATGAAACGGTCGCGCAAAGGGGCCAGCTGCTGCAGCAGGAAATTGGCCATCACTTTCAGATCGGGCCGCACGCGCCCCAGCACATGCACCAGCGCCAGCCCGTCGATGGCGCCATAGGGATGGTTGGCCACCACCACCAGGCCCCCATCCTTGGGCACCTGCTCCAGGTCCTGCTCGGGCACCTCGATCTCCAGCTCCAGCTCGCGGAAGATGGCGGCGCAGAAATCCAGGTCGTGCAGGTGCGCGGCACTGGCGTAGATGCGCTCCAAGCGTTTCAGTCCGCTCACCTCGGTGAGCAGTGCGATGCGCGGGTCGCCCGGGCGCATGTGGCTGGCCTTGGCCAGATCGGCGGGTTCTACGAGCCGCTTCATCCGTGGAGGCGAAGGTATCCCGGGGCTTCCGGCGGCGGCCCGCTGTTGATAACGCGCCGCCCAACGCCCGACCCCGTCTGCTTGAGCCCCAAGGAGTGCAGCCCCGCCCGTTAACGTCAATTAACAGGCGGCTCGTCCCCCTCAGAACCCGCATCCGTCGCGGTGTCCGCGAAATCCGTCGACTTATCGGCGCCACTTGTGGACAGAAGAGGCAACCCCCACTTGGCTCCTTCGACTCCGCGGATAGTTTTGCCCGCCACCATGCGGCTCAACGCTCTCCTCACCCTCCTCGCCGGTGCGCTGATCAGCGCACCGCTGCGCGCCCAGGTGGACACCAGCGGATACGGCGGACCCGATGGCGTGGACATCTACGACGAGCTGGTGCCGGCCGACGAAGCGGAGGACGCCACGGTGGAAATCAGCCGTGCCGCCCGCGCGCTGGGCATCCTGAACGATGTGAACGACTCCCTCTCGGTGATTCCCGGCTACGACATGTACTGCCACTGGAACACCGAGGCCATCTTCGACCGCGGCAATACCTCCCGCTTCACGCACGACACGCTGTGCCTGCACCTGAGCGTACGCGACGACGACCATGCCCTTCCCTGTCCCGGGCATCTCACCTCCCCCTTCGGCCCCCGCAAGGGCCGCATGCACTACGGGCTCGACCTGAAGCTGCAGAAGGGCGACCCCGTGGTGTGCGCCTTCCCCGGCATGGTGCGCATCTCCAAGTACAACAAGACCTTCGGCCATGTGGTGGTGGTGCGCCACCATAACGGGCTGGAGACGCTCTATGCCCACCTGAGCAAGCGACTGGTGCAGCCCGGACAGGTCATCGCAGCAGGCGATACACTGGGCCTGGGCGGCAACACCGGCCGCAGCTACGGCAGCCATCTCCACTTCGAGGTGCGCTTCCTGGACCAGCCCATCGACCCCGCACTCATCTTCGATGTGGAGAACGGCACGCTCAAGGCGCGGACCTTCGAGATCAACAAGGACACCTTCTCTGCCATGGCGGCGGCCAAGGCGGCGGCCGGCGCGCGCCGGTACCATGTGGTGCGCCGCGGCGACACGCTCTCGGCCATCGCCCGCCGGTACGGTACCTCGGTGAGCGCCCTGTGCCGGATGAACGGCATCCGCGAGCGCTCCGTGCTCGCCATCGGGCAGCGCGTGCGCTACAACTGATCAGCCGCGGGAGCCTTGCTCCAACTTGGGATGGGGCCTTGGCGCGCCGGTCGGGCGCAGCCTCCGCGCTCAGCGCCCCGCCTCCACCGCCCGTTTCACCCGGCTGATGTGCTCGAGCATGTCCTGGTTGTACTCCGGCGACAGCACCACGTCATCGCCATCGCGCGTGCGCAGCAGCAGCAGGTCGGCCCGCGCGCTGGGCATGCGGTCGATCATCTGGCGGCCCAGCCCCAGGGTGTAGGAGCTCAGGCCGATGTCGATGGTGCAGAAGCGCAGGTAGGCCCGCTCGGCGGCGCGGCGCGAGCCGCCCCGGTCCTCCACCCGCACCGCGGCCTTCTTGCGCACGTAATCGCGGCAGGCGGAGCGCTCGATGAGGCTGGCATCCACGATGTCCTGCGGGGCGATGGTGCGCTGGTGGCGGCCCCGGCTCAGCATCAGCCGGCCATCGCGGATCACGTACGAAGCCCTGCGTCCACGGTCGCGCAGCACGGCCAGGGCCGTCAGCACCGCCACCACGCCGGCCGCGATGCCGATCCAGTAGAGCCGGCCTGAGGAGAACCCGTAGCTGGCCGCCACGAGGAGCAGGAACGGCGCCATGCCCAGCACCAGCAGGGTGTTGTTCCACTGCTTGCGCGTCCTGAACCGCTTGTCGGCCATGGTTATGCTGCTTTGCGTCGCCTTCAAACTCGAAGGGCGGCCCGGTGGGCCGCCCTTGCTGTACCGGAGAAGGGACTCGAACCCTTACAACCTTACGGTCACACGCCCCTGAAACGTGCGCGTCTACCAATTCCGCCACTCCGGTGAGTGCCCCTGCTGGCAGGGGGCGCAAATATAGTGGCCCGGACAATGCCGCAATGCATCACGGTGCAGCCGCGGCTTTCAAGTGCGGCTTCCCGGAAGCACGAAGCCCCCATCCCGCAAGCGGGACAGGGGCGACGTGACTCTTCAGACTGACCTTTGAACTACTTGGACAGGTGGTTGAACGGCAGCCGCTGAACGGGGGTTTCACAGCGCCGGAAAAAAATCGGAGGGTGTGCTGCTGGCTCAGGAATGCCGCTGCCGCGGGAGGCCGTCTAGCTTCGCCTCCCCCATGAGCATCGCCGACGCCCGCCACCTCGCCCTTGCCGGTCTCGGCGGCGAGGAGTACGCGCACTTCGGCAAGGCCGCCTACCGCATCGCGCCGCGCAAGCCCGGCGGCAAGGCCGGCCGCACCTTCATGACGCTGTGGATCGAGGAGGGCTTCGCCGTGCTGATGCTCGACCAGGAACTGCAGGCCGCCGCATTGGACCTCTCCCCTGCCTTTGAGCCCTTCCCCGGCAAGTGGGGCGCTCACGGCGCCACCTTGGCCCGGCTCGATCGGCTCGATGCGCGCACCTTCCGCCAGGCGCTGGAGATGGCGCACCGGCATGCACGGCGATGAGGCGGCGCCTCCCTGTCAGCCGACAGCGCCGGCCACGGTATGCTTGAAAGGGGCGCAGGGCCCTCCGATGGAAAGCCCTGCGCCATGGCCGACGAGCATGCTCCGGCAGTCAGAACGCCCCCGTAGAAAGGAAGCGGGGCGAATCGGAGAGGCGGATGAGCATGGCTGTTTCGCCGCGCGGGCTGCGGAGGAAGAGCCGGCTGCCCGCCACTTGGATGCCCGTCGTCGCTTGAAGCGCTTCCACCAGGTCCGCCTCCTGCTCAGCCGTGCCGGGGCAGAGCTTGTGGGTGGCGCTGACGTCGCTGAACTGGATGGCCTCCCCGCTGGCGCGCACCGACCCGTTGATCTGATTGCAGCCTGTGAATCCCGTCAGCTCACCGCCTTGGATGCGGATCCACGGCATCAGCGCAGCAGGCTGCTGCACCCGGCGCGAGAAGAGGCGCAGCACCTTCCACGTGCCCGTCTGCACGGGCGGCGTGAGGTGCTTGGCTGCGTCGGTGACCTCCGGTTCGTGACCGGTCCAATCCGTAGCATCCACCGGTGCATCGATGGGTGCACTGGTTGGAACTGCCGTTTCCTCCTTGCGGCATGCCACTGCGGCCGCGATGACCCCGATGAGGAGCAGGTAAGGCCTTCTGTTCGTTCTCATGGCATTGGGTATTGGTCCTAGAAAGCGACCGAAAGCTCCCCTTGCCATGATGCCTTCGCAATACCCACTCAGCAGGATTGTGCCGACCGGTTGAGCCGCCCTGTGGCGGCGTGCAAGGCACTGCTGTCCACGCGAGCGGAGGGCCTGCGCGTGCTCGGCATAGGCGGCCTGGCCTTTGCTGTCCACCACGAGCTGGAAGCCCGCGTCATTCTTCGAACGTGCGCACCATCCAATCGAAGGTGGAGGGGCAGGCGCAGGGCTGGGCGTGGGTGGTCAGCAGGATCGTGGTTAAAAGCAACGGATGACGCGAGCAGTGCGTGCATTGCATCGAATGCGAAATACGGAGATGACGCGTCCATTCGCTGCCGCCTTGGGCGTAGATGGGGATCCCAGACTGGTAAGCGCAAGCCCCTCAATCGAGCATCATCGGCACCACCAGCTCCACCTTGGCCACGGCCGGGTGCCGCGCCAGTTGCTCCAACTGCCCGATCAGGAATGGACCGGCCAGGCCGGAGACCGGCTTCGCTTCCACACCATCGCCGACCGCCTCCGAGAGCGTCGTTTCATCCGCGTAGCCGGAAGTGGTCTCTGTCAACCGGAAGCCGAACGTATCGAGGATCCGGTTGACCTCCATCATGTAGCCGAATGCGCCTGAACGCTCCATGCCGCCTGCGAAGAAGGTGATGCGCACGATGCCCGTGAACTGGTGCTGCTGGGTCATGCTCAGCCCCGCGTGCGGCGTAACGCCTACCCATTCATGGAGATCGCGCTTCTGGTGCTCGGCATAGAGCCCGGCCGTATTGACCACTGGGTTCTTGCGCACCGCTTCCAGCTCGGCATTGTGGTGCAGCTTGAACTTACCGCCGTTCTTCCGCCGTAAGTAGGTACAGGTATGGGGCTCATAGACCAGGCCACGTTCTGCGAACCAGGGTCGCAGGCTGTCGGTGCGAACGCCAGGGTGGTAGTCCACTTCCAAGCGGCGCTCATCGAAGACCAGCCGGGGTTGACGATACCCTTCATCGATCAGGTGATACGGCCCCTTGCGCATCGTCATCCGCACCGTGTCAGGCAGAGACCCATACCACTGGCAGCCGTTCAGCAGTTTGCCGGCGGCCTTCACCTGTAGCGCATCGTAGCCCTCCGGTACCTGCTCGAAGGTGAATACGCCGTCCTTCTTCGTGGAGGGCTTTACGACGCGGTCCCGCGAATCGCGCAGGGTAACGTTGGCGCCGGGGAGCGGTTTGCCCTGTTCATCGTGGACGAGCACAACGAGGCGCTGGGCAGAGGCGATGTGGCCACTGCCGGTCATCAGCGCATACAAGAAGATGATGGCACGCATGGGCATGGATGCAAAGTTCGGCGACCCCGACCGCAAGGCGGCCTGTAACTTCCTGCAGGGTCCCCCGTCCTCCGTGCATGCGACACCCTGAAGCGCTTGGCCGGACGTGGATCATCACGGGCGGCCTCTGCGGCATCGCCGCCATCCTGGCCTACTTCGGCGCGGCCTTCCTGCCCCTGCCCGTCAGGCCTGCACAGGTCCTCGCGTTCGCGTTCGGACCGCTGGTCGCCATCGCCTCGCTCGGGCTGGTGCATGCCGTTGAGCAGGGCACGCCCCGCGTAGGTACGCGCATCGCCGGCTTCCTCGGCGCGTCAGCGGGTGTTACCGTACTGGCCATGCTCACCGTGCAGCAGGCGCTCTTCGCCGCGTATGGTCGCTTGCCAGAGAGCGACCCCTTCCGCACGGCGCTCATGGACGTGGGCAGCGCCGTTCACTTCGGGCTCGACATCGCCTGGGACTGCCTCATCGCCGCGAGCATCACGCTCTTCGCGATCCAGCTATGGCGCTTGTCCGCATTCGCGAAGGCGCTCAGCCTCACTGGTACCCTCTGCGGCACGCTGCTCTTCGGCATCAACATGGCCGCCTTCCCCGACCCACCCGACAGCGTCGGCATGCTGGACATGGGGCCCTTCTGCGCGCTGTGGATGCTGGTCGTGTATGGGTGGATGACCGCCAGGGCACGCCAGTGAGCGACCAGGAGTCACGCAGCCGTCATGGCTTCTCCACCACCCGGAAAGGCGCCCTTACCAGCTCCTTGTCGCCCACCAGCAGCAGCCCCTGCCGCGCTTCCAGCGACCGGTTGCGTAGAGGGCGCGGGCGGGCCGATGCGCATTCGGGCGTGCCCCGGCCCATCCCTTCGCGTCGCAGAGCCTTTGCTCGGGAGCGGCCAGGGTCGCGTGCTCCGCTGTAGTTGCCTTGTCCCGGCCCGCCTTGCATCAGGCTCCGGGGCCTGCTCCTTCGTCGCAGTCTCCTCGCGCTGTGCATGGCTGGCCCGTTCCTACGGCAAGCTGCCGCTGCGCCCGCTCACGCGACCCTGAGCAATAACGGACGCGCTCGTGCCGACCGACCAGTGTAACCATTTTGGTTACATTCGCCGTATCTTCGCATGCGGATCATCGCCAAAGAGACCCTCGAGCGGTATGGCAAGCGCCATATGCAAGCCTTGCAACCGTTAAGGGCATGGTACGAACTGGTGAAGAAGGAAACATGGGCCACACCGGAGGACATCAAGCGCAGCTTCCCGTCCGTGTCGTTCGTGGGTGGGGACCGGCTGGTCTTCAACATCAAGGGCAATGCGTTCCGCCTGGTGGCGCGTGTGCGGTACAAGAAGCCCTCGGCCAGGAACGGCATCGTCTACATCATCCGGGTCATGACCCATGCCGAGTACGACAAGGTGGACGTTACAACCCTGCGCTATGAAGGTTAAGCCCATCCGCACCCGAAAGGAGCACAAGGCGGCGCTGTTGCGCATCCAGGAGCTCTTCGACCTTGACCCCAAGGAAGGCAGCGCCGCGTTCGATGAACTGGAACTGCTCGCCATGGTGGTGGAGGAGTACGAGGACATCCATTACCCCGGCCCCCCGCCCGACCCCATCGAGGCCATCAAGTTCCGCCTGGATCAGCTCGGTCTCAGCGAAAAGGACCTCGACAAGTGGCTCGGTTCAAGGCAACGGCGCAGCGAGATCCTCAGCGGCAAGCGCAAGCTCAGCCTCAACATGATCCGCACCCTGCACAAGCAGTTGCGCATCCCCGCCGAAACGCTCATCCGGGAGTACACCGTGAAGGTGGCCTGAGCCGGACCGTTATCTCCCGAACACCTCCCGCCGATGCCATTCCAAGTACTCAGGCTTGGGTTCCGCTGCTTCAGCGGGTATGACCAGTGGCTTGCCTTCATAGGCCTGAAAGCTCTGGCTCACGGTCGCCTCAGCGAAGTGGTCGCGAAGCGAGGAAGCGCATACAAGCCTTAGCTCCGTATCAAAGGTGATCAGCCCGCGGTCGAAGGCCTTGTCGTGCAACGCGTTGAGGGCGATGCCGTTCTGCGGGTCGAGGCGGTGTTGCTCGGCGGCGTTCCACGGGATGATGTGCGAGGCCACCAGCAGGTCCCGGATGCCAAGGCCGGTAACGGCGCAGCGACCGTTGTAGGCGTTGAGCACGGCTTGGCGGAAGTAGCGCTGGCCCCGGCGCACCTTCACCGAGGCAGTGCTTTCGGTGGTGCCTTCGGGAGCGCGCAGCACGGTGATGGCCTCGGGCTGCACCTCGATCGGGCTGTCCGCATCGCCGGTGAGGAGCTTGGCCAGCAGCGCCTCGCTCTCAGGGGCCAAGGCCTCGTGCTGGGCGTGGAACTCCGCCCACACCTGACGGTCCAGCGCACTGGCGCCGGACAAGCCCCTGATGCCCCGTGCGGCCAGGCGCTCGTCCAAGGAGGCCAGGTTGCTGAGCTTCATGGCCACGCTGCCCGGCGTGCGCTCCATCCGCTGGGCCACATCGATCAGCACGGGGTTGCCCTGGTCGAACTTCCCAAAGGGGATCTTCTCGTACAGGTTCAGGAGGATCAGCAGCTCCTCGCGCGACCATGGTTTGCGGGTGGTGGCCATCAGTGCCTGGCTTTATCGCTCCAAGATCGCTAACCTGGCCCCATGCCCCACGACAAGGAATACGTCATCCGGCTCAGTGGCCTCGACTTAGGCCAGCTCATCGACGGACTGGAGGCCCGGGCCACCGCTTGGCGCCTCACCGCCACCTACCACGAAACCGGCGAAGCACCGGACGGCTTCGTGATCGAGGAATGCAACGATGCGGAGGAGGCCCGGCGCTTAGCGTCGCATTACCTGCGGATCATCGATCAGTTGGTCATGCAAAGGGCGGCACAGGACGCCGCGTGAGCGATTGAAGCGGGTACCCCGCAGCGACGAAGGAGCGAGGAGTACGAGCGGAAAGCACGACGGCGAGTCTTCGAGCCGGCACGCCCACACTTCGACTCCTCAGTCGCTTCGCGCCTTGCGTAGTGCCGCTGCGCTTATGCTCAGTGTGACACGTGCCTACATATTCCTCCGATACTGCCCCCCCACCTCGAACATCGCCTGGGTGAGCTGCCCCAGCGAGCAGTACTTCGTCGCCTCCATCAGCACGGCGAACATGTTCTCGTTGCGGATAGCTGCCTGCTGCAGGTCGTGCAGGGCCTTCTTGCTCTCTTCGGCATAGGCCACCTTCAGGTTCTCCACCGTGGCGATCTGCGCCTCTTTCTCTTCCTCCGTAGCGCGGATCACCTCCTTTGGCAGGATCGTCGGTGAGCCTTTCGAGCTCAGGAACGTGTTCACGCCAATGATGGGATACTCGCCCGTGTGCTTGAGGGTCTCGTAGTACAAGCTCTCTTCCTGGATCCTGGAGCGTTGGTACATCGTTTCCATCGCTCCAAGGACACCGCCCCTTTCCGTGATCCGATCGAACTCCGCCAATACCGCCTCCTCCACCAGGTCGGTGAGCTCTTCGATGATGAAGGAGCCTTGCAGCGGGTTCTCGTTCTTGGCCAGGCCGAGCTCCTTGTTGATGATGAGCTCTCGGGTACCACACCGCACCCCGTTCCGGCGCCATGGCGGCACAGCCGCCACCCTTCGGGCGGGCGCGCTCGTCCGCCCATGCTGCGTTGCTCGGCGGTCGGCTACCTCGTGGTAGCCTCCCTTCCTCGCGCCTTGCCTGGCCGAACGATCATCGCCCGTGGCATCCGTTCGAGGCACGGCGTGGTACCCTGAGGCCATGGCGCGGCGCACGCTTTCCTCGGTGGGCGTGGTGATGGCCTCGTCGTAGGCGTTGGTGTGCAGGCTGTTGCAGTTGTCGTAGATGGCGTAGAGCGCTTGCAGCGTGGTGCGGATGTCGTTGAAGTCGATCTCCTGCGCGTGCAGGCTGCGGCCGCTGGTCTGGATGTGGTACCGTGGGTGCCACTGCGGGCCTCGCTCCGGCATCACCGCCTTCGGCGGCCCTTCGGGCGAGCGCGCTCCTTGCGCCATACGGCGTTGCATCCTCGGTCAGCTACCGGTTACGGTAGCCTCCCTCGTCGCGCCTTGTCTGGCACAAGGATCATCGCTCGTGCTTGCCGTTCGAGGCCCACAGAGGCACCATGGCATCTGGCTGCGCTCGTCGGCGCCGTAGCGATGCTTCATCGCCTTGGCCCTGTGGGTGCCACGAAGTCCACCGAGCAGCGCCACTGCGGCGGAGCCGCATCCCTTCGGGTGAGCGCCGCTCGCCCGCCCATACTTCGTTGCTTCCTCGGTCAGCTACCTATGGGTAGCCTCCCTTCGTCGCGCCTTGTCTGGCCGAACGATCGTCACTCATGGCATCTGCCCGGCGAACTCCGAGGCACCCCGGCGGCGTGCCACGCGGCCCATCACGGCGTACTCGGGGTCCATGCCGTTGCTGAAGAAGAAGC
>ERZ761607.1228-NODE-1228-length-33648-cov-7.630846_pt1 | contig 33648 bp, 25 predicted proteins | sample MGYA00511164_ERZ761607 | MGnify/ENA primary metagenome ERZ761607 (study PRJEB28899, sample SAMN02445080) | bioreactor sludge metagenome | biome: EBPR sludge | place: Australia: Brisbane, Thorneside Wastewater Treatment Plant | collected 2011-06-22 ... | reverse complement strand
AAAGTTAAGGTTTTTGTCCTATTTTTAAACTGTCGGATTTTTAGGGTTAGGTACAGAATCAATTTTTCATAATAAACGATTCCTCTTTTTGTTTCACCGTAATTCATTGAATGTATAAATTCGAACAATAGTAGTGCCGGCTTGTAGAACTCACGTCGTTCAAATGAACTTGAAGAATTTAAAATCTCATTGCATCGTGAAAAGAGATCAAAAATTGATTTTTCATCGTCCGTACTATTGCAAAATATTTTAAGTTGAATCGTTGCTAAACCATACAACAATTCCACTTCCACCGATTTATTAATATGAAGAATATTTTGCAATTCCTTTTTTAATACAAATAACAATTCCTTCTCTGTTTCTGAATAAGTAAACAAATAAGAAGCCATTGTCTTATTAAAATCGTAATAAATATCAATAGCCCTTTCCAGTGAAATAAACTGTGCTATTTGATTATTATATAACTGTGAAAAATGATATTGCTTATCAGAAAACTGATGAACCCGCTTTAGCAATCTATATATATGTAATAATTCAAAAACGGAATTGGATTGCAAAAGCCTTTTTTCCAGTTGAACAAGTATTGCTTCTGAATATTCAGGACGGTTATTTATTATTAACTCCTGCAGTTTCTTTTCATCGTACTTAACCTCTTCAAGATTTAAATCTGACTCACTAAGTATTCCTTTTTGAATACGATCAAACAATCTTGATTTTAACACCAGAAAAGCATTATCCGTACAACCAATTTCAGCCTTAATCTGATTATCATCATAATTTTTATCTCTGTATGAATTGAATAGAATCAACATTTTTCTGGAATCAGTAGCAATCAATTCTGCCTTCAGTTTGGAGTACTGATCCTGATTCATTTTATCAATAATGTTCATTAGTTTTTTCATCCAACAAAATTATTCATCAATTACAAATAATAATACAATTTTACTGACCACATAATATTCAAAGCCGCTTTATCATATCAATAAACTTATCCTTTGTTAAGGGCTTTATTACGTAGTCAGTTACCTCACTTATACTTTTTGCCCTTGAGATATCATCAGGTGATATTGATGATGAGCAAATATAAATTGTTATGTCTTTTCCAATTCGAGGATTCAGTTTGATAAACTCATCCAAAAACTGCCATCCATCCATAATTGGCATACTCAAGTCCAGCAAAATAACTTCAGGTAATGCATGAGGATTGTCCTTAAATTCTTTCAAATAATTTATCGCATCAAGTCCATTGCCAAAAACTTTTATTAATTCAACCAGATTTGTTTTTTCTATGGCCTTTGTCGTCAGATAAACGAATAATTCATCATCGTCGACAAGCGTTAATTGCTTAATGTGATTCATACCAAATGGTTTTTAAGTTCAATAAAAAAAGTGCTACCCTCACCAGGCTCACTTTCTGCCCAAATTCTCCCCCCCATCGCTTCAACCTGCGTTTTCGTCATAAACAATCCAAATCCCTTTGCATCCGGATGTAGGTGAAACGTTTTTCGTATTTTAAATAATTGATCTTTATGCAATTTCAAATCGATTCCAAGACCATTATCAGAAACTGTCAACAAAATTTTATCCTCTTTTAATTTACTTGCCTTTACCAGAATAAGTGGCTTCCGATTGCCTGAACTATATTTTAATGCATTACTGATCAGATTAGAAAATATGCTTTCAATATATTTATGAGGGAATTGAATATCGGTAATGCCATCAGTCTGAATACTAATTTCAGCCTCTGAATCTATTATCTGTGTTTCAAACCCAATTAAAATTTTCTCTATACATTCTTTAAGATCAAAACGATCATATGCAACATCAGTATCCTGTTTCACTTGAATCGACTCTACCAGTTCATTGAAAACTTCCATCAAGTGATTTATTACAGGTTTTATCTTTAACAACATTTCCTCCTTTTCACTGTCACTGTCACTCTGCTCAATATAATCGACTAACATAGAAATATTGATCAATGGAGCTCTTAGATTATGCGAAACGATGTTACAAAAATCAACCAATTGCTCATTCTTATATTGTAGTGCCTTAGCATGTTCAACGGCCCTTTCGTTACTTTCCTTGATTTGCTCTTCCCCTTTTTTTCGTTCAGTAATATCAGAACGAATAGCCAGATACTGATAGGGTTTTCCATCTTCATTTAAAAAAGGAACAATAGTAGTGTCAACCCAATAAATTGTGCCGTCTTTAGCTTTGTTTTTTAATTCACCTTTCCAAACACGACCACTTTTTATGGTATTCCAAAGCTCAATAATAAAATCTTTAGAATGGTACCCCGAATTAATGATGCGATGATCCTTCCCAACCAATTCCTCTGCAGTATACTTTGATATTCTGCAAAAATTAGTATTGACATGCGTAATGATTCCTTTGTGGTTGGTAACAGCTACAATGGAAGATTCATCCAAAGCATATTTATAGTCAGAAATCTCCTTGAGCGATTTTCTTAGCTCCTCTTCACCTGTTTTCCTGTCGGTAATATCGGATCGGATTGCTACATACTGATAAGGTTTTTTTTCAAGATTTAAAAAAGGGACAATAGTGGTATCCACCCAATAGGTAGTGCCATCCTTGGCTCTGTTTTTAATTTCGCCTTTCCATACTTTGCCATTTGCGATCGTCCTCCATAACTCTTTGATAAATTCCCTGGAATGATAACCTGAGTTAATAATTCGATGATCCTGACCAATTAGTTCTTCAGCACAATATTTTGAAATTCTACAAAAATTATCATTCACATAAGTGATAATTCCCTTGTGGTCAGTAATAGCCACAATAGAAGATTCATCCAATGCATATTTATAGTCTGCTATTTTTTCCATTTGGATAACTTAATCAAATTCTAAAAAAACATATGTAAAAAAGAATAAAAAATATTGATAAAGTCGTTAAATAATACTAATAAATAAATCTTTTTTTTTACTCTGCAATAACTCCAGTATATACTGTAATGATTAAAAAATCAGGCGGAAAAATTTATTTACTGATAATATTTAATTTTGCTGGACATTTCTGTTATTTCCAATATTGTCTTATCGAATGAGTCAACTGTGATTTTAATTCGTTCAAAAATCTCACTATTTTTTTCAAATGACAAATCATCAAAATTAATCAACTCAAATAATCCTTTTAATTGAGCTACAGGTACACGAACCTGATGAGATTGCAAAAATGCAATATCATATAAAATTTTATTCTGCTCCTTTAACTCCTCATATACAAAAACGTTTTCAATTGATACTGAGGTAATATCAGCTAGCGATTGCAAAACTTCAACATCTTCATCTGTTGGTGAATGTAATTTTGCCCAATATACTCCAATTGCACCAACAGGATTAATTGTTCTTATCGGTACCATTGCAAGACTTTTTACAAAAGTTGGGCGATATGCTTCAATAGGAACCCTCTCATCATTGTAAATATCTTCAATAACTACAAATTTCTTGTTAATCATACACCAACCACTAATACAAGCAGAAATCGGAAATTTCTGTCCCTTCCAAAGAGGACTTATCGCATCCTCATCAGCATAATAGCATTTCTCTCCCTCTTTCAATACAAATGTCGCCCCATCAGCGCCAACTAATTGTCTGGCAGATCTCCGTACGATATCCATTATCCTATCCAAATCTCTTGCAAGTGACAATTTCTGAATAGCTGAAACCAATATTCTGACCTTTGATATATCCATAATAATAGGTTTACTGATTTAACTAATTACCCGAAAATGCCAAATAGAAAGATACTAAAAAAACAATCAATCTTAAACATTAAAAAAAAAGAGATAAAAAACACTATTAATAATAGTGCCTTCTTTCTAAAGACGAGAACGCATCCACAATTTTTTCGCAAATATTTGATGCCAAAACTGATTCTTGTCCAAACGTAATCAGACATAAATCCCCTGCCTTTCCATGAATCCATACTCCAATCATTGTTGCCTGAAATGGTGAGTATCCTCTGGCGAGCAAGCCCAGTATCACTCCTGTTAAAACATCACCTGAACCGCCTTTTGCCATACCGGGATTTCCTGTTGAGTTGAACCAGGTACTGCCATCAGGATGTGCGATGCAGGTATATGCGCCTTTCAACACGATGATAACATTGTGCTTTTGTGCTTTTTCCTTTAAGGTAATGTACCTGTCGTAACCGGATGTGTGTCTCCCAAACAAGCGATCAAATTCACCCGGATGAGGAGTTAGGATTGTTCCGGCTGGTAAAAACGACATCCAGGTTTTATTCTCAGCAAGAATATTTAATGCATCCGCATCAAGAACCAAGGGCACCTGTGTTTGCTGGATCAACAATTTGATCACATTGCCGGTCTGTTTATCCAAACCAATTCCGGGACCGGCACCAATTGCATCATATTTATCCAAATGTGGAAGCATGCTGATAAAATCGTTTTCCGCATCTGCAATGACCATCGCTTCCGGTAATGCAGTTTGCAAGGGTATTTCCCCACATAAAGGAGTTGCAATGGTCAATAATCCACATCCACTTTTTAGTGCTGCACATCCTGATAATTGTGCTGCTCCCACTTTACCCCTTCCTCCGGCAAGTAACAGAGCATGACCATAATCGCCTTTATGTGAAAATTTTGCTCTTGGTTTTAGAAATACAGCAAGAGATTCAGGAAGAATAAAATGAACAGCATTCCGATCAGCTTTTAACTCACTCCATTCCAATCCGATGTCAACCACTTTCCATCGTCCTGTATATTGTGCATTCTCCGGGAAAAAGAAAGATAGTTTTGGCGAATGAAAAGTGAATGTGACACTTGCTCGCACTATTGTTTTTCCTTCCGGATTTTCATTCGAAGGCAAACCACTGGGAATATCAATTGAATAAATTCTGGTATTGGAAGTGTTGATGTGCTCCACCAATTCAGCCGCAAAACCTTCCAGTTTGCCTACAAAACCAAATCCAAAAAGTGCATCAATTACACAATCATTTTCACGAAATTCCGGCAATTGTGCAGACTCTTTCAAATCAATTATCGTAATCCCTTTTTGTTCTGCCTTTTTCCTGTTTTCTAGGTGATCTTCAGTTGGCTTTTTACCAATATTCAAAACATACACTATAGGAGAAAATCCCTGAATCATCAGATGTCTTGCCACAACCAAACCATCCCCTCCATTGTTTCCCGGACCGCAAAAAATATGAATGGTCTGATCACCGGAACCTTTCCCCACTCGAGAAATAAGATTTAGATCGTTGAGAAATTCATCCAACCATTTTAATGCTGCCCTCTCCATTAGATCCAGTGAACGAATACCCTGAATTTCAATCGTGCGTTTATCAAGAAGTTTTAGTTGATCCGGATCGGGAATAATCATGAGTATCTTTTAATTGTTGATTTTCAATTTTTGCAAAACATCCAGCACCTGTGGAATGACAAGCGTTTTACCATCATTTATGATGACAAAATCTGCAAGAGCAACTTTTTCTTCTTCATTCATTTGCTTATTCATGCGTGCCCGAACTTCCGATTCATTCGAATGATCACGTTCCATTACTCGTTTCAACCGGATATTCTCCGGACATGTAACAACAATCAATATATCCAGATCCCTAAAAGTCCCGCTTTCAATCAATATTGCAGCTTCCCGAATCACAACCTTTGCCATCTGATTTTTGCGCCATTCCCGGAACACCTCCCCCACCCGGGGATGAATCAACTTATTCAGTTCGATCAGCAGGCTATCGTCGGAAAAAACAAGATTTGCTATTTTTTTTCGATCAGGCAGGTTGTTAGTAAGGATGTCCTTCCCAAAGATTTTAATTAGTCCATTCTTGATATCCTGATCGGTATCCAAAAGCCGTCTCCCAACCTTGTCTGCATCAAATACCGGTATACCAAACTCCTGAAATACAGCCGCTATTGTAGTCTTTCCTGCCCCAATATTCCCAGTTAATCCTATTGTGATTTCTCTATTATTGCTATCCTTCATTTTAACAAATAAAATGCGAAATGTTAAATACTTGAATTCTCCTTCTTTTCATCTGATTTTCAGGCAAAGGCAAGGTAAATTTGTTTCGGCCAATTAGGCAACCTTTTTGCCTGATATCTGTCATGTTTTAGTAAAGCTAAGTTAATAGGATGAAACATTTAATCAATCGCCTGCTATTTGTTACTGTTGTTACCGGGATCTCCCTGATTTCCAACACCAGTAAAGCATCTCACGTTCCCGGTGGTAACATCACCTACGAATGTATCGGACCAAACCAGTTTGCTGTTACTCTCACACTATTTGAAGATTGTGGAACTGCGTTTGAAGGTAATTTTAACCAAACCCTTCAGGTTAGCAATAGTTGTGGATTAGCAAACCCCACGCTTTCCTTGCCAAACGTAATTTACCAGCAAGAGGTTTCTCAGCTGTGTCCGCAACAAATCGGACAATCTGAATGTTCGGGCGGTAGTCTTCCCGGGGTATATATGCACCAATGGACAGGCATCATTACTCTTCCTGCCGGTTGCGACTCCTGGACATTTGCTTATTCATCCTGCTGTCGTAATACAGCGGTGAATTCGACCTTTCAGGATTCCTATTATTGGTCTGCTACATTAAACAGTACAACAGCGCCTTGTAATAATTCTGCTCAGATTACCTCGCAGCCTATTCCTTACGTATGTATCAACCAGCAGGTGAACTTTAACATGGCTGCAATTGATCCAGACGGAGACAATCTGGTGTTTTCACTTGTCCCTGCTATGACAACCGGTCCTGCAACTACAATCACCTACGCTGGTGGGTATTCAGGAGCAAGTCCAATTAACGGGATAACTATTAATCCTTCTACCGGACAGATCACCTTTACACCAAATATTCTTGGGAATTTTATTGTTGCTGTCTTAATTCAGGAATACGATGCAAACGGAAATCTAACAGGAACAGTTGTTCAGGATTTCCAGTTTGAGGTTATCAATTGTGTAAACCAGGTTCCGGCAGTTCCTGTTGGGGGTATTACAAACTACACCGGTGGCGGTGCACAAACCGGACCGAACAGTATACAAGTTTGTGAAGGAGACAACTTTTGTTTCAACCTAACATTTACAGACACTGACGTGGCCAACACTCTCCAGGTAACTTCCAACATTCAACAGATTTTCCCAGGGGCGACTATTACCTCAACAGGAACCAATCCCGTCACTATTCAGGTTTGTCACACCGTACCATCAGGTGCACCCGCAAACTCAATTATTTCATTTGAGGTTGAGGATAATGCTTGTCCTATTCCCGGAGTGAACTCCTTTCCTATCACTGTTACAGTAATAAATTCTACCTATGCGGGAATGGATCAAATCATGTGTTTGAATCAGGGCGCGCAGCTGAATGCTAACGGAGGATCTAACTTTAACTGGACTGTTCTATCAGGTGCACCAATTACGATAGGAACAAACTTCAGTTGCAATAACTGTCCGAACCCCATCGCAAATCCAAACATTACCACTACGTATGTTGTCACCAGTAATTTATCGGGTGGTTGCACCAATGTGGACACAGTTACAATTAACGTTGTTCCTGATTTCTCTTTTGTCATTAACCAGGCTTCTCCAACCTCATGTTTGCAGGATCCAATCAATATTTCGGTTGTTACCACCCCTGCTGGGGCATTTACATACAATTGGACCCCTGCCACATACCTAAGTTCAACAACAAGTCCTAATGTTGTTGTAAACGCTACTGCACCGGGAACATATAATTATACGGTTACTATAACTTCTCCAGGTGGATGTGTAAAAACCGGAACAACTTCCCTCGTTGTTTTCCCCGCAATGTCACCAACGCCAACAGCATCTGCTAGTCCAAACATGTTAATTTGCGGTGGCGGGGTTACCCAGCTTTCTGCAAACCTTGGCGGCGGAGTCCCTGCAACTTGTGGCCCGAGTACCTCAGGCGGATGTTCAGGACCAACAACAGCTATAAACCCCGGGACTCAATCTGGATCCAACACAACAACAAGCTACCCTGCCATTTGGGGGAATTGGTATAAATCGTCGCATACTCAGATGATCTTTACAGCAGCTGAGTTAAACGCAATGGGATTTATGGGTGGTAAAATCACTCGTTTAAACATTCCGGTAACTCAAATCAACGGAACTACACTTTATAAAAACGTCACAGTTATGATGGGCTGTACAAGTCAGAGTCAATACACAGGTCAAACTTGGATTACGGCTCTCACTCCTGTTTTTGGTCCTGCAAACGTTCCCATTGCAGTCGGGAACAATTACATTACTTTGTCTACCATTTACGAATGGGACGGTATCTCTAATCTCGTTGTCGATATCTGTTCAGATAACACTTCGGATGCATCTTGGACACAAAACAGTATTTCCGCCCAAACAACAACAGCGCAACCCCGTTGTCAATTCCTGTATCAGGATTTTCAAAGTACTTGCGGATTTACGCAGTTGCCGAATTTTGCATCACCTTCAACCATTCGACCAAAAATTGAATTCACTACTTGTCCATCCGTACCGGATACTACTCAGTTCAGTTATTTATGGACACCAAGCGCTAACGTAGTAAACCCAACTTCTCTAACTACGAATGCAAGTCCAACGCAAACCACAAACTATACTGTTCTTGTAACCAACAACAATGGCGGATGTACTGCAACAGCAAGCGTGCAGGTAATTGTTGATTGTTTGTGCTACCCTGCAAACCCTGCAATCACCAACGTAAGTTGTAATGGAGGTAGCAATGGTGCAATTACGGCAACTATGGTTGGAACAACCGGTCCATGGACAGTAAACTGGTACAACAGTGCCGGAGTACTTTTGCAGACTACTCCAAACGTAAATACTACCGATATTTTAACTGGTCTGCCGGCAGGAACCTATACAATTGAAACTATTGATACAGCACTTTGCGCAAGAGATACTACAATAACAATTACTCAACCAACTATTGTAACGGGTAATGCAGGTACTGATGCAGTAATTTGCATCGGCAACACGACAACACTTTCTGCAACAGCAACAGGAGGGACGGCTCCATACACTTTTGCGTGGTCGAATGGTGCCACGGGATCTTCAAATGCTGTTACCCCTGCAGCAAATACTTGTTATGATGTAATCGTAACAGATGCTAACGGATGTACTTCAGTTGCCGATCAGGTTTGTATCTTCCTCAATCCTCCCATCATTGCAACTGCTATGAATGATGCAACAATTTGTCCAGGTGCATCCATTGCATTAACCGCAACAGCTACAGGTGGAAATGGCGGACCTTATACCTACGTCTGGACTCTTAATGGCAATAACGTAGGAACTGGAACACCATTAAATGTAACTCCTCCAGCAAACGGATCTCAATACTGTGTAAGTGTAACTGATAACTGCGGAACCCCTGCAGGAACTGATTGTGTAATTATCAACTTTGAAGTGGTACCCACACCAACATTTACTGCTGACAATCTGGAAAGTTGTATTCCTTTAATCACCAACTTTACCAATACAACAGATCCTTCACTTTACACTACAGCAACCTGGAATTTTGGTGATGGAAATTCATCAACTACACAACCTACTGTTGGACATTCTTATCCTGTACCGGGTTGTTATGATGTAACGCTTTCACTGGAAACAGCAATTGGATGTACAGCAACCACAACACTGCCCAGCTATGTTTGTGCACGTCCATACCCTGTTGCCAGCTTCCTCTTTGGTCCACAACCAACCAATCTGTTTGCGCCTGACATCACGTTCATAAGCAATTCAACGCCGGATGCAATTACATTCTTCTATGATTTTGCAGGCCTTGGAACTTCTACACTACCTGCAACAACATTTAGTTTCCCGAATGATAATCCGGGCAACTATCCGGTAACCTTTGCGGTAAGTAACCAATTTGGATGTACGGATACAATTGTAGAAACCATCATCATCAATGGAATTTACACCATCTATGCGCCAAATGCATTTACTCCGGATGGGGATGGCAGAAATGACATCTTCTTTGTAACAGGAGAAGGTTTTGATCCTACCCGTTTTGAGTTCTTCATCTTCAACCGTTGGGGAGAAGTAATTTTCCAATCAGAAAGTGCAGCGAACGGGTGGAACGGAATGCATAATGGTCAGAAAGCGAAAAACGACGTTTACGTTTGGAAAATCAAATCAAAAGATCAGTGGACCGGACAAAAATTTGAAACATACGGTCATGTTACTTTGATCAGATAATATAATCCTATAAACAAAAAAGGCGAACCATGGTTCGCCTTTTTTGTTTCAGATATTCTCAATATCACTCCTTATGTCGTTCTTTTAACAGATCATTAATCGTTTTAACAGGGTTAAATGTACTAACAGGAATTTCGATAAACACTGTTAACCATTTCGCCATAGAACCATTCCACAAACCGGGGTGTTCAAGTCCTTTTACCTTTTTTCCCTGAATTGATTTTTCAACAATCAAACTACTGCTAAAATCTACATAATCATTCAGAACAAATTTTTCGCCTTTGTAATCTTTAATTGAACAAACGAGATCAACAGGATTAAAATGAGTTGCATTTTTTAAAATCTCCTGCTGTTCTATTTCTTTTCCTACCTGAACTGCTTCTACAATTTGCAGCGACTCCTTTCCATTTTCATCCAGCACCCAAAATGGCCCACCTCCCGGTTCACCTTCATTTTTCACCATTCCTGCAACGCGCATGGGTCTGTCTAAAAAACTGATCAGTTCCTGTTTTGAAAAGGAATCTGCTTTTTGAATTCCAAAATACTGCGCAATCAATTTCCTCGCCTTTTCGACAGCATTGGAATTATCATCGGAAAGAGCACGAAGTACTGAATGGATTTCAATTTGCAATTGAATAAGATAGGATCCCAATACTTTTTTGTAAAACACATTCTCAGTGTTTCGCTTGGGGGGTAGAATATTATCGATGTTCCGGATAAAAACGATGTCAGCATCAGTTTCCTGTAAATTCTTGATGAGAGAACCATGACCACCAGGCCGGAAAATTAAATTTCCCTTTTCATCTCTTAATAATTCTTCTCCTTCAACCAATGCTATTGTATCGGTTGAAGCATCCTGTTCACTCAGATAAATACTGGATTCAATACCGAATTTCTCCTCGAGTTCAAAAACTGAATTCCAAATTACTTTCGCCGCTTCATGTAAGTGCTCCGGTGAAAGTGTAAAATGTACGGCAACTGATCCATCCTTTAAATCTGAATAGGAAGTCGCTTCGTTGATATGCGATTCAATAGGTGTAATGGTCTTTTCTTCATCTCTGTGAAAAGGAAGTAATCCTTTGGGCAATTGTCCAAAATTAAACCCCTTTTCGCCCAGAAGGAACAATACCTGTTCACGAGGATCCGTTGGATAATTCCGTTCTGCCACAATCTTTTCATAAAAGGCAAATTCCCGGATGTGATCAAAAAATTGCTGAACAGTAGCCGTCACTGTTCCTGTTTCAACGAAGCCATAAAGATCCCGGAACATGCGGGTTGCTGCGCCTGATGCAGGAATAAACTTAATAACATCAAGATCCCTTGATAATTCACGGAATTGATTTGCAAGTTCACGCTTCTCCTGATCACTAAGACGAACAATTCCGTCGCCGATTGTGGCAGGCCGAATGAGCAAAGTATTCCTAACCCCTCCTTCCAAAAGGGATAATTGCCGTTCAAGATCACTTTCACTTATGCCGTGTGTAAGTGCCTGAATTCTATCTGTCTTACTGATGTTCACGGTTGTAAATATAAACAAAGATGAAAATCTATTGCGCAGAATACTCGCTTTACGGTATTGCAGTTTGCGAATGGCTTTTGTTTATTTGACCCAAATATTGATTCATGAAAAACAATCCCCTGTTATGGGTTATAACTGCTTTACTTGCAGCGTCAACCGTGTATTTGTTCCTGGAAATCAATCACCTCAGGGAAGAGAACAAATCCTGCTCTGAAAAATGTAATTCAGCACAAACAGATTCGTTCTTGACCACTGCTGATACAATAGCAAAACCAATTGATGAGGACGAAATTGAGCTCGTACATTACATGACAAGGATCCAGGTTTTTCATAACAAACTTTATTTTGCCGGAATGGAAAACAACATAAAACTGATTGAATTTTACCTGCATGAAATTGAAGAAGAAATGGAAACCATTGCAGAGGCCGGAATTATTGATGATGAGGTACACATCAGCGACAACATGAAAAATCTCGGTCTGGAACAAATACACTCTTTTCAAAAAACATTAGGCACACCGGAGTACAACTTTAAAAAATCGTATGATTTGCTTACTGTAACCTGCAATACCTGTCACACTGCGAGCAAACACGAATTCATAAAAATTAAAACTCCAACTTCCCTTCCGTTCAGCAATCAGGAATTCAAACCCTGATTATTCTTCTTCTGAATTCACCAAATAGTAGGCACCGGATATAACATAATCCACATCCGGATCGAGTTCTGCAACTTCAATGAAGTTCCTGTCTTTTCGCAAAACAGTTACACGTTGTTGTTTAAAACCATCTTTTGTACGAATAAAAACAAAAAATTGATCTCCAATTTGCACAACTGCATCAACAGGAACAACCAACACTTTTGATGTTGAGGTCCGAATTGTAGCATTCACGAAAGTACCCGGCACATATCCGGATTCCCGGTCCAAATGAGCATGTACCATTACCGCTCCGGTATTTTCATTTACCACTTTTCCCACGAGATAAACGCTTGCCATGTGAAGTGAATCTGATCCCGACAATTTGAAAACCACCCGATCCTTTTCCTGAACAGTGGCAATTTCCTTTGGAAAAACGCTTAATTCAAGATGCAAATGATCATTGTTCATCACTTGAGCAACCAGATCATCAGGCTGCACCAATTTTCCTGTATTTACGTTGAGCGAAGCAACATAACCATCAAATGGAGAACGAATGCTGATGGATTCCTGAATCTGTCCGGATGAAAGAATACGATCAACTTCAAACCCTGATAAAAGCAATTCCGAACGCAATCCATTCTGATGAACCTTTTCGATTGAATAAGCAGTCTCTGCAAGCTCAAAATCCTTTTTAGAAACAGCATCATCGTTCAGCAGATCTTTATTACGGTTGTATTCACGTTCCAACTGAACAAGACGTTTACTGCTTTCGAGAAATTCACGTTGCATGCGAGCAAATTCAGGATGACTTAGAACAATTAAAACATCTCCTTTATGAACATGATCTCCCTGAATGACTTCAATGGAACGAACAAAACCACGCAAAGGAGTATGAATATCAGCAAGGTTTTGCGGAGGAACTTCAATTTTTCCGTTGCACAAAACTTCACTGCTCATTTCACGAAACTCGGGTTTTCCCCAGGAGATTCCATTGGCTGAAATTTGTTCCTCAGTTAACTTTATTTCCTCAGGAGCTGCAGTTTCCATTTCTGACAATTGAGGAGTACTGCAGGCTATTAAAAAAATAGCGAAGCTGAATGTATATATAATTTGATTTTTCATTTTAGTAGGTATTATCAGTTAAGAAACGAATTTGATGAATCAGATTTTCATATTCATTTAACAAACGAACATGATCGATGCGGGATCTTAAATAATGATCGATCATTTGTCTGAAATCAAAAAAGGAAATAGCACCGGATTGATATTGCTTTTCTGCAAGCATTCGTAATTTTTCAAGATCATTCAGGTAATCGCTTCCGTTTCGCTGTAACGCGTCGGATAAAACAACAGATTGTCGCACCAATGAATTTAGCTGTTGTGCCAATTGAAATCGCTGCCACTCAAGATCGTTGGTTAACTGTTGTTCTCTTATTTTTGATTGTTCTGCTTTTGAACGAACTGTCCAGGCCCAAAGTGGAATACTTATCCCGGCACGGACTCCCCAATAACCTCCTATGTTTTCCAGCGACTGGCGAAAATAACCTATCATCAATTCAGGTGAATAACCACTGCGAATCAATGCTGTTTCTGCGCGCTGAATTTCAATTGCATTTTCACTTGTTGAAAGCAATTCAGGCAATACAGTAGTTGGTTTAACCATAAATGTTGCTGATTTTACCGACTCCGGCTGAACAGCAGAATCGCTGTACATACAAAGTGTTGCCAGTTCATTCCACAAATTCCAGAGACGCATTTCTGCAAATAAAAACTCGTTTCGGAGAGAAGCCTGGCGCGAACTCAGCAGCAGATATTCTGAACGATCTGATCCGCCACTATTCATCTTTTTCTCCATTCGCTTAAGCGCACGATCGTGTATTACAAGTAGCGAATCATACATATCACGCTCCTGCCACGCATATTTCCATCCTGTGTACGCAATAGAAACCTGCAATAATAATTCGCGTTGCAACAATGCCTGCTGCGATTCTGCAAGGATGATTTTTCGCCGCATTACCTGATCCATCCGAAACCAGGATGCAAAATTCCCAAGCGATTGATTGGATTCCATGTACCAATCCCGTCGGTCGTAATTTATTTGTCCATATTGCATCACTAACTCCAAAGGTGGTAACGGACGATTCTGACCCTTTTGTTCCTTTTCATATTCAATCTGCAATTCACTGTTCTTCATCAATAGATGATTCTCATTGATCCTTGCTCTGGCTTGGTCCAGTGTAAATACCGGTAATTGTGCATACGAAGATTGCGCAACAAAAATCAGTACCAGCAATCCTGCGGATTTTAAATACCGTTTGCGTTCAGATACAAAATACAGACACGGCAAAACAAGTAAGGTCAATAGTGTTGCAGATACCAATCCGCCGATCACCACAGTTGCCAATGGTTTTTGGACTTCTGCTCCGTTCCCTGTAGAAAGTGCCATTGGAATGAAACCAAGCGACGCAACAGCAGCTGTCATTAATACCGGCCGCAAACGGGATTTGCTTCCTTCCATAATCAACTTTTTCAAATCGAAAGTCCCTTCTTTTTTCAATTGCTCGTAATAGGCAATCAGCACTATGCCATTCAAAACGGCAACACCAAACAAAGCAATAAATCCAACTCCTGCAGAAATACTAAACGGCATTCCGCGAATCCACAAGGCAAACACACCACCAATAGCAGACAATGGAACCGCCATATATATCAAGGATGCGTAACGAACTGATCCGAAAGCGAAATACAATAAAATAAAAATCATTGCTAATGCTATTGGAACTGCTATCAGTAAGCGATCCTTAGCTTTTTGAAGATTTTCAAATTGTCCGCCGAACTTTAAAAAATATCCGGAAGGCAATTTCACTTTCGACTGAAGTTCTTTTTCAATTTCAGCTACCAGAGATGCCACATCCCGATTACGAACATTAACGCCAATATTGATTCTTCGCTTTGCATCCTCGCGTGAGATGAGCATTGGCCCTTCTTCTTCTGATATTTGCACCAGCTGATTTAGAGGAATTGTGCCGCCTGATTTTGCAGATACAAGAATTTCAGATGGAATAAATGCAGCACGGTCTACATTGCGTAAACGCACAACCAGGTCAAATTTTCGTTCATTCTCATATACAAATCCTGCAACCTCACCTGAAAAAGAAGCACGGATAATCCTGTTGATTTCCGAAATATCGGCACCATAATAAGCAATTGCATTTCGGTCGAAACGGATGATCCATTGACGAATTCCTTCTGTTTGTTCAACCTTTACATCACCGGCTCCGTCAATTTTCTGGATGATGAGTGCACTGCGATCCGCAAGATCTTTTAAAGTTTCCATATTCTCACCGAATATTTTAATGGAAATATCTGTTTTAGCCCCCGTCATAAGTTCATTAAACCGCAACTGAATAGGTTGTGTAAACTCAAAATTCACGCCTTGCATGATACTCAGCTTTTCTTTCATCAATTCTATTAGCTCTTCACGATTATCGGCTGAAACCCAATCTTCTTTTTCCTTCATTATGATCATTATATCGCAATCTTCCATTGCCATGGGATCAGTCGGAATTTCTGCTGTTCCTATTTTTGCAACAACATGTTTGACTTCCGGAAAATTTTCCAAAATTATTTTTTGAGCCTGAGTTGTTGCACGTACACTTTCCTGCAGGGAACTTCCCGGTTTAAGTGTCATTTGCATTGCCAAATCTCCTTCTTCGAGCGTAGGAATAAACTCTCCTCCCATTTGGGAAAAGACTCCAATTGAAAAAACAAACACAAGAAATGCCATTGAAATTGTTGTTTTAGGTTGGCGAAGAACTCTTTCAAGAGCGGGTTGATAGATGCGTTTAAAAAACCCAATCATTCGATCAGAAAACCCTTCTCCGGAATGAATTTTCCTACTTAAAGTCAGTGCTGCAATTACCGGTACATATGTTAAACTTAATAACAGAGCGCCCAACAAGGCAAAACTCACTGTTTGTGCCATTGGACGAAACATTTTTCCTTCAATACCGGAAAGTGACAGGATAGGCACAAACACAATGAGTATGATCAATACTCCAAATGCAGCAGATTGAAGAATACCCTGAGCTGAATGGCCAACCACTTCCCTGAATTTACTTCTGCTCAGCGTTTGCCCTGCATATTTTACATGCAAAACATGCAACACGCTTTCAACGATGATCACTGCACCGTCCACCACTATTCCGAAATCTATTGCACCCAGCGACATCAGATTTGCAGACACTCCAAAATACTTCATCAGGATAAGCGCAAACAACATACTCAGCGGAATGACCGAAGCAACAATCAAACCTGCGCGAAAATTCCCCAACATGAGCACAAGAACGAATACAACAATTAATCCCCCTTCAATGAGATTTTTACTTACGGTAGAAATTGTTTTCCCCACAAGAACAGATCTGTCGAGATAACCATAAATAGAAATTCCTTCCGGCAACGTGCGCTGAATTTCTGCAACACTACGGTGGACGTTCTCAATTGCCTCCGAAGAATTGGCACCTTTTAACATCAGAACAATTCCACCAACCACTTCACCTTTTCCATCCATGGTCATCGCTCCGAAACGATTCGGAGAACCCCATTCAACAGTTCCGATATCACGAATCCGTAATGGATTTTTTGCCTTTGATTTAATTACAATTCCTTCAATATCGTCCTTCGATTCTACCCGACCATAACTTCTGATGTAATAGGCGTTAGGTCCTCGTTCAATATAACTACCACCACTGTTTTCGTTGTTGTTTTCGAGCGCATCAAAAACTTCAGCAATGGTTAGCTCATGTTGACGCAGCAAAGACGGATCAACTGCAACTTCATATTGTTTTACACGACCACCAAAAGAGCTAATCTCAATAATTCCAGGAGTGCCCGACAATTGCCGCTTCACCACCCAATCCTGAATGGTACGAAGCTCCATATCGTTGTACCGATCCTCAAAACCCTTATCTACTTTCAAAACATATTGGTAAATCTCTCCCAACCCTGTTGTAATGGGCATTAGTTCGGGAACACCAATTGAAGCTGGAATTTCAGCCCCTGCAATATCTATTTGTTCTTTTACCAATTGACGAGCATCCAATTGTGGAACTTCTTCACGGAATACCACAGTAATGACTGAAAGTCCAAATCGGCTAATTGAACGAACCTCTTCAACATTCGGAATGTTTCTTAATTTATTCTCAAGCGGAAAGGTTATAACCTGTTCCACTTCAGGAGCAGCAAGCGAAGGTGTACTTGTTACTACCTGAACCTGGTTATTGGTGATATCCGGCACTGCATCGATAGCAATATTTCGGAGCGACCACAAACCACCTGCAATAATAGCACCTACGAGTATAAATACCATCAAGGGATTACGCATGGAAAGCGCAATGATCTTTTCAAACATAGAATTGGAAATTAAAATTGGAAATGAATCCTAATTGGATTCTTAGTTAAACAAAATGCTTAACAAGCAGGAGGTCCCCTGAGTAAATGATGATAGTAATGACCAGTGATTTCCCTTTCAGAAAAAAACGAAAACGGTTGAATCGTAAGAGTCAATGGTTGATTGTTGACTACAAAACAAACGAATGTGGGCAGCAAATAAAATACCGGCTGAACATCATTTTTCTTTTCTTTAAGAAGCACATTGTCCAACGATCCTGAAAGATCCTCATGAAAAACGAGCAACAAAGGATCGATCAGATCATCAGAAACTGCATGAAGTTCATGATCCTCCATATTACCAAAATCCGAATGGTGATCATGCGGAACCAGATTGTGCAGCAGCACAATTAAAGATGACAATATGATAAACACGTTGCGAATCACATTTCAAATTTAGGATAAATGATTAACATATCAGGTAACATCTATCACACTATGACAATTATCAGCAGCCCTGTTGAATACTAAACCCCAAGTACCAAGGCTATCAGGGTAAAGGCTGAGATGGTAATTACAATGATACCAACCAAATCCACCATAAATCCAGCCTTAATCATTTGTCCGGCCGTTATTCGCTCGCTACCGAAAACGATGGTATTTGGTGGTGTTGCAATGGGTAACATAAACCCACAGGAAGCCGCCAAGGTAACAGGTATCAGCACAAGCAAAGGATCAACCGGAAGCGCACCGACAAAGGAAACCAGGACAGGAAAGACGAGCTGCAGGGAAGCCGTATTGGATGCGAATTCGGAAAGCAGGGTCATAAACACAGCAAGAATCAACACGATTAATACCGGGTGCAAATGTGCGACACCTGATAATGCTCCTGCCATTGACTGATCCAGGCCGGTACTGACAACAGCTTTGGAGATTGCAAATCCACCACCAAACAGAAAAATAATTCCAATGGGTAATCTGCGAACCTCAGCAAATGAAAGTAACGTATCTTTTCCATCGCGCGAGGGAATAAAAAACAGCAGAAAGGCAATGATCATTGCAACCGTAGATTCAACGATCATTTTTGGTGGTAACCCAAATAGGCTTGTCCACGGAGGAATAGTAAGTGATCCAAATTTTAATTCCGAAAGAAAAAACCACATCAAGATTGCCATAATAAAAAAGAAAAGCATCCACCGTTCTTCATAGGACGTTTTCCCTAATGCATGGTATTCTGAATGGCAGCGTGTGAGATCAATACTTTCTTTTATCATCACTTTGCGAAATTGAAATCGCAAGGCATAATAACAACCCAGAAAAATCACTATACTAATCGGAATACCAAACATCATCCATGTGGCAAACCCGATTGATGTCCCATTGGGAAATGCAGAGGTATATTCTTTTAGAAAGATCATATTGGGTGCTGTTCCGATTAGAGTAGCCATTCCCCCAATAGATGCAGCGAAGCCCAAACCTATAAGAAGTGGGGCCGTAATTCCTTCAAGACGCTCATCCCTTTCGAGCTGAACCCCGATAGCCATTACTGCAGGAAGCAACATTGCAGTTGTAGCTGTGTTGTTGATCCACATGGACAAAAAGTATGCTGCAAACATTACTCCGAATAAAACGGAGGCAGGTGTTTTTCCAACAGACAGAATTATTCGCAAGGCAATTCTTCTGTGTAAACCCCATTTTTCGAGTGCGTAGGCAAATAAAAATCCTCCAATGAAAAGAAAAATAATCTCATGCATATAATTGGGCGCCACTTCTTCCATTTTGAGCACACCACATACGGGAAGAAAAACAATTGGCAATAGAGCCGTGATGTAAATGTTTACAGCTTCGCTAACCCACCAGGTAGCCATCCACACCAATAATGCCGCCGCTTTTCCCTGTGCAGGATCCAATCCGCGCTGTACCAGCCAGAAATGAGTAATGATTCCAAGAAGCGGGCCTGCAATTCCGAAAATAAATTTCTTATTCATCAGCGGTAAATATATACTTCAACTTTACCATCTGCGCGAATCGCCCCTCTATACATACCGGGAGTATTAAACGGCATGGTATAATTCCCTTCCCTGTCAACTGCAATTAATCCTCCCATTCCTTTAAGGGAAGCCAACTTTTCCATTACCACATGATGGGATGCTTTTTCGAGCGACCATCCTTTGTACTTCATCAAGGCAGCAACATCATAAGCAACTACATTTCTGATAAAATATTCGCCGTGACCGGTACATGATATTGCACAGGTTGCATTATCGGCATAGGTACCGGCTCCAATTATGGGAACGTCTCCTACTCTGCCGTAACGTTTGTTGGTCATACCTCCTGTTGACGTTCCTGCAGCAAGATTTCCGTGTACATCAAGTGCAACCGCACCAACTGTCCCAAATTTTTTATCGGGATTCAAATCAACATTAAATTCAATGGCAGAAGAGTCGGTATGCATACCCTGCTCACCATCGTGGTCGAGCACTGCCTTTTCCTGCTCTTTCACCTTTCGCAATTGCTGAAGTCGGTTCAGATCAAAAAAATAACTTGTATCCACTATTGTACATCCTGACTTTTTTGCAAATGCATCTGCGCCTTCTCCGGTAAGTAAAACATGCTCACTCCTGTTCATCACAGCAATTGCAGCAGTGATCGGATTTTTCACTGTACGAACTCCCGCAACAGATCCTGCCTTTCCGGTTTTACCATCCATTATGGCGGCATCCATTTCAATTCGTTCATCATTGGTATAAACCGAGCCTTTACCTGCATTGAACAAAGGACTGTCTTCCATAATCATAATTGCAGCCTGAACTGCCTGAATAGAAGTTCCGCTATCCTTTAGCACCTTGTAACCTGCAATTAATGCTTCGGTTAATTTATCCATGTATGCTTTCTCTTTCTCAGGAGTCATATTCTCCTTTAAAATGGTACCGGCGCCACCGTGAATAACAAGTACAAATTTTGCTCCCATCTTCTTGCTCTTTTTCTGTGCGAAAACAGGATTACTTAGTAACATTGCAAAACACAAGACTACAATTACTCTCATTTCAAAATCGGGTTGATTGCTAAACTTAGGCATTTTTTGGAAATACCTCAAGTACCGGCTTCGTTCAAAAACGAGGTACGATGTGCATTCTCCATTTCTTTTCGCATTTATTGAAGAAGTATTAAAAAACAAAGGCAATTATTACGCCTATCACAAGATTGAACCGCTGAGGAGAAAGCTCCTGAAGGATAAAAGGATCATACAGATCAATGACCTAGGTGCAGGATCCAAAACAAGCAAGGGATCTGTTCGCAAAGTGAGAAGTATTGCACAGACTGCATTAACTCCCCCAAAACGCGCTCAGCTGATACATCGTATTGCTGTAAAATGTAAGGCAAAAACGAGTATTGAACTTGGAACCTCCCTTGGAATAACAACACTTTATTTGGCAACAGCAAATTCCTCAGGACAAGTAATCACCTTCGAAGGAAGTTCAAAAATCCGGAAAATTGCGCTTGAACAATTCAATGCTGCTGGAGTCAAGAACATTCGTTCCATTCCGGGAAATTTTGATTCCAGTTTACCGGAGTATTTAAAAGAAAATCCAATCATTGATCTTGCGCTTATCGATGGCAATCACCGTATGGAACCCACCCTGCGGTATTTTAACCAGATCCTGAAAAATTGTCACAACGACAGCATTCTGATTTTCGATGATATTCATTGGTCTGAGGAGATGGAGTCGGCCTGGGAAACTATTGTCAAAGATGATCGCGTTACACTTACACTCGACATTTTCTTTTTCGGAATTGTATTTCTGAAAAAAGAAGTTCAAAAGGAACATTACATACTCCGCTATTAATTCAAAATAAACCATTACTCCATTCTGATTGTTCAATGGTAGTCAAATGCAGGAAAAATGAAGATGATGGTTAATCCTTATCTTTGGTAAAATCAATCAGGAAAGCCTATGAAAATTTACACGAAAACAGGTGATAAAGGGCAAACATCCCTAATCGGAGGTACCCGTGTATTGAAGTCGAGTTTGCGAATTGAAGCATACGGCACGGTTGATGAATTGAATTCCTGGATTGGAGTTTTGCGTGATCATGATACTTCTCACACGCATACAGCAACATTACTGGAGATACAGGACCGGTTGTTTACCATCGGTGCTATTTTAGCGAGCGAACCCGGAAAATCGAAAATGAAAATCCCGGAACTGCACGATACAGACGTCGAATTTCTTGAAGCAGGAATTGATGCTTTGAATGAAAGCTTACCGGAAATGAAAAGCTTTGTATTGCCCGGTGGACACCCCTCTGTTTCCTTCTGCCATGTTGCCCGTTGTGTTTGCCGTCGTTCAGAACGCATCTGCGTGGACCTCTCTCAAAACGAAGAAGTAGCCGAAATTGTGATCCGATATCTGAACCGTTTATCGGATTATCTCTTCGTTCTGTCCAGAAAACTCAGCCAGGATCAGCATGCAATTGAAAGTCCCTGGAAACCAAGGATGTGAAAAACAACACGATTAAACTGTGAATCAATGGGTTACGCAATGATAACTCCTTTTGACATTTCCTGATCATAATAGAACAAAAAATCTACTTTCGCGTAATCTTCAAAAATCAACAAGAAAGGAGACGTTATGTACTGGACTCTTGAACTCGCATCCTACCTGGAAGACGCCCCCTGGCCTGCCACGCGTGATGAATTAATCGACTATGCCTTACGTGCAGGTGCACCAATGGAAGTTGTAGAAAATCTTCAGGAAATGGAAGATGAGGGTGAAATCTATGAAAGCATTGAGGAAATCTGGCCCGATTATCCATCGAAAGAGGATTTCTTTTTCAATGAAGACGAGTATTAAATCTTTTTAATGAGCATAAAAAAGCCCCGAAAATATTCGGGGCTTTTTTATTATAACGCGTTGAAATTATCTTCTCCAAAAAGCCATAGGCTCACCTGAAGTCTGTTTGATTTTTCCGTTTTCCTGAATTGCGAATGTACGCTTGCTCAAAAACTCTGATGCAGAAACAGGATTGTTGTCGTATCCAAACTCATCCACACTTTTTTCATACACCATTTGGTATTCGCTTACTTCAACCGACATATCCTTTCCGATCTTATACCCTTTCAAAGGTTCATCATGATAATGAAAACCGCCAACCTCAAGTTTGTCGATCACTTTTCCGTTATGATCGTAGGTCATGAGAATATGATATACAGGAGGTGTATCGTACATCACCTGAACACCGGCATACATTAAAGCAACATACTTTTCGGTTTCATTAATCTTGGCCAGATAATAAAACTCGTCACCTACTTCACGACTAAACGAGGGGTTGACCATTTGCGGAACAAATAATTCGAAGTCGTAGGCAATTGAATTGATCAATTTTATTTTTTGCGATTCTTCTGCTTTTACGATAAGCGGAATCTGCGAATCGGGAAAACCAACCATGAATAAATCAAATAATGCGGCCTCCGGAGAGGAAACGCCGCTCATGGCTTCTTCATATACCCCTTTAAAGTCAGGCAATCCGCGTACAAAAGATAAATCAGTATCAGAAAGCAGGTGTTTTGAATTTGCATAACCGTTTTCAATTGCAAGACGAACATAACGTAATCCTTCTTCCCCGTTTTCTGTCATGGAATAGGCACAAGCCAAATTGTACATCACTTTAGAAAGCGGGTGATAATTCAATTGTTCTGCAATATGATAAGAGGAAATGGCTTCTTCGTAGTTACGGATATCCATTAATGCATTACCCAATTCGTAATAGGATTTTGCATCGGGGCACATAAGAATAGCTTTACGGAATTCTGCGATCGCTTTCTCGGGTTGCTTTTGATTGCGGTAAAGATCAATTCCATTCAGAAACACCTTGCGCGATGCTTCGCGAACAGAATCCGCAACAGTGGCGGCAAAGGCTTCGACCTTATCGAAATTGTAAATATCCTCCTGAACCAAAACATTGGAGTCAGATTTTTCGGTATCCTTTGAAGGTTCAGATGAACACGCTGCAATTACAACAGGCAGCAGGAAAAGATAAACTAGCTTTTTCATAGATTCATTTCAGTATTATAAAGATAATGCAAAGGCAGGAGGAATGGAACAGCGAATAATAATCAAAAGGCAACCTTTACACATCCAATTCTGCATTTCTGGCTTGAAGCCCTGAAAATGAGTGCGAAGAATTCAGATTACGGATCCATTTAAGAACGAGCGTAATGCTTATACCCCGAAAAAATAAGCAGTACTTGCCACGTTGAGGGAAAACATTTACCTTTTGCTGTAATTGTGATGAAAAGACTTCATATTCTTTTGTTGATTTTATCTCCGACTGTTGCCTGGACCCAAAACTTTGTCCCCAATCCCGGATTTGAAAGCTATTCATCATGTCCCAATAGTGATAACCAAATCAACCGAGCGGTTCCCTGGGTGGATGTAGTGCCTACTTCTGATTTTTACAATTGTTCGTACCAGGACGACAGTGATTGTCCGAATGGAAGAACAGGCACGGGATACGCCGGAGTATCTGCTTACAGACCTTCATGGAGTACAAGCTACCGCGAATACATTGGTGCTCCACTTCTTTCTCCATTGGTTGCAGGTGTGACCTATTACTGCGAATACTGGGTGAGGTTGAGATGTGACAAATGCTGGACCACCGATGCAATGGGTGCCTGGTTTACAGTAGGCCAACCCGCAGATCCTGCAGGTACCACGATGGTATTCTATGTTACACCACAAATACTGAATACCCAATACCGTCAACTTACCGAACGCTTTACGTGGATGAAAATTTGCGGGACATTTACCGCAACAGGAGGAGAAAATTTCATCACTATTGGCTCATTTAAAGACGACACCCAAAGTTCTCTTTGGGAAATGACCAACTGTACCGGAAATGACGGTGTTCATTGGTCGTATTACCACATTGACGATGTTTTGCTGGTTCCATGGGACAGCACCATTAATTATGCTTGTGATGATACCACTGTTTATGAGAATCCGAACGAAGATCCCAATCAGGTTTACGAAAAAGAGTGTGAGGTGATTTTACCAAATGTGATCACACCCAATGCTGACGGTTTCAATGATTGGTTTATTATTCCTGACACCGCTTTACAAAAATGGAATCTTAAAATTTATGACCGTTGGGGCATTCAGGTAGATGATATGCGATCAAGTATCTCCAATGGTTGGAATGGAAAGAAAAACGGAGTTAACCCGGTACCAGATGGAGTCTATTTTTATTTGCTCACCTCCCCTTCTCAGAAATGTTATAAAAAAGGAACGATAACTGTTTTGAACAATTAAATTTTAATCCATCCACTTATGAAAAGAGGTTTACTGATTACCATTGGAATTTTAGCAGCTATTGCATCGGCAGTCATGTACTTTGTTGGGAAAGATTCTTCCCACTTAAGTGAATTATACGATATGTATTGGGTACCACTACCCTTAGCAGCACTTGCTCTTGGAGCGGGACTAATGAAAAAATAATTGTAAGGGAAATCGTTGAAAAAGGCAGCCGCTCCGGAAATGTTGTGGATTTGAAAAAAAACTAACTTCGCAACTCAATTTCCGGTATGCTACTTTCATTTTCATTAGTAATTGCAGGCTTTGTACTATTAATTTTTGGCGCTGGCTGGTTAGTTGACGGTGCTTCTGCTTTGGCAAAGAAGTTTAACGTATCTGATCTTGCAGTTGGATTAACTGTGGTGGCATTTGGCACCTCGGCACCAGAGCTGGTTGTAAATTGTATAGCATCCAACGATGGTCACTCCAGCATTGTTTTGGGTAATATTATTGGAAGTAATCTGTTCAATTTGTTTGCCATTCTTGGTATTGCTGGAATGATTACACCTATAGTAGTTCAGCATAGCACCATTTGGAAAGAAATTCCCATTTCGTTGTTTGCACTCCTATTGCTTTTCGTTTTTGCAAACGAATCCTTTTTTGAAGGCTCGGCATCAATCAATCGCATTGAAGGAATTGTGCTTCTTGTTTTCTTTTGTCTGTTTTTGTTATATGTGATCAAGCAACCCAAAACGGATCAGCCTACCACAGATTCCGGAATCAAAGAAAAATCAGCACCCATAATAATCGCATTAATTGCTGCCGGATTGGCAGGACTTATTTACGGAGGAAAACTGGTAGTTGATAATGCCATTGTGCTTGCTACTGCATGGGGAATGAGTCAGAAAGTAATTGGATTAACCATAATAGCAGCGGGAACATCATTACCGGAATTAGTAACCTCTGTTGTTGCCGCTATGAAAAAGAAAAGCGACATCGCCATGGGAAATGTAATTGGATCCAACATCTTCAATATTTTCCTTGTGCTGGGGATGTCATCATTGATTAATCCTATCCAATATGAAAGCAATTTCAATTATGATTTTTACCTTCTTGCAATTGGAACACTGATGCTTTTCGGAGGAATGTTTATTGGCAAAAAAAACCAACTCGATCGCTGGCAGGCATTTATGTTGTTTATGATTTTTGGAGGTTATACCACTATGCTGATCATGAATTAATCTGAAAAAAGGTTAACAAGTAAAATCCATTATCGGATCAAGGTTGTGTTCCCCTTTTTAAAGAATTTATCTCCTCCCAGGCAATCTGCTTCCAGGTACCAAACGAATACGGCAGGATCACAATCCCGGTCCTGAAAACGTCCATCCCAACCTATGGTTTGATCAAAGGTTTCAAATACTTTTTCTCCCCAACGATCGTACACCCTGAAAACTAGTTTTGTGATATTGTTTCCACGAACAAAAAGAAAATCATTTTCACCATCGCCATTGGGTGTAAATGCGTTGGGAATATAAATATTCGGCTCACCACAGAAAATTTCTACAATACGCACCCTGACAGTATCTGTTAGTGAACAACCTCCATTGGAAATTGTAACAGTATAAATGGTTGTTTCTGTAGGTGTAGCAGTTGGGTGTTGTGAATTGGGATTATCGAGTGTAAAAGCTGGTGTCCAGGTATACGAATACCCATTAGGTTGGGCATGTAAAACGGTGCTTGCCCCTGCAAGAATTGCGTATTGATCAGCAGTAGCTGAAACCAATCCCGTTGGTGGTCCATCTACGTTAATAAATGTTGAATCCGTAATGGTACATCCTTCTGCAGTGGTTCCCGTTACGTAAATCCAGTTATCATAATCCGGACTTACCAATACAGTTGAAGATCCATCTCCGGATAGAATAAGTGAATCGGGAAACCAATTGTAGCTTAATGGAAACAACGGCGTATTGTTGGTAACAGTTAATGCAACCGTATCTCCTGTACAAATTCCGTTTATTGACGTGATTGAGATATCAAGATCAGGAACAAATACAGTTACAGTATCGGTATAAGAACACCAGGTATTTGCAACATTGACGTAATAATTGGTAGTACCGGAAACAAATACACTCAATGTACTATCCGTTATCGGCGCATTCAATGTGTCGGAAAAATTCCCGTTGCTTGACCAGTAAAAATTCGTTGACGTACCATTCGAATTTGCCAGCAGTGCAACCGTTTGCGGAGAGCAGATTACAGTATCGGAAGTAAACAATTGTAAGGGAGGATAAACTGTGATTACTTTTTCTGCAGTATCGAGCAAAAGACAAATGGAATCGCGAACAATAAGATATACTGTGTATGTTCCGGGAGTGGTAAAAGTATAGACCGGATTGACAATTGTAGACGTGGTATCGCCACCGCCAAAATCCCATAGGAATTCTGAATACAATGGACTGGTATTATCAAAATGAATAGTAAGTGGTGAACAGCCTTCGAGTTTATCTGTTACAAAATCTGCTTCCGGTTCAATTTCCATATCGTATTTGAAAACACCGTTGTTGCAATTGGTTGACAAATTTATATTTGACCATGCACCGGGCGTTGTCGGAAAATCATCATTACTACCACATCCTGCACAAACCGATTGGTAAACTACACCATTGGCATCAAAACGACTTGTACCTCCATCGACATGTTCGCGACTTTGATTACCCCCGAAATAGGTAGCGTAAAGTAGATTATCAATATTTCGGGAGAAAACAATGAGGTAAAAATTAAATCCATCTCCGCTTCCGGGTTGAAATGCGTTGGCAGTGACTGGCATTCCTGTTAGCGGATTGTTCTGCAGGATATTTGCTCCCCAACCGGAAACATATACATTTCCACATACATCAACAAGAAAAGCAGATGGCGAAATATTGAAATTACCACTGCCATTTCCAAATAAGGTACGATATTCCAATGTGTTTAATGCATTATTCATTTTTACAATGAACTGCCCTGAATTGGCATTCGAATAATTCACATTAACAGGAGGCATTCCAGCCGGGCTGGATGTTTGTCCCAACACGTAAACCGACCCAAAGCGATCGAGTTCAATAAAAAATGTCTGATCGTAGGCATTGGTTCCAATAAAGGTTGAAGCAAGTAATGTATTTCCAGTAGGCGAAAGTTTGATCACATACCCATCCGTTTTCCCACCCTGATAGGTGGTATGCAATGTACCCGGCGTTGAGGGAAAATTCGCTGAAGCCGTTCCTCCGGTTACAAAAACATTGTATGCTGCATCTACTTTTATGCCATAGCAAGCATCTTTATTGCTTCCGCCGATATAGGTGCTGAATTGAAGATTACTCAGGTTCTGATCGAGTTTAAACACAACACCATCCTGTTGTCCGCCGGAGGTACTTTGATACGCATTTACAATTGGGAAATCCGAAGATTTTGTCATGGAAGCCACATAGCAATTCCCAAGATCATCCACCATAATTTCACCGCGAAACTGATCTCCGTAATTGGTTTGCAGGGAATCGTAATTGGAAACCCAGTTTACACCTTGCTGGAAATTCTGGTTATAATTTACACCATCATTTCCTGTTCCGCCGATGTAGGTGGATGCAAGCAAATTGGCACCGTCGAAAGAAAGTTTGGAAACAAAAATATCAGTCCCTGCATTGTAGAAGTAGGAACCATTCTGGTAAAAACCAATAAAACTCCCTCCATTGAAAGTCTGATCATAGGCTCCTGCTGTTGTAGGAAAATCGGTAGAACTGGTTACTCCAAACAAAAACAATTCATCGTTGGCATTGCAAATTAAACTGTGAACCGTTTCTGTTCCCTGATTCGTAGTTCCGCCGCCCAGATAGGTTGAATAGACCAGACTGGTTCCGTTGGGAGAAAACTTGGTAATGACAATATCCGTTACTCCATATACTGAATTGTTCACATTACTTGTTACGGAATACGCTCCCAAAGTTGTTGGATAACCGATATTATATACCATTCCCCCGGTGAACAAATGGCCTTGCGAAGAATAGGTTGCTGTCATTCCGAAATTATCGGCTGTTGAGCCTGTATAACTACCAAAAACAAGAACCGGATCAATAATCAATTCAAAAGAACGGTCGTACCCATTGGGGAATTCGTAGCTCAGTTGTTTCCCCTTAAGCGTAAACCTGCAGGGAACTTCAACTTTCTTTCCTCTTATGATCTGAAAAGCTTTCGGGGCTTTTTCGATTACGGTTCCTACAGTTGTTTTGATTTCCAGATCTCCAATGGTGGTAATTCGGATCTTTTCTACTCCTTCATATTCCTGAACAATAAGTGAAGGGTCTGATCCGGGAGCAATTATCCAATCGTATTTTAATTGCTCATCTTTTGAGTATAAGCGAAGATCGATTCCCTGATAAATATTGTTGTAGGTAATGTGTTTGTAGGGAAAAACTTTTGATGCCCATTTATCTTTATCGTTTCCCAGGAAAAAATTATAATACTCCTCACCTTTTTCCTTCTGCTCAAAACCTTTGGTTTTGGCACCGATAAATTTCACTTTGTAAGACTGACCAAAAATCCTGTCATCCTCCGGCTTTACAGGTTCTCCCAAATGAGCCTTTAGCAAAACAGAATTATCCTGAAAATGAAAAACCCAGGAATCTTCCAGTAAAAACAATGCCCCGCTGTTAATTTTTGCCTTGTACCTGATTGCATGCTCCCATTGTCCCTGATTAGGCAGGAAGCGGTAATAACGCTCATCATTCCCATGCTCGTGACCAAAAGAAGGCGCCAAAAGCATGAAAACCAGCACTATTGTAAACAAATGTCGCATCCTTGTAAATATACTGATTTCAATGGTTTTCACAAAGCGGAAAAAGAACCGCCCTGGGTGATTAACGGAATCAAGACTCGATTATAATGACGAAAAAGGAATCATTCAGGTTGCCTTCATGGCAATATGGGAGTCAAATGGGGTATAAACCGGTCTGTCTTCGTGAATAACCCGCATTTTTTGTTCAAAACCACAGCAACATTCTGAACTCCCTTTTGCTTTCCTCCATTTATATTTGTGCCATGAAATACCAAGTGAAGCCGTCCGCCCTTCTCGTTCTTGAAGACGGCACTGTTTTCCACGGCAAAGCAGCCGGGATCATTGGCACTACCACAGGGGAGATTGCCTTTAATACGGGAATGACCGGATATCAGGAAATTTTTACCGACCCCTCCTATCTCGGACAAATAGTTGTTATGGCTTCACCGCATATTGGCAACTACGGTGTTCACAAGGATGAGGTGGAATCGGATTCCGTAAAGATCTCAGGACTTGTCTGTAAAAAATTCTCAGTGAATTTCTCCAGACCTTCAGGAGAAAGTTCCCTTCAGACCTATTTCGAGCGGGATAATATTGTTGGAATCTGCGAGGTAGATACGCGTGCACTTGTGCGCCATATCAGAAACGCCGGCGCAATGAACGCCATTATTTCATCCGAAATTCTGGATCCGGAAATACTCAAACAAAAACTGAAGACTGTTCCGTCAATGGATGGACTTGAACTTTCTTCTCGGGTAAGCACGAAAGAAGCATTCACCTCCGGAGATGCTGCATCACCTTTTAAAGTTGCATTACTCGATCTTGGTGTTAAGAAAAACATTGTACGTTGCCTTGTGGAGCGTGGATGTTATGTAAAAGTATTCCCGATGCAGGCTTCACTTGATGAGATGCTTGCTTTTGAACCGAACGGTTTTATGCTGAGTAATGGTCCCGGTGATCCGGGAGTGATGAGCGATACCATCGAAAAAGTGAAAGCCATTGTCGCAACCGGACTTCCTATTTTCGGTATATGTCTGGGCCATCAGATTCTTGCCTTATCGCAGGGATTACCCACCAAAAAAATGCATAACGGTCACCGCGGAATCAATCACCCGATTAAAAACCTCATCACCGGAAAAAGTGAGATCACCTCTCAGAACCATGGTTTTGTTGTGGATAAAGAAGCGCTTTCCAATAGAAGCGATATTGAAATGACACATGTGCACCTCAACGATGGAACCCTTGCAGGAATTCGACTTAAAGGGAAACCCGTTTTCAGCGTGCAATACCACCCCGAAGCAAATCCCGGTCCGTACGATGCGCGATACCTCTTCGATGATTTTGTGCACAATATGAAAGTTCATTCGAAGATTAAAGTGAATAATTAATCTTTATAATTAGCAATTTCTATCACTGATAACTCCTCACTGATAACCGATAACTAACAACAAACCAACCATGTCAACCATTGCACAAATTGAAGCTCGTCAGATTCTTGATTCTCGCGGAAATCCTACAATTGAAGTAGATGTAATTACAGCAAACGGAATTCTTGGCCGTGCTGCTGTTCCTTCCGGTGCTTCTACAGGTGCACACGAGGCTGCTGAATTACGCGATGGAGATAAAGGCATCTACCTGGGAAAAGGTGTGACAAAAGCTGTTGCCAATGTTAATGACGCACTCAATAAAGAATTACACGGTGTTCCGGTTTTCAATCAGAATATCATTGACCGATTGATGATACAGTTGGATGGATCCAGCAACAAATCGAAACTGGGTGCAAATGCAATTTTAGGTGTTTCCCTTGCATGTGCGAAAGCGGCAGCTCAAGAAGCAGGTTTACCATTGTTCCGCTACATCGGCGGAGTGAATGCAACTACATTGCCAATTCCGATGATGAATATCCTCAATGGAGGTGCGCATGCAGATAACAAAATCGATATTCAGGAATTCATGGTTATGCCTGTAGGTGCTGAAACTTTTTCTGAAGGTCTGCGCATGGGGACAGAAATTTTTCACAACCTCAAAGCTGTTTTGAAAAAAGCTGGTCACAATACAAACGTCGGAGATGAAGGCGGTTTTGCACCTAACCTTGGTTCCAATGAAGAAGCAATTGAAATGGTGTTACGTGCCATTGAAAGTTCAGGCTATAAAGTGGGCGAGGACGTTTACATTGCCCTTGATGCAGCAAGCACGGAGTTTTACAACGCAGAAAAAGGCCTGTACATTTTTGAATCTACAGGAAAGCAAATGAGTTCGGATGAAATGGTAGCCTATTGGGCTGATTGGGCGAAGAAATATCCCATCATTTCTATTGAAGATGGAATGGCAGAAGATGATTGGGCAGGTTGGAAAAAATTAACGGATACACTTGGCAGCGAAATTCAGCTTGTGGGTGATGATTTATTTGTAACCAATACTGAGCGACTGGCAAAGGGAATTGAAGGCGGAATTGCAAACTCAATCCTGGTTAAAGTAAATCAGATTGGAACGTTGACGGAAACAATTGAAGCAGTTGATATGGCAAAAAGTTGGGCTTACACCTCTGTAATGAGTCACCGCTCCGGAGAAACGGAAGACAGTACCATTGCAGATCTTGCTGTTGCATTAAACACCGGGCAAATTAAAACCGGATCAGCCTCACGCTCCGACCGGATCGCTAAATACAATCAGTTATTGCGTATCGAAGAAATGCTTGGTCCGGGTGCTTATTATCCCGGTAAGGATTTCAGGTATGTGAAATAATCAAATTCTTATAAAATCAAAAACGCCTCTTCGACAGAAGGGGCGTTTTTTTATCCAAATTCTCGTATCTTGGGTTAGGACTTGATTTTTACAAAAAATGACTGGATTTATTTCAAGTGTTTCTGAATTTGCCTCAACAATTAGCAGATTTTCAGATCACTCAACTCTATATAGGGGTGTTTCCAAATCAGAATATGCTTTAATTCCATCAATTGGAAGGGAAAATTTCAAGCTTCTGAACACACTACCTGAATCAACCCTCCAAAAATTTGAAAAAGATCTCATACTACTTTTCCAAGCCAATTCATACCAACATCTAAGGCACAATAATTTACCATTACTTGAGTTACTTGCTTTCGGCCAACATCATGGTTTAAAAACTAGGTTATTGGATTGGACAAAAAGTGCCCTTGCAGCTCTATTTTTTGCTGTTGAGAAAAATCCTAATGATAACGGAAAGGTTTTCTTGTTCAAATCTAGGTCACATAAATATTTGAATTCAGATAGTGTTTGTGAAATTAAAGATTTAGCAGATATCAATCAAAATTCAATGTTCATTCCCTTAAACAGTACTCCTAGAATTAATGTGCAACAAGGATTATTTATGGTATTTGACAAACCAAATGAACCTTATGAAAACGATAAAATCACTTATATTGAAATTCATCATAAAGACAAACCAAAAATTCAAAAGGAATTCTATCTATTAGGAATTAACAACTATACCCTTTTCCCTGATATTGATGGGATTACTAAATTTTTAAACTGGGAAAAGTATAATAATTAATCATATGTTTTCAATAAAAAAAGAAAATCCAATCTATGAAAGGGCAAAATCACCTTTTTTTGGTGCTTATATTATTAGTTGGTGCATTATCAATTGGGAAATTATTCTTACAATTTTCTTTTCCAATTCTGCTGAAAGAGGGGGGATTAGCATTGTTGATTTTATTGAAAACAATTATTTAAGCATTTGCAATTCAATTATATATGTACCTAACCCTAAAAATCCGACAGTTTAAAAATAGGACAAAAACCTTAACTTT
>ERZ761607.1225-NODE-1225-length-33717-cov-39.071148_pt1 | contig 33717 bp, 29 predicted proteins | sample MGYA00511164_ERZ761607 | MGnify/ENA primary metagenome ERZ761607 (study PRJEB28899, sample SAMN02445080) | bioreactor sludge metagenome | biome: EBPR sludge | place: Australia: Brisbane, Thorneside Wastewater Treatment Plant | collected 2011-06-22 ... | reverse complement strand
GGAGCCGGAGCCGGAGCCGGAGCCGGAGCCGGAGCCACAGCCGGAGCCGGAGCCGCAGCCACAGCCGGAGCCACAGCCGGAGCCACAGCCGGAGCCACAGCCGGAGCCACAGCCGGAGCCGGAGCCGGAGCAGGAGCCGAAGCCGGAGCAGGAGCCGGAGCAGGAGCCGAAGCCGGAGCAGGAGCCGAAGCAGGAGCCGAAGCCTGCGCCGGCGCCGGCGCTGAAGCGACCGGAATCACGGCCGCGGCGGCCGCGCGTGACTCGCGGCCGGGATCCGGGCGAGCGCTGGCGCCCTCACCGGCCTGCGCGCGGCGCTCAGGCGCGGGACGCGCGGGTGCGGCCGCCTCCGATCTGTCCGCATCGGCACCGTGCAGGCTGTCGTCGAGGCTGTCCATCTGCGATTCGCCGCCGGTCTCGGCGCCGGGCTCGCCCTTGCGCCGGCGTCGGCCGCCCCGGCGGCCGCGACGCTTGCGCGAGGTGCCCTCGCCGGCGCCTGCCGGCGGCTCGCCCTCGCCATGGCCGGCGACCTGGCCAGCTGCGGCCATCGCGGCGACGGCACGGGGCTTCTCCGCGGCCTCAGGGCCGTCGGCCGGTTGCGTCGGCGGTGCCCCGGGCGGCTGGCTGCGCGCCGGTTGCGACGCCACCGGTGCGGCGTTGCCGCGCGCGGGTTGCGCCTGGCGCTGGCCGCCGCGGGCGTTCTGCTGCGCCTGTCCACCGCTGCCGGAACCACCGCTGGCGCCGGTGCCGGAGCGCTTGCCGGCGGCGCCGCGCTTGGGGCGGGCAGTCGGCTTGTGCGGATGGTGGCTGGCATGGCCGTGGCCCGGGCCCCCGGAGCGCCCCCCCGAGCGGCCGCGGCCGGGCGGCTGCGCCGGCTTGGCATCCTGCGCGGTGGTGGCGTCGCCGCCGCCCCCGAACAGGAAACGGGCGATGCGCGAGAACAGCCCCGGGCGCGCCGCGACCGGCGCCGCGGCGGCGGGTGCGGCGGCCTCGGACTCGTCCTCCTCGAACTTCTGCGGCGGCGGACTGGCCGGCCTGACGCCGCTGACCATCGGCTGCTCGGCATCGGCTGCGGGGGCCTGGGTGCCCGGCGTCACCGGCGCCGGCGCCACGCTCACGCGCTGGTAGCTCGGCCGCGAGCTGGTCTCGCCCAGTTCGGTGCTGCGCAGCCGCTGGATGTCGAAGTGCGGGGTTTCCAGGCGCTCGTCGGCGACGATGATCACCGGTGCGTCGTGGCGCTGCTCGATCTCGGTGAGCTGCAGGCGCTTCTCGTTGAGCAGGTAGTTGGCGATTTCGGACGGGGCCTGCACCAGCACCTGGCCGGTGTTGTCCTTCATCGCGTGCTCCTCGACCAGGCGCAGGATCGACAGCGACAGCGATTCGACGCTGCGGATCCGGCCGTGTCCGTCGCAGCGCGGGCAGACCACCTGGGTCGACTCGCCCAGCGAGGGCCGCAGGCGCTGGCGCGACAGCTCCAGCAGGCCGAACTTGGAGATTCGGCCGAGCTGGATGCGGGCGCGGTCGTGGCGCAGCGCGTCGCGCAGCTTGTCCTCGACGTCGCGCTGGTGCCGGCTGGACTCCATGTCGATGAAATCGATCACCACCAGGCCACCGAGGTCGCGCAGGCGCAACTGGCGGGCGACCTCGACCGCCGCCTCCATGTTGGTGTTGAACGCGGTCTCCTCGATGTCGGCGCCCTTGGTGGCGCGCGCCGAGTTGATGTCGATCGCGGTGAGCGCCTCGGTGTGGTCGATCACCATCGAGCCGCCCGAGGGCAGGCGGACCTGGCGCTCGTAGCAGTTCTCGATCTGCGTCTCGATCTGGAACCGCGAGAACAGCGGAACCGTCTCCTGGTAAAGCTTCAGCTTGCGCAGGCTGCCGGGCATCACCTGCTGCATGAAGTCACGGGCCTCGTTGTAGACGTCCTCGCTGTCGATCAGGATCTCTCCGATCTCCGGGCGCAGGTAGTCGCGCAGGGCGCGCATGATCAGGCGCGATTCCTGGTAGATCAGGAACGGCGCCGGACGGCCCTGGGCGGCCTCGGTGATCGCCTTCCAGAGCTGCAGCAGGTAGTCGAGGTCCCACTGCAGTTCCTCGGCATCGCGACCCATGCCCGCGGTGCGGACGATCAGGCCCATGCCCTCGGGCACTTCCAGGTGGTCCATGGCCTCGCGCAGGGCGGCGCGGTCGTCGCCCTCGATCCGGCGCGAGACGCCGCCGGCGCGCGGGTTGTTGGGCATCAGCACCATGTAGCGGCCGGCCAGCGAGATGAAGGTGGTCAGCGCGGCGCCCTTGGTGCCGCGCTCCTCCTTGTCGACCTGCACGATGACTTCCTGGCCCTCGCGGACCAGCTCGCGCATGGTGGCCTTGTTCGGGTCGACGCCCTGGACGAAGTACTCCCGGGCGATCTCCTTCAGCGGCAGGAAGCCGTGGCGGTCGCCGCCGTAGTCGACGAACGCGGCCTCGAGGCTGGGTTCGACCCGGGCGATCCGGCCCTTGTAGATGTTGGACTTCTTCTGTTCCCTGGACGGCAGTTCAAGGTCGAGGTCGTAGAGGAGCTGTCCGTCGACGATCGCCACGCGCAGCTCTTCGCGCTGCGTGGCATTGATCAGCATGCGTTTCATTGATCGGGGTCCTTGCCGGTGCGGCGAGGCCGGGTTCGACGGACGTGGGCAAGCCGGGGACCGGGGCCGACGCCTGCGCGGCCAGCCGCGCGCCCGCCGCGACCAGGTCGCGGGCAAGAACGTGGAGGATCGTCAGCAGGAAGGCCATCGTGTCGTCGCGGTTGCGTCCGTCGGGCCCGGTGCCGGACCGTTGGAATGGGTGGAGCGTTGGGCAGGCTGTCCCGCCTGCGTGGGTGGCGACGCGCGGTGCGCGACGCCGGCAAACCTGTACCGGGGATTCCGGGCCGGAGCGGACGAACGACGGAGGGAAATCCCTACCGGGATCGCGGCATGGCCGCCATACTATAGCAATCAAATACTTGGCGCGGCAACGTGAAACCACCATTCCCCCGGCGCTGCGCCGGCAACGATTCCGGCGCAACGCCAGCACCGGCGCGGCCGGCGGCGGCAGAGCCCGACCGCGGCGGCGTCGCCCTCGTCGACATCGATGCCGGCCACGCCGGCCAGCGGCTCGACAACTTCCTGCTCGGCCGGCTGAAGGGCGCGCCGCGCAGCCTCGTGTACCGGCTCCTGCGCACCGGCCAGGTCCGGGTCAACGGCGGTCGTGCCCGTCCGGACACCCGGCTGGCGGCGGGCGACCGGGTCCGCGTGCCGCCCGTGCGCGTCGCCGCGGCCGGGGATCCCGGGGCCGTGCCCGCGACCATGCAGGAGCGGCTGGTCGCCGCGATCCTCCATGAGGACCGCGACCTGCTGGTCCTTGACAAGCCGGCCGGGATCGCCTGCCACGGCGGCAGCGGGGTCAGCCACGGCGTGATCGAGGCCTTGCGCAGCCGCCGCGGCGACCCCTACCTGGAACTGGTGCACCGTCTCGACCGCGACACCAGCGGCGTGCTGGTGCTGGCCCGCAACCGCACGGCGTTGCTGGCGCTGCAGGCCCAGCTGCGTGGCGGCACTGCCGACAAGCGCTACCTGGCCCTGCTGGCCGGCCGGCTGCAGCCATCGCCGTTCCGGATCGAGGCGGCACTGCGCAAGCAGGTGCTCCAGGGGGGCGAGCGGATGGTCCAGGTGGCCGCCGACGGCAAGCCGTCGACCAGCGTGTTCAGCGTCGCGCAGCGTCTGCCGGGCGCCACCCTGGCCGAGGTCCGGATCGAGACCGGCCGGACCCACCAGATCCGCGTGCACGCCCGTCACATCGGCCACCCGGTGGCCGGCGACGAGAAGTACGGCGATCCGGGCTTCAATGCCCGGATGCGGGCGCTCGGCCTGCGCCGCCTGTTCCTGCATGCCGCCAGCCTGCGCATCCGCGGCCCGGCGGGTGACGACCTGCTGTTCCACGCCGCCCTGCCGGACGAGCTGACGCGGGTGCTGCATCGCCTCGACGAGGAGGGCCCCGGCGCGCGTCCGTCCGGCGCCTGAGCGGCCCGCCGCCGGGGGCAGCCGCGTCTGCCGGCGCGGCGACCGGCCGCGCCGGCCGCGACGCGGCATCCGGGCCGGTCGCCGGGCCTCAGACCGGGCGTGGTGCGGGTAATCGGCGTGCGTTCCCGCGGTATCCATGGCCGACCCCGTTCCGGACCGCCAGCGTGCCGCCGCCCCCAGCCATCGTCGGGCCCGCCTACCCGTCGGACCTGCTCGACTACCTCACGCGCGACGCGCCGGCGGACTTCCGGGTCGCCGGTCATGCGTTCCGCCAAGGGGGCATGGACCGTTTCAACGCCGCCTTGCATGCGATCAGCCCGGCCTCGCCGTCGCTCGGGCTGGGACAGGTGCTGGCGGCGGCCCGGCGGGCGGTGGAGGGTCGGCCCGGAGACGGACCTCCGGCCTTCGTCGTCGACCGCATGGCCTGCCTGGCCCGCCTGCGCGCCATGTCGGCCGATCCGGTCTGGCAGGTCAGCGGCGAACTGCTCCGCCTGCTCGGCGTGCTCGCCGGCTACGAGGCCGACCCCGCCGCCCTGATCCCGGCCGCGACGCCCGTGGTCGGGCGGCTCGATGTCGCGATCCTGGTCGATGTCGCGCTCCACCAGGTCCGCGCCGAGCTGGCCGAGTACGAGGACTTCTGCCGCTTCCGCCAGGCTGCCGTCGATCGCGCACTGGCGACCGAATGGCAGGCCGGCCCGACCCGGCTGCAATGGCTGGAGGCGATCGCACCGGGCGCGGCTGGCTGTCCCGGCGGGGGCGATGCCCGGGACCCTTGCGTGCCGGACCCGCGAACCTCCCTGTTCCAGGTCACCTGAGCGCTGCACGCCGGCCCGGGGGCGGACTTGCCGCTGCCGTCGGCGGCGCCTAAGGTGGCCCAGGCACGACGCGCTGTCCGGCCGGGGCCGGTGCCGCCGGAATCTTGTCCCGGCGTCGCGCGAACGGCAGCCATGTCCCGTGGAGAGCGCCGATGGTGCGGTTTGCGACCACCCGCTGGAGCCTGATCATGGACGCCCGCGGCGAGCCGGAGCAGGCGCGCCGGGCGCTGGAGGCGATCTGCCGCAACTACCGGCGGCCGGTGCTGGCCTTCATCCGCCATCGTGGCCACGGTCCGTCCGAAGCCGAGGACCTGACGCAGGAGTTCTTCGCGCGCCTGCTCGAGCGCCGCTGGGACACCCAGGCCGATCCCGCGCGCGGCCGCTTCCGCGCCTTCCTGCTGACCAGCCTCAAGCACTTCCTCGCCAACGCCCGCGCCGCCTCGGTCGCCGCCAAGCGCGGCAGCGGCCAGGCAGAGGTGGCGCTGGACGATGCCGGGCACGCGCTGGCGGCGCCGGATGCCGACACGCCCGACCTGGTGTTCGAACGGGCCTGGGCGCTCACCGTGATAGAGCGCGCCTTCGAGCGACTGCGCGAAGAGGCCGTCCAGGCCGGCAAGCTGGCGCTGCTGGAGCGCCTGGAGCCGTTCCTGGGCGAGGGTGCGGAGCCTGCCGACTACCAGCGTCTCGGCCAGACGCTGGGCCTGCGCCCGAACACGGTCGCCGTCGCCGTGCACCGGCTGCGGGCCCGCCTGCGCGAACTGGTGCGCGCCGAGCTGGCCGACCAGTCCGACGGCCCGGACGCGGTCGAACAGGAGTTGCGCGCGATGCGTTCCGCCCTGCTGGCACGGGGACCGGACCCCGAGCCTTCGCCATGACCGGGGGCGGCGCGCAGCCGGGATCCGCCCGCACCCGGTGGTCGATGGTGGCGGCGGTGGCCGACCCCGATCCCGCGCTGGCGCGCGCGTCCCTGATCGAGCTGTGTCAGCGCCACTGGTACCCGGTGCATGCCTTCCTGCGACGCCATGGCCATGGGCCCGAAGACGCCCACGCCCTGGCCGCGGCCTTCTTCCGGCACCTGCTGTCGGCGGACCGGCTGGATGCCGCCGCGCGGCGGCATGCCCGCTTCCGGCAGTTCCTGCGCGCCGAGCTGGAGCGGTTCGTTTCGGCGCGTCAGCCGGCATCGCCGGCGCCGTCGGCCGACCTGCCGGTGCCGCCGCTGGCCGAGCTGGAGGCGCGACTGCACGCCGACGATGCCCTGCGGCGATCGCCCGAGGAGGTCCTGCATCGCGGCTTCGCGCTGCAACTCCTGGCCGCTGCCCGGGACCGCCTGCGCGAAGAGGCGCACGCCGCCGGGCGGGGCCGCTTGTACGAGGCCCTGGCGCGCTTCCTGGGTCGCGACCCGGATCCCGGCGACCATGGCGCCGTGGCGAGGCAGCTGGGCGTGCCGCCGCTGCACGTGGCGGTGGCCGTGCGGCACCTGAGGCTGCGATTCCGCGAACTCGTCGATGCCGGGCTGGGCGACACCCTGGCCGATCCTGCCGAGCTCGAGGCCGAACGCGAACTGCTGATGCGGGCGCTCGCCGATGGCGCGCCCTGAGCGCGCCTGACGCCGGCCGGCGCCCTCCCTGGCCGGGGCGTTCGGCACCGGCGTTGCCCCAGCGGCCGGGCCGCCCGGGTGGAAGCCCTGCCGCCGGGCGCGGTGCGCCGCGGTCACAGCGCCGGCATGAAGAAGCGGGCGCCGATCTCGGCGTTGCGCACCACCCAGGGTGGCGTCAAGGCCATCAGGCAGACGCTCAGGATGATGTGCGAGACCGCCAGCGGCAGCACATAGGGGCGCCGGAAGTAGAGCTGGGTCCAGACGAAGGCGCCGATGCAGGTGGCGCACATCAGCGCGAAGTTGGGGGCGTGCAGCAGGCCGAACAGGGCGGCGACGATGGCCGCGGCCAGCGGCTCCCGGCCGCGGGTCAGCCGCAGCGCTTCGCGTGCCAGCACCCGGTTGATCAGCCATTGCTGGAACACCGCCCACGCGGCGTAGCGCGCCAGCTTTTCCGGGCCGGGCCAACGCAGCGCGTGGTCGGGGGCGACCAGCCAGCGGTAGCCGAGCAGGAGCAGCACGACCACCGCCGCGAACAACAGCGCATTGCGCCAGGCGGCGAGGTCGCCGGGCGACAGCCTCAGGCGCGAGACATCGCGCTGGCCGACGATGGCCCCGTAGGTCAGGCCCAGGATGAACACCAGCGCGGCGCTGGCCCGGGTGTTGTCCTCGACGCCGCCGAGGATGACCACCACCAGCGGCCCGGCCAGCGTCAGCGCCAGGTTCCACGACGGCGGCGCATCGCCCTTGAAGAAGCTGCGCCGGAGCACGTAGGCGACCGGGATCAGGTACAGGGCCAGGGTCAGGAACCAGACCGCGTCGGGGATCACCAGCGCACCGGCGGCGTAACGCCGGTACAGGACGTTGGCGGCCTCGCCGGCGGCGGACGCCCGCTGTTCCTCCATCCACAGGGCGCGTTCGGGCACGTAGGCGGCCAGCAGGTCGGGCGCGGGCCGCAGCACCGGCGTCGCGTGCCAGTGCGAGAGCACGAAGTAGACGGTCAGCGCGACCGCGACCAGCCACAGCGCCGGCAGCCAGCGCGCCAGCGGCCCGCCGTTGCCGGCCTCAGCCGGCGGCGTCAGCGAGTGCATCGACCTTGGCGGCGCAGATGAAGTCGTTGCGGGAAAGGCCGCCGACGTCGTGGGTGGCGTAGCGCACCCGGACGTAGCCCCAGCCCAGCTCGAGGTCGGGATGGTGGTTCTCCTGCTCGGCCATCCAGCCGATCGCGCTGGCGAAGCTCAGTGCCGGCAGGAAGCCGTCGAATCGGAAGTTGCGGCCGATGGCGCGACCGTCCTCGCGCAGCGACCAGCCGGGCAGGAGCGCCAGCAGTTCGCCCAGTGCGGCGTCGTCGAGGCGGTGTTCGGGGCCCTTGAGCGGCCGGCAGTGCTCGGCGCGCAGCGTCGAAGCGGACATGAGCGGTTCCTTGCGATCGGACCGGCCAAGTATAGCCACGCGGCGGACCCGTCACGCCCCGCCGGTGGCCTCAGCGCGGCAGTGCCGGCACCGGGGCGGGCCGGCGGAAGCCGCGCAAGGGCGTCGGCAGCGGCACCAGCTCGATGCAGTCGACCGGGCAGGGCGGCAGGCACAGCTCGCAGCCGGTGCAGTCCTCCGCGAGCACGGTATGCATGCGCTTGGGTGCGCCGACGATGGCGTCGACCGGACAGGCCTGGATGCACAGGGTGCAGCCGATGCAGCGGTCCTCGTCGATCAGCGCCACCTGCGGGGGCTTCTCGGCGCCGCGCCCGGCATCCAGCGGCAGCGGTTCGCGGCCGAGCAGGTCGGCCAGGGCGCGCACGGTCGCGGCGCCCCCGGGCGGGCACTGGTTGATGTCGGCCTCGGCGCGGGCGATCGCCTGCGCGTAGGGCCGGCAGCCCGGATAGCCGCACTGGCCGCACTGGGTCTGCGGCAACAGGGCATCGATGCGCTCGACCACCGGATCGCCGGCGACCCGGAAGCGGCCGGCGGCCCAGGACAACAGCAGGCCCAGCACCAGGGCCAGCCCCGCCACGGTGGCCACCGCCGCCAGCATCAGGACCGTCCCATGCCCGCGAAGCCCATGAAGGCCAGGGACATCAGCCCGGCGGTCACCAGGGCGATCGGCACGCCACGGAAGGGGGCCGGCACCGGGCTGGCTTCCAGGCGTTCGCGGGCGGCCGCGAACAGCAGCAGCACCAGGCCGAAGCCGGCCGCGGCGCCGAACCCGGCCAGCATCGCCTCGAACAGGCTGCGCTGCGCCCAGGTGTTCAGCAGGGCCACGCCGAGCACCGCGCAGTTGCTGGTGATCAGCGGCAGGAAGATGCCCAGTGCCTGGTACAGCACCGGTGCGGTGGCGCGCAGCACGGTCTCGGTGAACTGCACGCTGGCGGCGATCACCAGGATGAAGGCCAGGGTGCGCAGGTACTCCAGGCCGAACGGCTCGAGCAGCCAGCGGGTCACCAGCCAGCACAGGCCCGAGGTGAGCGTCAGCACCAGGCCGGTGGCCAGCGCCAGGCCGATGGCGTTGTCGAGCCGGCGCGAGGTGCCCATGAACGGGCACAGGCCGAGGAACTTGGTCAGCACCACGTTGTTGACCAGGACGGTGCCGACCAGCAGCAGCAGGTAGTCAGCCATCGCCGGCGTCTTGACGTGTCGCCGGCGGGGGCCGCCGTCGTCCGGTCAGCCGCCAGGCCAGCCATACGATCGCGGCGGTGGCCAGCGCGCCGGCCAGCATCGGCCAGGGCGAGCTGAGCAGCAGCAGGGCGCAGGCCGCCAGGGCGCCGGCACCGTACAGGCGGTCGCGTGCGGTGGCCGGCACCGCCGGCGAGCCGACCAGCAGGCTGAGGCCGGCCGCGGCGTAGGCGATCACCACCAGCAGCACGACCATGCCGACCAGGCGGCCGAACTGCTCGCCGACCGTCGGTGCCGAGGTCAGCACCGCGACCAGGCTCATGCCCAGGGCGATCACCAGCAGGCCTCGGCCGGCGGCGCCGTTGCGCCGGACCGGGCCGAACAGCGCCCAGGGCAGGAAGCCGCGCGCCGCGGCGCGCGCGCCGGTCTCGCCGCTGACCAGCATCCAGCCGCCCAGGGTGCCGGTTGCCTTGATCGCGGCCGCGGCGGCGACCAGCCACAGGCCGACCGGCCCGAACAGCTGCCCGGCGACCAGGGCGAACGGCGCGCTGGAACCGGCCAGCTCGGCGGCCGGCACGATGCCCATCAGCAGCACCGAGGCGAGCACGTAGACGGCGCCGGCCAGGACGATGCCGGCCAGGGTGGCGCGCGGCACGTTGCGGTCGGGATCGCGCACCACGCCGGCGATCATGGCGCCGGACTCCAGGCCGACGAAGGCCCAGAACACCGGCGCCAGGCTGGCCAGCACCACCGCCGCGTCGCTGTCGCCGGTGCGGTTCCAGCCGCCGGCGAAGGTGTCCGGGTCGAACTGCTGCCAGCCGAACAGCAGCACCGCGAGCACCGGCAGCAGGCCGAGCACGACGGTGGCGCCCTGGAAGCGCGCCACCTGGCGCGGACCCAGCAGGTTGAGCGCGAACACCAGCCAGATCAGGGCGAGCTGGCCGGCGAGCTGGACGCCCGGCTCATGGCTGGCGAAGGGCAGCAGGGTCGCCAGGTAGCCGAAGGCGGCGACGGCGATGGCGTTGTTGCCGATCCACGACGCCAGCCAGTACAGGGTGGCGGCAAGGAAACCGGCGTCGCGGCCCAGCGCCGGCCGGACGTAGTCGTCGGCGCTGGTCATCGCCGGGTGGCTGCGCGCCAGCCGTGCGAAGGCGCCGCCCAGCAGCACCGCCAGGGCGGTGCCGACCAGCCAGGCGATCCAGGTCACGCTGCCGCTGCGCGCCAGGGTCGCCGGCAGCAGGAAGAAGCCGGCGCCGATCATGTTGTTGGCGACCACGAAGGTCGCCAGGACCGGGCCGATGCGGCGTGCCGGGGTTGCTGCCATGCCGCTTGCCTCTCCGAAGATGGGCGCCATCGGCGCCCGCGATCACTTCACCGGCATGCCGGCCCGGGCGCCGGCGTCGACATCGAGCAGGAACAGCTCGCCGCCGCCGCTGCCGGCCGACAGGATCATGCCCTCGCTCATCCCGAAGCGCATCTTGCGCGGCGCCAGGTTGGCGATGAACACCACGTGGCGGCCGACCAGGGCGGCCGGGTCCGGGTAGGCGGCCTTGATGCCCGAGAAGATCTGCCGACGGCCCAGCTCGCCGGCGTCCAGCTCGAAGCGCAGCAGCTTGTCGGCGCCCTCGACCGCCTCGCAGGCCAGCACCTTGCCGATGCGCAGGTCGAGGCGGGCGAAGTCGTCGATGGCGATGGTTTCGGGGCCGGGATTCGGGACCCGGGACCCGGGTCCCGGAGTGGCGGGGTCGGGTGTCGCCGGGGGAGCGGGGACCGCGGACTGCGGACCCGTGGGGGTCGCCGACGCGGGCTCCACAGGAGCGGCGAGGGTGTCCTTGCTGGCTTCGATCATGGCGGCGATGTGCTTGGGGTCGATGCGGGTGAGCAGGGGCTGGTAGGGGGCGAGCTGGCGGTCGGCCAGCCAGGGCCGGGACGCGCCATCCGGGCCGGTACCGGGCCGCAGCATCGCGAACGACCAGTCGCGCGCGTCCTCGCCGAAGTAGGCGGCGATGCGGGCGGCGCTGGCCGGCAGGATCGGCGCCAGGGCGATGGCGATCAGCCGGAACATGTTCAGGGCGTCGCCCAGCACCTGGTGCAGGGCCTCGCGCCGGGCCGGGTCCTTGGCCATCGCCCAGGGCGCACGCTCGGCGATGAAGGCGTTGGCCTGGTCGGCGGCCTCCATCAGGGCGCGCGCCACCGCGCCGAGGTTGCCGGTGCGGTAGTGCGGGAGCGCGACATCGACGATCTGGCCGTTCACGAGGGCCAGCTGGTCGCCGCTGGCGCCGGCCTGCGCCGGCAGTCGACCCCCGAAGTGGGTTTCCAGCAGTTTCGCGCAGCGGCTGGCGATGTTGACGAACTTGCCGACCAGGTGGGAATTGACCACGTCGACGAAGGCCTTGAGGTCGAGGTCGAGGTCGTCGATGCCGCCGCCGGAGACGGTCGCGTAGTAGTAGCGCAGGAACTCCGGTTCCAGGCCGGCGTCCAGGTAGGTGCGGGCCTGGATGAAGGTGCCGCGCGACTTGCTCATCTTGGCGCCGTTGACGGTCAGGTAGCCGTTGACGTGCAGTCGGGCTGGCAGGCGCAGGCCGGCGCCGTGCAGCACGGCGGGCCAGAACAGGCCGTGGAAGTTGACGATGTCCTTGCCGATGAAGTGGTGCAGCTCGGCCTGGTCGCCGGGCGCCAGCAGGGACTCGAACGTGGCGGCGTCGGCGCCGGCCACGCCGCCGCCGTCGAACAGCGCCGCCAGGCTGGAGAGGTAGCCGATCGGCGCGTCCAGCCAGACGTAGAAGTACTTGCCCGGGTGCCCGGGGATCTGGAATCCGAAGTAGGGCGCGTCGCGCGAGATGTCCCAGTCGCGCAGGCCGCCCTCGGCGTCGATCCATTCGCGCAGCTTGGCCTTGACGCCCGGCGCGGCGACGTCGCCGGCCAGCCAGTCCCTGAGCACACCGGTGAAGTCGCCCAGCCGGAAGAAGAAGTGCTCGGACTCGCGCAGCTCCGGGGTGGCGCCGGACACCACCGAGCGGGGGTCGATCAGGTCGGTGGGCGCGTAGGTGGCGCCGCAGGACTCGCAATTGTCGCCGTACTGGTCTGCGGCACCGCAGTTCGGGCAGGTGCCGCGCACGTAGCGGTCGGGCAGGAACATGCCGCGCTCGGGGTCGTAGAGCTGGGCGATGGCGCGCCGCTCGATGTGGCCGCCGGCGTCCAGGGCCCGGTACAGCCGTTCCACCCACTGCCGGTTGCGCGCCGAATGGGTGGAGCCGTAGTGGTCGAAGGCGACGTGGAAATCGGCGAAGTCGCGCTCGTGGCTGGCCTGCATGGCGGCGATGAAGTCCTCCGGCGAGACGCCCTGCTTCTCGGCGGCCAGCATCACCGGCGTGCCGTGGGTGTCGTCGGCGCAGACGAAATGCACGGTGTCGCCGGCCATGCGCCGGGCGCGCACCCAGATGTCGGCCTGGATGTAGCCCACCAGGTGGCCCAGGTGCAGGTGGCCGTTGGCGTAGGGCAGGGCGTTGGTGACCAGCAGGGGCTTCGTCGGCATGCGCGGGCGGGACCTCGGGGGCCGCGCATTATCGCACCCGGCGCACGGCCGCGGCCTACAATGGCCGCCCCGCAGCAAGGATGGTGAGGCGATGGCAGGCGTCGAGGACAGGGTGCGCGAAGTGCTGGCCGTGATCGTCGATCCCCACACCGGGGTCGACCTGGTCGCCGGCGGCGCGCTCAAGGCGGTGGTCGAGGGCGGCGGCCGGGTGGCGGTCGACCTGGTGCTCGGTTATCCGGCGCGCTCCTGGCTGCCCGTCCTGCGCGACCAGGTCGCCACCGCCCTGGCGGCGGCCGGCTTCGCCGACGCCCTGGTCGGCGTCGACCAGCGCGTGGTCGCGCACGAGGTGCGCGCCGGCCTGACCCCGCTGCCGCAGGTGCGCAACATCATCGCCGTCGCCTCCGGCAAGGGCGGCGTAGGCAAGTCGACCACGGCGGTCAACCTGGCCCTGGCCCTGGCCGCCGAGGGCGCCCGCGCCGGGGTGCTGGACGCCGACATCCACGGCCCCAGCGTGCCGCGCATGCTGGGCGTGTCGGGCCGCCCGGACAGTCCCGACGGCAAGCGGATCGTGCCCAAGCACGCGCACGGCCTGCAGTGCATGTCGATCGGCTTCATGATCGACGAGGACACGCCGATGATCTGGCGCGGACCGATGACCACCCAGGCCCTGCAGCAGATGCTGACCGAGACCGCCTGGGACGACCTGGACTACCTGGTGATCGACCTGCCGCCCGGCACCGGCGACATCCAGCTCACCCTGTCGCAGCGCGTGCCGGTGTCCGGTGCGGTGATCGTCACCACCCCGCAGGACATCGCCCTGCTCGACGCGCGCAAGGCGCTGGGCATGTTCCGCAAGGTCGAGGTGCCGGTGCTGGGCGTGGTCGAGAACATGAGCACCCACGTGTGCAGCGCCTGCGGCCACGTCGAGCCGATCTTCGGCGAGGGCGGTGGCGCGCGCATGGCGCAGCAGTACGACGTGCCCCTGCTCGGCCAGTTGCCGCTGGCGCTGGCGATCCGCGAACAGGCCGACGGCGGCAACCCCACCGTGGTGGCGGCGCCGGACTCGGCCGAGGCAGCCGCCTATCGCGCCATCGCCCGCGCCGCCGCCGGCCGCCTGAGCCTGCGCGCGCGCAGCAAGGCGATGGGCCTGCCCAGCATCGTCATCGAATAGCGCGGCCGGGCGCCACGCCCGGGGTCCGGCTCGCCCGGCCGGCGCCGCAGCGATCGGCAAGGCAGGCAGGGGGAGCGACCCGCGAGCCTCCGCCGGATTCAGCGCCGGCCGCCAGGGCAGGCGCCCCTCGGCACGGACCGCGCGGGTTCAGCCCGGTCCGCCGTCGGACGGCCCGGCGGCCTCGAAGCCGGTCGACAGCAGGCCGTCGCCGCTGGCCCAGACGAGGCCGCCGAGCAGCAGCCGGCGGAACCGCGGGTCGGCGTAGGTCTCGATGCGATGGCCCAGTGCGGTGTACCAGGACCGGCCGGCGTCGACGCCGCGCCGCCAGGTGATCGGATGGTCGGCGCCCATGGCGCCGCCGCCGGGCGCGTAGCTGGCCTCGTCGATGCGCAGCAGGACGGTCACCGCGGGGCGCGGGTTGGCCCGGAAGTTGTACCACTCGTCGCGGAAACCGAACCGCGCGGGCAGGTGGCGGGTGGCGCGGTCGTCGCCGGTCTCGACGTCCAGTTGCGCGTCCTGGATCGCCGGATGGCTGAGGAACCAGGCGTCGCCGCCGAGCAGCTCGCCGTAGAAGGGCCACTGGTACTCGGTGTCCGCGGCGGCATGGACGCCGACGAAACCGCCGCCACCGCGCACCCAGGTCTCGAAGGCCTGTTTCTGCCCGGCATCGAGCACGGTGCCGGTGGTGTTGAGGAACACCACCGCGGCGAACGGCGCCAGCCCGGCTGTGGAGAACAAGGCCGGGTCCTCGCTCAGGGTCACCGCGAAGCCGTGCTGCTGCGCCAGCGACTGCAGCAGGGCCTGCCCGGCAGGAATGGAATCGTGCCGGAAGCCGGTCGTGCGGGAGAACACCAGCGCCCGCAGCCCGTCGCCGCCGGCGCCGGTCGCGGCGAGCGCCGCGACGTGGGTGGCGGGCATCGCCAGGCCAGCGAGGAGGGCGGCCAGGATGGCGGCGCGCATCGGCAGCCGCGGACGGCGCCGTGCCGGTGCGGCCCGGGGCTGGCGACCGCTCAGGGCTGGAAGCCGCCCGTGAACACCCGGTCGTGGGTGGCCTCGAACCAGGTCAGCAGCTCGCGCAGGGCCAGCGGCGTGTTCTGCGCCGCACCCTGGCCGACCTGGTTGGTCGGCGTGGCGCCGTGGCAGCCGTCGCAGGCGCGGACCTCGCCGGGCTGCACGGTCAGCCAGTAGCGCTCGCGCACCACCGGCTCGCCGTTCGGGGCGTTGACCTGCCAGGACAGCGCCCGACGCGCCGGTACGAACATCGCCACCGAACCGTCCGCGGCGATCGCCACCGAGCCGGGCGGGCCACCGGGGTTGCCGGGATTGAAGCGGACGGCGGCGGCGTCGTTGAGCCAGCGCGCCAGCACCCGGCGGCCGGGCCGCGGGTTGGCGGTGCCGCCGTAGCCGCGCACCTGGTCGCCCTGGACCACCTGGAAGTGGGCGATGTCGTAGACCTGGCCGGTACCGGTGACGGTCTGGACGCCGCCCGGCACGCGCAGGTTGAACGGCTGCTGGCGATCCGGGCCATCGCGGGTGGTGGCGTCGCGCACCACCACCAGGCCCAGGTCCCAGGCCTTGAGGAACGCCTTCAGCGAGTCCAGGCTGCTGCCTGCCTGGGCGAAGGCGGCGGCCTCCGGCGCCTCCAGGCCCGGGTCGTTGACCACGGGCGGGCGCGGCCGCGCGCGCACCGGGACCGGCGAGAACTCCCACATCGGGCCGTTGTAGGTGACCATCACGTCCGGGCTCCAGAACTGGACCTGCCGGGTGATGCCCTGGGTCAGCGCGGTGCCCGGGGTCACCCGGCCGTCGCCGCCGACCACCAGCCGGCGGATCCGGAACGCGTACGAGGACTGCGGATTGGCCAGGTTGCCGAGGTTGGCGGCATAGGCTGCGGTCGTGGTGTGCGCGGCGATCAGGCTGCCGTCGGAGAACACCGCCGGATTGCGGTAGCGCGCGAAGCCGGCCGGCGCCGGCGACGGGAAGCCGGCGCCGCTGCGGTCGCTCAGGTACTGGACCTGCAGATTGCGCGCCTGCAGGTGCGGCGGCGCCAGGTAGCTGACCAGCTGGCCGGAGGCGTAGGCGCCGAACTCGGGCGCGTCGATCGACAGGTAGCGGCCCGGCGCGGTCGGGTCCTCGATGGTCTGCAGCAGGTGCAGCACGTTGTTGCGTCCCGACGGCGCGCCGAAATGGTTGATCAGCGGGTCGGTGTTGATGCTGGCCTCGAAGTAGGCGTGCAGCTCGTGGCGGCCGATGTGGTTGAGCGACTCCTCGCCGGTGCCGTCCGGACGGATCATCCAGGGCATGAAGTGGTTGATGCGGTTGCCGTGGAAGACGCCGGTGGGCAGGCGCGGTTCCGGGAACACTTCGCTGCGGTCGGGCAGGCGGGCGGCGTCGACGGCCTCGCTCGCGTAGTTGAAGGCGCCGTGCGGGTTGCTGGTCGGGTTGTCGCCCTGCTGATCGCGCATCAGGTGGTCCCAGCGCGTGAAGACCAGCCGGCCGTAGCTGTCCACGAACGGGTGGAACGAGCCGGACGGGCTGTGCTGCAGCAGGGAAAGGCGGCCGGTGCCGGCCTCGATCTTCCACAGGCCGGTCGGCGTCGGCGCCGACTCGTACTCGTCGAACTGCGGATACAGGTGGCGCTGGCCGTTGCGCGGCCGGTCCGAGGAGAACACGATGCTGTCGTCGGCCAGCCAGGCGGCCTCGACGTTGTTGTAGTTCTCCGGCTGGGTCGCCAGCCGGGTGATGGTCGCGGCCTGGCCCTGGCCCAGGCCGCTGACCTCGTAGATCTGCCAGTAGTCGCTGCGCACCTGGTACTGCTGGGTGGGCGCGCCGACCACCATGGAGAACAGCGCCTTCTGGCCCGACCAGTGCACATGCGGGTCGCGCACCGAGATCGCCTGGCCGCCCTGCATGCCGACCATGCCGAAGCCGGCCTCCCGGGTCAGGTTGCGCAGCGCGCCGTTGGGATAGCAGATCATCAGGTCGCCGCCGCGCCCGGCGTTGCCGATGCCCCCCAGGTGGTTTGCGAACACCGAACCGATGCTGCCGAAATCGTTGGGCACCGGATACTGCAGGACGAACAGCACCGGTTCGGGCAGGCCCGCACCATTGCATTGGGTTTCCGAGGCGCCGGTCGGCGGCGGGACCAGGAAAAGGGCCAGGAGGGGAAGCAGACGACGCATGGCGGGAGTCACGAGGAGGCGGAGGCGGCGGACGATAACAGGCGCTGCCCCGGGTATTCCGTTAAATACCGCACAGCTGGCCCGGTCAAATCCGTGTCGGGGCGCACGGCAGCACCGCGCGGATACCTGGTCCCGGGTGAAAAGACCTGAGTATTCAATAATTTGAAGCAAGTTCCTGTGCCGCGCTGCGATGCGGCCACGCAGATGTGGAATCGAATCCGGTTAACGCGGCGGGCCGGGCGCCCCCCGCAGTGGCTGCTGGGGCCCAGGGAAAATGCAGCCGCGGGCTCGCTGGCGGGGCCGGCCGGGGGCACCCGGAAAACCGGACACATCTGAAAAGTCCAATACCGGCGGAAAACGCCGTGAGGCGCCCGGGCCGGTCCCGGCGGCCGCCACCGGGCCCCGGTCCCGGCGGCGCTGCGCGGGGGCCGGCCGCGGCGCGGCGATCGGGGCCGGGCCGGTCGGGGCTCAGCCGGCAGCGCGGAAGCGGGCGGCCGCGTCGACCAGCAACCCGACCCCGACGATCCCGAAGATCCACAGCAGGGCCTCCCGGGCGCCGGCCTGCAGGCGCGCCTGCCAGGCGCCGTAGCGGTCACGCAGTCGCGATCCGAACGCCAGGTGGAGGCCGAGCAGGGCCAGCGGCGGCAGGACGAAGACGAGGTTGTAGACCAGCAGCAGCGGCAGCCAGGCGGGCGCCGGCAGGCCGGCCCCGACCATGAGCGCGATGGCGCCGAAGTACGGCAGCGCGGTCACCAGTTCCAGCGCGGTGACGGTCGCGCCGAGCAGCACCATGCCGGCCAGGCCGCCGGCGCGCGGCGCGGGCGGCGGCGGCGGCGGATTCGGGCCGCGCTTGGGGGCGAACACGGCGCAGGCGAGCAGGACCGCGCCCAGTGCGGCCTGCATGCCCCAGACCACGGGATGGTCCAGCGCCGCGCCGAACCGTTCGAACAACGCCCCGGCACCGAGCATGAGGGCACAGCCGAACGCGAAATAGCTCGCCAGGATGCCGGCCACGTAGGCCAGCAGGCGCGCCACCACGTTCGCCTGCGTCAGCAGGTAGATGGCCACCACCAGCGCCGACGGGTTGATGCTGTCGACGACGGCCAGCGCCAGCACGGCGGCAACGGTCTCTGTCATGGTGCGGGTCGGGCGGAAGGGTCGATGACCGGCATTGCAACACCGTCGAACCGCTTGGGCATGGGCCGGAGGTCAGCACACCGCCGCGGGGGCGGGGCAGCTGCCGGCAATTCGGATGCCGCCTGCACCGCCAGCCGCGCCGCCGCGGGTTGCCCCGGTGGGCGCGCGCCGTTCCTCCGCGACCCGCTCTTCGCGGGGAGCGATCGATGAAGGCGGGCGCACCCGCTCAGGGCGACTCGAAGCCGTCCGCGAACAGCCGGTCGCCGTCGACCACCTCCAGGAACAGCGCGGCCGGCGGTCCGGCACCGTTCGCCGTCCGGCCCTGCACGTAGAGCAGGTGCCGGCCCGGCGCCAGCGCGCTGGTGTCGAGCCCGAGCTGCACGGTCTCGGTGCTGGCGTTGAAGGCACCGTCGGCGGCGGCCATCTCGAGCCCCGTCGCGCCGTCCTGCCAGGGCAGGGTGCCGACATACAGCCGGGCGCCGGTGACGGTGACCGGCGGCGGCTGGGGCGACGGGTTGGTCCCGCCCACGGCGCGCAGCCGGTTGTCGTCGATGCGGGCGGTGATCGTGACCTGGTCGCCGCGCGGCACCCTGGCCGCGTCGACGGACAGCTGGTCGGCATCGGGGCCGGCCGGCAGCCGGTACGGCGCCTGCAGGCTGCGCGCCGCGTAACGCAGGGCGGCCAGGTTGTCGGGGAACAGGGTCTGCTCGGCGTAGGCGCAGTCCTCGAAGAAGGCCAGGCCCAGCTCCAGGGTGTAGGCCGGCACGCCGAGTTCGCCGTAGGCGAAGTCGATGGTGGTGCCGTTGGTCGCGTAGAGGTTCAGGGAGCGTTGCGGCGTGTACTCGGTGAACCAGGCAAGGCGCCGGCCCAGGCGCACCAGGGCGGCGTCGTTGCCGGTCACCGGACTGCCCGAATAGCCCCATGGCCACAGCACCAGCCGCGAGTAGCTGTGCACGTCCAGGAACAGGCCGCGGGTGTCGGGATCGGCGGCGATGGCGGGGTCGAGCGGGTCGCCCGGCCGGGTGTCCGGGAAGATCGCGGTCACATAGTCGCGCACCGCCTGGGTCTCCGGCTCGGAGGCGGCGGACGGCCCGCGGTAGGTGCCGTTGCAGGCGCTGGTGCTCGAGCCGGTGCCGACCCCCCAGCGCCACGGGAAATTGCGGTTGAGGTCGATGCCCGGGTGGCTGTTGCTGGTCGGGCTGGCGTTGGCCTGCGGACAGGCCTGGGTGTTCTCGTTCTTGCGCCAGAGCACGCCGGCCTCGGCGCGCTTGCGGCCGTCGGGATTGGCCTGCAGCAGCAGGTGGAACTCGTTGTGGTCGAGCAGCCAGGTCGCCTCGGCGTCGACGCCGTGGCCGGCCAGCAGCTGCTCGGCGAAGCGGGTCATCAGCTCGGCGGTGCTGTACTCGCGGGCGTGCACCGCCGACATCGCGAACAGGCGCGGCTTGTCGCCCGGCACCTCGGTATTGCCCAGGCGCAGCACCCGCAGCGGCCAGCCGGCGCCGCTCGGGCCGTTGCCGGCCTGCCAGCTCTCGCCGATGTCGACGTAGCTGGCGAGCGTCGGGTGCGCCGCCACCAGGGCGTCGATGGTGGCCAGCGTTTCCTCGACCGTGCGGAAGCAGGCATAGCCGGGGATCGAGCGGCTGGCGCCCTGGACCTGGGCGGCCAGGCCGGCGCTGGCCGCCTCGTCGCGGCGCCAGTCCAGGGCCAGGCGGGCGAGCAGGGCATGGACGGCGCCATCGGCCTCGACCAGCACGTCCCCGCTGTCCGGCTCCACCACCAGGTGGCCGGCCAGTTCCGCCAGGGCATCCCGGGCGGCGGCGTCCGGCGCGGCGATGCGCAGGACCTCGGGCGCGGGCGGCTGGGCGGCGGCGGGCAGGGCGAGGGCGGTCGCGAGCAGCAGCGTCAGGGCGGGCGGGCGGAATGTCATGGGCGGTGCTCGTCGTTGTGGAAGCGCGGGACGAGCGGATACCTGGTCGCCGCGACGGCACCGGTCCCTCCTCCCGCGCCGACCTTAGCAGCTCGCCCGGTGGCCGCGGCTCCGCCGGGCGCGGCGTGCGAGGGTCCCGGCGCGCCCGGCGCGGTGGCCGCCCGCAGGCCGCGGGCGCGCCCGGGGTGCTGGTACATTTGGCGCCCCGACGCACAGGCGCGAGCACCGATGAGCATCAAGTCCGACCGCTGGATCCGGCAGATGGCGAGCGAGCGCGGCATGATCGAGCCGTTCGCGCCCGGCCAGGTGCGCCACGGCGAGGACGGTGCCCGGCTGATCTCCTGGGGCACCTCCAGCTACGGCTACGACGTGCGCTGCGCCGACGAGTTCAAGATCTTCACCAACATCAACTCGACGATCGTCGACCCCAAGGACTTCGACGCCCGCAACTTCGTCGACTTCAAGGGCGATGTCTGCATCATCCCGCCCAATTCGTTCGCACTGGCGCGCACAGTCGAGTATTTCCGCATCCCGCGCGACGTCCTGGTGGTGTGCCTGGGCAAGAGCACCTACGCGCGCTGCGGCATCATCGTCAACGTCACGCCGCTGGAGCCGGAGTGGCAGGGCCACGTGACCCTGGAGTTCTCCAACACCACGCCGCTGCCGGCCCGCATCTACGCCAACGAGGGCGTGGCGCAGATGCTGTTCTTCCAGTCCGACGAGACCTGCGAGACCTCGTACGCCGACCGCGGCGGCAAGTACCAGGGGCAGCGCGGCGTCACCCTGCCGCGCGCCTGAGCGGCGGCGCCGTCGCGCCGGCCGGCCGGTCGCGCCTCAGCGCGCGCGGCGGATGGTGAACTTGCCGAACGCGACGCCGAGGTCGAAGCCGCGGCCGGTGCCGCTCAGCGCCATCGCCACCTCGCCCTTGGTCATCACCCGGCCGGTCGCCGAGCGCACCGCGCCGGCATGGGCCTCGGCGGTGACGTAACTGCCCAGCACCTCGGAGATGTCGTAGACGCCGGTGAACTCGCCGCGGCCGTCCTCGATGGTGTGCCGGCCGACGGTCAGGCCGCCGCCCTTGGCGCTGAGCCGCACGTTCATGCGCTGGCCGTTGTTGCAGCTGACCGTGCCGTTGCCCGAGGCGGTCTTGAAGAACGCCGACCAGCCGCTCAGCGTGAAGCGCATCTGGCAGTCGATGGTCTGCGCCGCGGCGGTGCCGGGCAGGGCGAGCGCGGCCAGCAGGGCCGCGGCGGCGAGGGCGGAGCGATGAAGGACGAGGGTCATGGCCTGGTCTCCTGGCATCGGGGGAGGCCCAAGCGTACGCCGCCGCGCCGCCGGGAGGAATCGCCGCGACGTGCAGCCGGCGTGAAGGTTGCGCCCGCGTTCACCTCGACGCACCCCGGGTCCGGCATTGCAGTCGGACCCCCGCGGGGTTGGCCCGGGCCCCGGCTCAGGCGCCGGTCAGCGCCGTGGCCAGGGCGGCGAGATCGCGGCCCAGCCGGTCCGGCGCGTACGGCCGGGCGTTGCCTGCGCCCCAGACCGGGCGCGGCCAGGCCTCGTCGTCGCGGCGGCGCGCGATCACGTGGACATGCAGCTGCGGGACCATGTTGCCCAGGGCGGCGATGTTGAGCTTGTCGGCCGGGTACAGCCGCTGCAGGACGCGGCCGGCGCGGTTCACTTCCTTCAGCAGGGTGAGCTGGTCCTCGGCGGCGAGGTCCATCAGCTCGCGCAGGAAGGGTTGGCGCGGCACCAGGATCAGCCAGGGGAAGCGGGCGTCGTCCATCAGCCGCACCGAGCACAGGGCCAGCTCGCACACGGGGTGGCTGTCGGTCAGCAGTTGCGGGTGCAGCAGGAAGTCGCTCACAGGTGCCTGCGCAGGAAGTCGAGGGTCCGGTCCCGGGCCAGGGCCGCGCTGGCGGGTTCGTGGTCGGCGCGGCGGTCGCAGTTGAAGCCATGGCCGGCCGGATAGACGTGGATCGTGGCGTCGGTGCCGGCCAGGGCCTGGCGGTGGCGCTCGACGTCCTCGGGCGGGATCAGCGGGTCGCGTTCGCCGAAGTGCAGCAGCAGCGGGGCGCGCGGCCGCTCGCCCAGGAACGGCAGCGAACGGCCGCCGTAGTAGTCGACGGCCGGCATCGCCAGCCGGGTGCAGGCCAGGAAGGCCACGGTGCCGCCCCAGCAGTAGCCGACCGCCGCGATCCTGCCGGCCGAGGCGATCGCCTCGGCGGCGGCGGCGACCCCGGCCACGGCGCGCTCGAAGCCCAGCTCGGCGGCCAGCGCCCGGCCGCGGGCGACGCCGGGCTCGTCGTAGTCCAGCTCGACGCCGTCCTCGACGTGGTCGAACAGGGCCGGCGCGATGGTCTCGAAGCCGGCCTGCGCGAAGTCCTCGACGACGGCGCGGATGTGCGCGTTGACCCCGAAGATCTCCTGGACCACGACCACGCCGCCCAGCGCCCGGCCCTGCGGTCGCGCGCGCCAGGCGCCGATGCAGTGCATGCCCGCGCCGGCTATCCGGATCGCCTCGCCCATCGCGCCCTCCGCCTGGTCCGCCGCCATCATACGCCGGGTGTCCGGACGGCCCGGGTCGAAGGGCGATTCGGGAACCGCCAGGCATCACGTCTTCCGGCCGGCCTTCAGCGGCGCCCGGGCGCCCGGGAAGCCGATATCCGCGATAATGCCTCCCCGTCTTCGTCGCCTTTTTCCCCATGACCGCTTCCGTCCCGCCCAAGGTCGGCTTCGTCAGCCTGGGCTGCCCCAAGGCCCTGGTCGATTCCGAGCGCATCCTCACCCAGCTGCGCGTCGAGGGCTACGACATCGTCGGCAGCTACGACGATGCCGACGTGGTGGTGGTCAACACCTGCGGCTTCATCGAGTCGGCGGTGACCGAGTCGCTGGACGCGATCGGCGAGGCCCTGGCCGAGAACGGCAAGGTGATCGTCACCGGCTGCCTGGGCAAGCGCGCCGAGCTGATCCGGGAGGCGCACCCGGACGTGCTGGCGATCAGCGGGCCGCAGGACTACGCCAGCGTGATGTCGGCGGTGCACCATGCGCTGCCGCCGGCGCACGACCCGTTCACCGCCCTGCTGCCGCGCCGCGGCGACGACATCGGCGTCAAGCTGACGCCGCGCCACTACGCCTACCTCAAGATCTCCGAGGGCTGCAACCACCGCTGCAGCTTCTGCATCATCCCGTCGATGCGCGGCGACCTGGTGTCGCGGCCGGTCGACGAGGTGCTGGCCGAGGCCGAACGCCTGGTCCGGGCAGGCGTCCGCGAACTGCTGGTGGTCTCGCAGGACACCAGCGCCTACGGCGTCGACCTGAAGTACGCGCCGCGCGACTGGCGCGGCCGGGCCTGGCGCACGCGCATGGCCGACCTGTGCGACGGCCTGGGCGAGCTGGGCGCCTGGACGCGCCTGCACTACGTCTATCCCTACCCGCACGTCGACGAGGTGATCCCCCTGATGGCCGCCGGGCGGGTGCTGCCCTACCTGGACATCCCCTTCCAGCACGCCAGCCCGCGCATCCTGCGGCTGATGAAGCGGCCTGGCAACGTCGAGCGGGTGCTCGAGCGGGTCCAGGCCTGGCGCGCCGCCTGCCCGGACCTGGTGATCCGCTCGACCTTCATCGTCGGCTTTCCCGGCGAGACCGAGGCCGAATTCGAGGAGCTGCTCGATTTCCTGGACGCCGCGCAGCTCGACCGCGTCGGCGCGTTCGCCTACTCGCCGGTCGAGGGCGCCAGCGCCAACGCCCTGCCCGACCCGGTGCCGGAAGCGCTGCGCGAGGAGCGCCTGGCGCGCTTCATGGAACGCCAGGCGGCGATCAGCCAGGCGCGCCTGGCCGCCCGCGTGGGCCGCATCGAGACCGTGCTGGTCGACGCCGTCGAGGACGACCTGGCCACCGCCCGCTCGAAGGCCGACGCCCCGGAGATCGACGGCCTGGTCCACGTCCAGGCGGTGCCCGACGGCGTGCGTCCGGGGGACTTCCTCGAGGTCGAGATCCTGGCCAGCGACGAGCACGACCTGTTCGCGCGGCCGCTGGCCGCGGCGGACGGCTGAGCCCGCTCAGGGCAGGGCGTCGAAGCCGTCGCCGAACAGCGCGTTGCCGAACAGCACGGTGCCCAGGGCGCGGTAGGTCGGCCGGTTCGGCGACACCGGCGACCAGCTCTGGCCCTCGTTGGTGCTGCCGAAGGCCTCGAACACCGGCCGGGTGGTGCCGCCGCCGACCTCGGCGTCGTTGCACAGGAAGAACTGCCGGTCGACGAACGGTTGCCATTCGGCGCCGACATGGACGCGTCCGGACAACCTGCCCAGCGCGCTGGGCAATTCGACCGGAAACAGGGCGACGCCGTCGACCGCGAACTCGGGGACGCCCTCGGCGCGCGCCGTGACCCGGGCCAAGAAGGTGCCGGGCCAGTCCGGCTCGCCCTTGGGTCCGGTGCCGTCGGCGGCATGGAAGACCAGTTCGAAGTCGATGTCCGGGCCGGTGTTGAACGGCCCGCGCGTCCAGCAGACGCAGACCCGGGTCGGCGCGAAGCCCTCGGGAATGTCGAAGGCCATCACGTAGCTGCCCAGCGGTACCGCGTTGGCGTAGCCGACCGCGCCCTCGTAGCTGCCGTCGTCGTTGCGCAGGCCGCCGGTGCAGGCCGCCGGCGCGCTGACCGGCACGGCGCGGCCGGCCGGTGCCTCGAGCGCCATCCTGAAGACCTCATCGGCATGCCCGGCGGCACCGGCTGCCAGCAGCGGCAGGGTCAGCAGGATGCGGGATACGGTCATGGCGGACCTCCGACGGCGGCGCGTGGCGCAAGGCTAGCCGATCGCCCGGTCGCCGGCGTCGTCGGCGCGTGCAGGCGCGGCCGGGGCGCTGACGCTGAGCAGGCCGCCGCCGACGATCAGGGCGCAGGCCGCGGCCTGGCTCCAGTGCGGGGCGCCGGCGCCGGCCAGGAGCAGCCAGGCGGTCGACAGCAGGGGCGCCAGGTAGGCCAGGGAGCCGAGCAGGGCCAGGTCGCCGCGCTTGGTGCCGATGTCCCAGAACCAGAAGGCGGCGCCGACCGGTCCGGCACCCATCGCCAGGATCGCCAGCCACTGTGCGGCGCTGGGCACCACCGTGGTCTCGGTGGCCAGGTGCGCCAGCCCGCCCAGCACCGCGACCAGCAGGCAGGGCCCGGCGATCGCCACCGAGGGCACCGCGGCGTGGCGGCGGTTGAGCACCGAGTAGGCGGCCCAGGTCAGGGCCGCGCCCAGCGCGGCCAGGTAGCCGGGCAGGTGGGCGGCCTCGATCGCCAGCGCCTGGCCACGGGTGACGATCAGTACCGCCCCTGCCAGCCCGAGGACCGTCCCGGCCACCTGCCGCGCCCGGATCCGCACGCCCGGCAGCAGGGCGGCGAAGGCGACGATCAGCAGCGGCCACAGGTAGTTGACCAGGTTGGCCTCGACCGCAGGTGCCGTCTTCAGGGCCAGGAAGTACAGGGCGTGGTAGCCGAACAGCGCGGCGGTGGCCAGGGCGAAGGCGGCCGGCGGCTGGCGCAAGGCGGGCAGCAGCGGGCCGCGCAGGCGCAGCAGCGCCAGCCCGGTGGCCGCGCCGATCGCGAAGCCCAGGGCCAGCAACTGGAACGGCGGGACGCCGGCGGTGGCCAGGGTCAGCACGGCCAGCGCCGACCACAGGCCGATCGCTGCCAGCCCGGCCAGGGTGGCGCGCTGCCGGGTCATGCCGGCCGCACCGTCGCGCTGGCCCCGCGCCGGCTCATGCCGCCAGCGCGGCGGCGTGGTGGCGCAGGTGGTCGTCGATCACGCTCTGGATGAAGAAGTAGCCATGGTCGTAGCCGGGGTGCAGGCGCAGCTCGAGCGCCTGGCCGGCCTCGGCGCAGGTGTCGGCGAACAGGCCGGGACGGAGCTGCTCGTGGAGGAAGCGGTCGGCCTCGCCCTGGTCGACGAGGATCGTGCCCGGGAAGCGGGCGCCGCGGCGGACCAGCTCGCAGGCGTCGTAGGCGGCCCAGTCGGCGCGGTCCTCGCCCAGGTAGCGGGGCAGGGCCTTGAGCCCCCAGGGCACCTGCGCAGGCGCGACGATCGGCGCCAGCGCCGACAGCGACCGGTAGCGCTGCGGTTCGCCCAGGCCGATGGTCAGCGCGCCGTGGCCGCCCATCGAGTGGCCGAGCAGGCCGCGGCGCGCGCCATCCAGCCGGAAATGACCTTCGACCAGGGCCGGCAGCTCCTCGGCGACCCAGGTGCGCATCCGGAAGCGCGACGACCAGGGCGGCTGCGTGGCATCGAGGTAGAAGCCGGCCCCCTCGCCGAACTCCCAGTCGCCGGTGGCGCCCTCGATGCCGGTGTCGCGCGGGCTGGTGTCGGGCGCGACCAGGGCCAGTCCGAGTTCGGCGGCCAGGCGCTGGGCGCCGGCCTTGATCATGAAGGTCTCCTCGGTGCAGGTCAGGCCGGCCAGGCAGTACAGCACCGGCACCGGCTGCGCGGCCGCCTGCGGCGGCAGGAACACCGAAAAGCGCATCGGGCCGCCGCAGGCGTCCGAAACGTGGCGGTAGAAGCCCTGGCTGCCGCCATGGCAGCGGTGTTCGGCAAGGATCTCGATCATGGCTGGGGCTCCGGTCGATGACGTGAGACTGGCTCGGAGCGGATGCTTCCGGGCAGCGTGGGACCCGCGTCAGGCCTGCACGGAGCGGACGTGGAAGGGGGTTTGCCCCGACCAGTCGGCATGATCCTCGTAGGCGCCATCGGACTCCGGGCCACCCGCAGCATCCAGCTGGATGCTGGCACCCTGGTAGCCGGCCTCCGCGTACAGCGTGAGCGTGCCGCTGGCGACGAGGGCCGACGAGAACTCGAAGTCACGCCCGTTCAGAACGAGGTCCGGGTCCGAGGCCCGGATCTCGCGAACCGCACCCTGGAAACCGATGTTCGAGAAAAGCAGTGCTCTGGCCATCAGGCAACTCCGAAAAGTCGGGAAACTCCATCGGGACCGCAGGGAGAAAGCCTGCTGCACCCGCCGGCCACCGTGCATCCTGCGCGCGATCTGCAGGCAGGGTCGGCGCCTGCCGGTCAGTGTGCCAGCCCCGCTTGCCGATGCCCAAGCCCGGCGCCGGCCCGGAGGACAGCCAGGTCAGAACAGCAGCGAGGACATCCGGCGCCGCACCTGGCCGACCAGCTCGGCGTCGTCGACCACCGCGAACGCCTGGACCAGGGCCTTGCGGCCGAGGTCGTCGCCGTACTTGCGGTCGCGCCGCATGATCTCCAGGAAGGCGTCCAGCGCGGCCGGCGCGTCGCCGTCCAGCAGCAGGCGCACGCCCAGCAGGTGCCGTGCCTCGTGGTCGTCGGCGTTGGCCTGCAGGCGCGCGTCCAGCGCGGGCACGGCAGGCGCGCGCGCCGCCTGGTAGTGGAAGTCGAGCAGGGCACGGGCGCGCCGGGCGCGGTCGCCGGTGGCGAGGTCGGCCGGCAGGTCGTCCAGGCGCGACAGGGCCTCGTCGAGTTCTCCGGCGGCCAGCAGGGCCTCGACCAGGTCCAGGCGGCGCTCGCCGTCCTCGGGCGCCTCGGCCAGGGCATGGCGGGCCTGGGCCAGGCGCTGGACCGGATCGAAGCTCGCAGCCGGTGCCGCGGCGGCCGGCTCGGCGACCTCGGGCTCGACCGCCGCGTCGGCGTCGGGCAGGTGCGGCGCCAGCCACTGCCGGATCACCCCCTCGGGCTGGGCGCCCATGAAGCCGTCGACCGGCTGGCCGTCCTTGATCAGCACCACGGTCGGCAGGCTGCGGATGCCGAACACCGAGGCCAGCTGCATCTCCTCGTCGGTGTTGACCTTGACCACCTTGAGCCGCCCGGCCAGCTCGCCGGCCAGCTTGTCGAGCACCGGCCCCAGCGCACGGCAGGGCGCGCACCAGGGCGCCCAGAAGTCGACCAGCACGGGGGTGTGCAGGGAGGCGGCGATGACCTCGGTCTCGAAGTCGGCGGTGGTGACGGCAAGGGCCTGGGACATGGACGGCTCGCGTGGCTGGACGGATGTTGCGGACATGGTGGCGGAATCGTCCGCCGCAAGGCCAGCGCGGCGCATCGGCTGCCGGTGGCGCGACGGGGCCTGCCACGGGATCCCGCCCCGGCCCCGGCGTCAGGAGGCGACCGCGGCGATACGCCGCGACCCCCGCTCCCGCGTGCCAAGGACCGCCCCGCGCCCCTGAACCGCGCCCTGCGCCCGCGGCAGGCCGGCATCGCCGCAGGTGCCGGCCGCTGCGACAATGAGCGCCTCACGGACCGGGCCATGAACCAGGAACTCGAGCGCCACCGCCAGGAGCAGCTCAGCCGCAAGCGCCGCATCCGCCGGCTGCTGCGGCCGCTGCCGCGGCGCGCCAACATCCGCCGCTACCCGATCATCAAGTGGTTCCAGGACGCTGCGCACAAGGCGCCCTTCCTGTGGTCGTTCAAGCGCCCGCAGGTGCTGCGCGCGCTCTACGCCGGCACCATCCTCGCCTTCCTGCCCCTGTACGGCTTCCAGTTCCTGATCGCCTTCGGCCTGGCGCTGGCACTGCGCGCCAACCTCACCGTCACCATCGCCCTGCAGTTCATCACCAACCCGTTCACCATCCTGCCGATCTTCGGCTTCACCGGCTGGCTGGGCGTCACCCTGATGGATGCGGTCGGCTTCGGCCAGCACCTGGGACCGGTGCTCAAGGCCGCCAACGGCCTGTTCGTCGGCGGCTTCGTCACCGGCCTGGGCGTCGCCATCATGCTCGACATCGGCTACCGGATCCTGCACTGGGAGGCGCGCCGCTTCGCCGCCCAGGGCCGGCGCCTGCGCGAGCTGCTGCACCTGCCGCCCCGGCACCCCGAACCCGGGCCGGAACCGGCGTCGGGCACGGGGCCGGGCGAAGCCGCCGACGAGCCGGCGTCGCGCCCCTGACCCCGGCGCCGCCTCGCGACCCCTTCAGAACCACCAGCCCAGCCGCGCGCCCAGCACGTCCCAGTCGCGGGAGCCGCCGAACTCGTAGCTGAGGGCGGCATGGAAGTGCCGGCCGAGCCGCGATCCCACGGCGGCGGTGAAGAAGTCGGTGCTGGAGGGATGGTCCGGGCGGATGCGCGTGCGATACCACCCGAATGCGAAGCAGTTCTGGGGGTCGAGGCAGCCGCCGTTGGCTTCCCTGAAGCGGTTGTAGGCCAGGTGCCGGTAAGGCAGCCAGGCGTAGCGCTGCACGGTGTAGCCGCCTGCCAGCCAGACCGGCCCGGCCAGGCGGTAGCTGAGCTGCAGGCTGCCGTGCGGCCCGGACTTGAGGTTGCTGCCGGCGCTGGTCCGGCACTCGGGAATGCGCCGCGTGGCGCGCAGGCGGTCCAGCGGTGCCATGTCGAAGGTTGGATCGATGGCCAGGCAGCGGCCGACCGCGATCGCCTCGACATCGTCGCGGGTCTGCCAGGCCAGGCGCCCATAGCCGAGTTCGGCATCAAGGTGGAAGCGGTCGCTGATCGGGCGGTGGAAGCGCACGTCTACGCTGAAGGTTTCCGCCTTGTCGGTCGTCTGGCCGGGACCGCGCGGCCGCACCTGGAGTTGGCAGGCGATCCCAGCAAAGAAGAATCTCGCGTCGGGCTGGCAGCCAGGCTCCAGCGGGCTGGCGTAGCGCAGACGTTCCCGGTCCAGTCCCAGGGCGAGGGAAAATCCAGCCCCCAGGGACACGGCCACCTTCAGCGCCCGGCGCTCGCCGTCATCGAGAGTCTGGACATTCCGCGAGAAGGGGTCGTCGGGGCCGCCCGGTCCATCGAGCGCGCCATACCCGACCGTGACCTGGCTGTGCCGGGTGGCGAAGGGGTTTTCCGCCTGCGCCTCGCCGGAGATGACCGATGCCGACAGCAAGACGAGGGCAGTGATCCCGTATCGCAAGTTCATGCCGTCCTCACGTCCGCGCACACCGGAAGATACCGGGAACCTGCTCCTCGGCGCAGGCCAACCGGGTTAGCGGCGAATGTTGGGGGAAGGACGCTGCGACTGCGGATTCCGTCGCATCGGTAGTGCGCCTGCGGTCGCATGGCGACTCGAGGGCGCTGGACCCGCCCTTCCGCCAGCCCGATCCAGGCGCCCACGAGCCGAATCGAGCCCTGCGCCACCGCGTCCCACCGGCCCTGCCAGAAGCCCCCCTCCCGACGGCCCACCGGATGTCGGCCGGCCTCAGGGAGTGAGCCGTGCAATCAGGGGGGCGATGCGCTCCGGTGCTGCGCACCTTGCGCGGGCTTCCGGCCCTCACCTCCCGGCACGCTGCTTCAGTCGCACATGCAGCTGCTTGCGGACCCGGGCCACCACCTGGCCGTCGGCGTCGACCACCTCGGTCCGGAACCAGCGCAGGTGGCGCTGGCCGTCGGCGGCCTGCGCGCGCATCGCCTCGACGGTGGCGTCGTCCAGCTCGAAGCGGGCGTACACGTCGCGGCGGCCGGGCGTGACGAAATCGATTTCGGCGGCCTTGTCCCAGACCACGTAGTCCGGCCCCAGGCGGTGCATGGCCAGCATCATCCAGAACGGGTCGGTCATCGCGAACAGGCTGCCGCCGAAGTGCACGCCGACGTAGTTGCCGTTCCACCAGCGCCGGCGCAGCACCACCCGGGCGCTGCGGAAGGCCTCATCCAGTTCCAGCACGCGGATGCCGGCGAAGGCGAACGGCGGCCACAGGTTCATCAGCCAGCGCAGCCGGCGCGCCGACAGGCGGCGCCCGGCCGGGCCGGTGCCGGGACCGTGGCTCATCGGCCGGCGGTCAGCTCGTCCTTGTGGACCACGCCGTCCTTCATCACGAAGCCGACCCGGCGCATCAGGCCGATGTCGGTGAGCGGATCGCCGGCCACGGCGACCAGGTCGGCCAGCTTGCCGGCCTCAAGGCTGCCCAGCTCGTCCCAGCGGCCGAGCAGCTCGGCGGCGTTGCGGGTCGCCGACTGCAGGGCCTGTGCCGGCGGCATACCGGCCTCGACCATCAGCTCGAACTCGCGGGCGTTGTCGCCATGGTGGAAGACGCCGGCGTCGGTGCCGAAGGCGATCCGCACGCCGGCCCGCCAGGCGCGCGCGAAGGTGCGCTGGATCTGCGGGCCGACCGCCAGCGCCTTGGGCCGGACGATCTCCGGGTAGTAGCCGGGCTCGCGCGCCATCTCGCCGACGAACACGCCGGCCGTGATGGTCGGCACGTACCAGGTGCCGCGCTCGCGCATCAGGGCCATCACCTCGTCGTCCATCCAGGTGCCGTGCTCGATCGAGTCGACGCCGGCGGCAACCGCCCGGCGCATGCCCTCGGCGCCGTGCGCATGGGCGGCCACCTTGTAGCCGTAATCGCGGGCGGTCTGCACGATGGCGCGGATCTCGTCCTCCATGAACTGCGGGTTGTCGCCGCTGCGCGCGAAGCTGAGCACGCCGCCGGTGGCGGTGATCTTGATCAGGTCCGAGCCTTCCTTGTAGCGCTGGCGCACCGCGCGCCGGGCCTCGACCTCGCCGGCCACCACGCCGTCCTCGGGGCCCGGGTAGCCCAGCGCCTGGATCAGCTCGCGGCTGATACCGTTGCGCGGGTCGGCATGGCCGCCGGTGGTGGCGATCGACTTGCCGGCGGCCATGATCCGCGGGCCGCGCACCAGGCCCTGGTCGATGGCGTTGCGCAGTCCCTGGACCTGGGCACCGCCGAGGTCGCGCACCGTGGTGAAGCCGGCCATCAGGGTCTTCTCGGCATAGCCCACCGAGCGGTAGGCGTAGTCCTCCGGATTCATCCGGAAGCCCTCGGCATAGGCGGCCGGACTGGTCTGGCTGCCCAGGTGCACGTGCATGTCGATCAGGCCGGGCAGGCAGGTCGCCGCGGACAGGTCGATGCGGGCGGCGTCGCCGGCATCGGCCGGGGCGGCGCGGTCGATCGCGGCGATCCGGCCGTCGCGCACCAGCAGGTAGCGGGCGTCGAGCATCCGGGCGCCGTCGGCGTCGAACACCCGGCCGCAGTGGACCAGCAGGTCGCCGGGGGCGGCGGCGGCCAGGGCCGGGGCAAGCAGGGCGGTGAAAAGCAGGGAACGGCGCATCGGGGTCTCCTCCTCGGTGCCGCCACCTTAGCGCCCCGGCCCGGCCGGCACCGACACCGCCGGACGCGGCGCGCGGGCGGCTTGGCGCCCATGTTGCACTGCGGTAGTCTCCGGAGGAACCCGAACGATCCCGGGCGGCCGCCGTGGCCGCCCCCACCCCGTGCGCCCCGGAACCGCCATGCAGGAACACTACGACCCCCGCGCCGTCGAGGCCGCCGCCCAGGACTACTGGACGCGGACCCGCGCCTTCGAGGTGACCGAGCAACCGGGGCGCCCGACCTTCTACTGCCTGTCGATGCTGCCGTACCCCTCCGGGGCCCTGCACATGGGCCACGTGCGCAACTACACGATCGGCGACGTGATCAGCCGCTACCAGCGCATGCAGGGCCGCAACGTGCTGCAGCCGATGGGCTGGGACGCCTTCGGCCTGCCCGCCGAGAACGCCGCGATCAAGAACAAGACGGCGCCGGCCAAGTGGACCTACGCCAACATCGAGCACATGCGCGGCCAGCTCCAGGCGCTGGGCTACGCGATCGACTGGTCGCGCGAGTTCGCGACCTGCCGGCCGGACTACTACGTGCACGAGCAGCGCATGTTCGTGCGGCTGTTCCGCAAGGGCCTGGTGTACCGGAAGAACGCCCAGGTCAACTGGGACCCGGTCGACCAGACCGTGCTCGCCAACGAGCAGGTGATCGACGGCCGCGGCTGGCGCTCCGGCGCCCTGGTCGAGAAGCGCGAGATCCCGCAGTGGTTCCTGAAGATCACCGCCTACGCCCAGGAGCTGCTCGACGGCCTGGACACGCTGGACGGCTGGCCGGAGCCGGTCAAGACCATGCAGCGCAACTGGATCGGCCGCAGCGAGGGCCTGGAGATCGCCTTCCAGGTCGAGGCGCTGGCCGAGCCGCTGCGGGTGTTCACCACCCGCCCGGACACCCTGATGGGCGCCACCTACCTGGCGGTCGCCGCCGAGCACCCGGTCGCCCAGTGGGCGGCGGCCGGCAATCCGGAACTTGCCGCCTTCATCGCGCAGTGCCGGAAAGGCGGCGTCTCCGAGGCCGAGCTGGAGACCCAGGAGAAGCTGGGCATGGCCACCGGCCTGCACGCCGTGCACCCGGTCTCCGGCCAGCGTCTGCCGATCTGGGTCGCCAACTTCGTGCTGATGGGCTACGGCACCGGCGCGGTGATGGCGGTGCCCGGCCACGACCAGCGCGACTTCGAATTCGCCCACAAGTACGGCCTGCCGGTGCGCCAGGTGATCGCCGTCGAGGGCGAGACCTGGGACGTCGATGCCTGGCAGGACTGGTATGCCGACAAGGGCCATCCGCACCTGCGCGTGGTCGACTCCGGCGCCATCGACGGCCTGGGCCATCGCGAGGCCTTCGACGGCATCGCCGCGATCCTCGGCGACAAGGCGGTGCGCAAGGTCAACTTCCGGCTGCGCGACTGGGGCGTCAGCCGGCAGCGCTACTGGGGCTGCCCGATCCCGATGGTGCTGTGCCCGTCCTGCGGCGACGTGCCGGTGCCCGAGGACCAGTTGCCGGTGGTGCTGCCCGAGGACGTCGCCGACGCCTTCGCGGCCGGCACGGTGATCTCGCCGATCAAGGCCGACCCGGCGTGGCGGCGCACCACCTGCCCGTCCTGCGGCGGCCCGGCCGAGCGCGAGACCGACACCTTCGACACCTTCATGGAGTCGAGCTGGTACTA